>ERZ827522.1565-NODE-1565-length-19179-cov-28.036969_pt1 | contig 19179 bp, 14 predicted proteins | sample MGYA00519580_ERZ827522 | MGnify/ENA primary metagenome ERZ827522 (study PRJEB31778, sample SAMEA3449340) | human gut metagenome | biome: human gut; feature: human-associated habitat; material: faeces | place: United Kingdom | collected 2010/2012 ... | reverse complement strand
CTATTACCAGAATTTAAAACAGATCAGGAGTTAAATTTATCTTTCAAACTCTCTGTATCTTTCTTTGCCTCTGCCTTCATCCGCTCGTTCCACAGGATTCTCTTAATTTCCTGCTGTGCCTCCCTGGAAATACCCGGCTCTGCATAATAGGTTTCTCTCTTTCGTGCCGGATTTTCTTCCGTGGTACTTCTGGCAATGTTGAGTTCCCGTGGGGCATCAATGAGCAGCCTTGCGTGATTTCCCGAACCACCTACATAGACCACACGGATGTTATCACCAATGTTTACATATTGCCCCTGTTTCAATGAAAGTTTCAGCATTTTGTTACCTCCATGTATGTATTCCATACCCTGTTTCCTCGGGTATGTCCTGCGCATTTTCTTACGCATCTGCATTTTTATAAAATGCTTCTTTTCTTTTTATTTCAAAAATGCGACAATGTTTTATAGAATGTTGCATTTTATGTCACAAAAGCATTTTATTTTTGACTTGAAAGGAGTAATTTTTATGGGAACAACACAACCGATCCGAAACCGACAGGAACTGCAGAATTTCAGTTCATACTACAAGCAGGTAAAACCGCATCTGCGAAATTATACTTTAGTTGTATTGGGATTAAACACTGCACTAAGAATCAGCGATCTATTAAATCTTCGCTGGAGAAGTGTCTATGATTTTAAAAAGAACTGTTTTCGGGATCACCTTTTGATATGGGAACATAAAACAGGAAAAAGAAATTATATTGCGATAAACCAGAACGCGAAAAATGCCCTGTATCTATATTTTATGGAAAAGAATCCTGATCCGGAAGAATATGTTTTCTCCAAACGGACAAACCCTTATAAACCGCTCAGCCGTTCACAGGCATACCGCATTATTAAAGAAGATGCCTCACATACAACCAGTGAAGAGGCGATCAGCTGTCATTCTCTCCGGAAAACCTTTGGCTATTATGCATGGCAGGAAGGAGTCCAGCCGGCTCTCTTAATGAATGTCTTTAATCACTCTTCTTTCCACATCACTAAACGGTATCTCGGAATTGAACAGGATGAAAAAGATCTTGTTTATCTGAACATCAATTTATAAAAATATGGGAATGCTTTGTTGCTGCACCACAATACAAAGCGTTCTCTTCATAATAAAAACATTTGACTTCTATTTGTAAATACGTTATTCTATTTCCAATAAACACATATAATTCCAAATCTGATGCCAGACAGGCACTGCCGGAAAAGTAGTGCAAAGCAATCATGGAGAGTATTTCGCTCGTAAATCACTATTGGAATCACAACTTCATAAAACCGGTCATAACAACTGTTTCTTATATTTTCCATATTGTAAAAACAGATGTTTATGATATATACTAAAAGAAAGGTAGGATACTACATGGGGAACACTGACATTGTGGCAACTTCGTTGCCGGATGCCAACGCAAAAAACACTACAGGACACAGCACGATTTTTGACGATGTATTTCGAACCATCGCGCAAAAAATGCCGCAACTTTTGATTCCACTGATCAATGAAGTTTTCCACACTTCTTACAGCGAAGCGGAACACTTTGAACAGCTGCGAAACGAACATTACGAAAAGTATGGAACGATAATCACGGACTCAATTATTCGGATCGACAACCGCATGTATCATCTAGAGTGCCAGTCAACAAAAGATGAGACGATGGTCATCCGGATGTTTGAGTATGATATTTCGATTGCAATTGAACATGCTTCTCTTGAAGAAAACGATATCTGGGAGATTGAATTTCCGCAGTCATGCGTACTCTATATACGCAATCACCGATCGCTTCCAGAATATCACGGAGCGATTGTGAAGTTTGCGGACGGTCAGGAAGTACATTACCGCGTTCCTGTTTTGCAGGCGAAAAAATATACTGTGGATCAGATTTTCGAAAAACGACTGCTAATTTTACTTCCGTACCATATCTTGCGGTATGAGCATTTTTTAAAACACAATGGAACAGATTCGAAGAAACTGCAGCATCTGCTGGATGATTTCCGGAAAATTAACCACTGCTTGGAAAAGGCATCGGAAAAAGAAAGCAAATCACATCTTTATATGAATATGATTGTCTTAATTAAAGAGATTGCGAATTATATTATTCCGGAGGACAACACTATCAGGAAAGGATTGGGTGAGATTATGGGTGGTAAGATTTTGAAATTACGATCTGAGGAATTGCTGGAACAGGGAGAAGCAAAAGGTAAACTCGAAGGTAAACGTGAAGAGAGACTCGAAGCGATTCAAAATATGCTTGATCTTGGTCTGACCAAAGAACAGATTTTAAAAAAATATTCTTTGGAGGAATACGAAAAGGCATTATATTCCATGCCCACAAAGGTTTAAGTAATATTTTTATTTTTTTGAATTTAGGGGTTAAGTAACATAACAATCGTCCGATATATTATGTGTAAATAAAAATGCAACATTCTATAAAAGAATGTTGCATTTTTATTTCTATATTTTACTCAAACACGATCCTATTTATACTACTTACTTTTTATGGTATCTTCAAACGCTTTCCGCACATCATCATTATGGCTTGTGATAATAAGGACTGCATACTGCCCTTTCGTAAAAACCAACCCATCCTGAATCCGGCTGACCTGCTTCGGTTCATAGGACTGCAGCAAATTATACCGATCCTGCTGATGCTTTGTCAGGCTTTCTTTTGCCTCATCCACATCTGCCTTATCTTTCACGGCAATCACTACAATTTCATCTGCTTTGTGTCCATCCGAAGAATAGCTTACAAAATAACTGTCCACTTTTTTATAGTCCATGTCAGAAATATTGGAAAACTTATCTTCTGCATCTTTTTCTGCGCTGCTGGCATTGAGCATCTCCGGCAGATCCGGATCCGCTGCTTCCATCGCCGTGCGCAGGTCATACATACTGACAGAACCGGAAGTGTTTTTCTTCGCACCACATCCCACACACATCACCAGCATGGTCAGCATCAGCAGAAGTTTCCAACCCATTTTTTGTTTTTTCATCTGTTATCTGGCCTCCACAGTTTCTTCTGTACTGAACGTTGCCCCATTTTGTGCCGCTTCATCCATGGTCATATCCTTATTTCCGATATCAGCACTTGCGCCATCCATCATCATGCCATCTCCGTTTGCAGATTCCAGTCCCTGAAATGCTTTCTGGACAGCCTTGTCGATTTTTTTCTGTTCTTTTTCGCTGATATTCTGGCTTGTATTGTCCGTGTTATATCCCGGCATGGCAACATTAAACAAATATCCTTTTCCATCCGGATCCTGAATCCAGTTGTAAGTTCCCAGACTGTATGGCATATCCTTATAGTTTCCGGACATCAGGAAATTGTCAATGGAAGAAGCTATGGCATTTGCCACCTGCGCTTTTTCCTCTGTAATATCCTCTTTAAACGCAACCATGACCCCGCCAAGCTTTTTATCCATAGCAGCACGCAATGCTTTCGGCAGATCATATATACTGTCCACGGTTTTCTTATTCTGGTATGCCATATTGTACTTTAATGAGTTAGCTGCCGGGAAGTAATCGCGATCCCAGCTCTGGGACTGTCCATACATGGCATCCGTCACATTAAAGTTCGCATAATTTCCATTTCCTGCATCGGAATAAATATCGGTAATGTACCAGTCTCCGTCAATTTTTACCACATCCCAGCTATGGAATTTTTCTGTATTATGTTCCACTTTACATTCAATTCCCATCATCTGCATGAACATGCGGAATGTCGTCGCATAACCGACGCATACGGCATTGTGGTATTTTAACACACCGTATGGATTATCACAGTCTTCCTGTGTACTCGGAATAACGGTCAGTGCCCCGGAATCCTGCTGGAGCTTTTTGGTCATCCAGTCATACACCGCCTTTTCCTTTTCAAAATCAGACATGCTGTCCGTAATCTTCATATCTTTGATCGCTTTTTTTGCCATATCAAGGGTTTCTTTTTCTTTGTCTGTCAGCTTTGAAGTATCGCCGGATTTGTAGGCATCCGAAATATTTGTGGTAGGTTTGATCTCATAATTATCTGCGATCTTTACGTAATCCTCGGTAGTCTCAGGATTTTCTTCCTTTTTCTGCTCTGCAATATAGGATTTTAAAGTCACCAGATTAAACGCAGAAATCGTGGTACTTCCCACAACGCCTGCCGCAAGAATCACCGCTACAATCCCTTTCCATGCACCGCCTTTTTTCTTTTCTTTCTGCTCCGGCTGCACCGGATTACTTTTTACGCTTTCATAAGTTTCCATATGTATTTACCTCATATTTTAATTGATGTATTTTTCTACTGCACCTTTATTATAGCAGTTTCATATCCAAAAAAGGCTATCTTTAAAGAAACTTAAATAAATATTAAGATCCGTCTGTACGAAAAAAGGACATCCACCGCGAATGTCCTTTTCTCCCATATGGTATCATCCTTATATTGCATCTTCCTCAATATGCTCCCTGCCCTGTGCAATGATTGACCGGACGTGGTCATCTGCCAGGGAATAAAAAACAGATTTTCCCTCCCTGCGGCATTTGACTAACTTATTCTGTTTTAAAATCCGAAGCTGGTGGGAAATTGCAGACTGTGTCATTGACAATGCCGCTGCAAGATCACAGACACACACCTCTGCTTCAAACAGGACAAACAGGATGCGGATACGGGTGGAATCTCCAAACACTTTAAATAATTCTGCAAGATCATACAGTTCCGTTTCTTCCGGCATCGTGTCATTCACGATCTTTAGCAGATCCGGATGTACCTGATTTTCACTACAGCATTCAATCTTTTCTTTTTCCATGAAGTTCCTCCTCTCCACCGGAACATTTCCGGCAGAATTATACCCTATAATTTTTTTACAAAAAGTGCGCGGATTGCATTCAGCACAGCAATCACCATAACACCGACATCTGCAAAAATTCCCATCCACATATTTGCAATACCTATCGTTACCAAAAACAGGCAGAGCAGTTTAATCCCGATTGCAAAACAGATATTTTCATATACAATCCGCAGGCACTTTCTTGCGATACGGATTGCTTTCGCAATCTTGAGCGGATCATCATCCATCAGTACCACATCTGCTGCCTCAATCGCCGCATCCGATCCAAGTGCTCCCATAGCGATTCCAACGTCAACACGGGAAAGCACAGGTGCATCATTGATGCCATCCCCGACAAAGGCAACGGTACTCTTTTCTTCCCTGGTCTGCAACAGTTTTTCCACTTCGGAAACTTTATCTGCCGGAAGCAGCTGGGAATGTACTTCCGTGATTCCAACCTCCCCTGCTACCTGCTGTGCTACACGGTCATCATCACCGGTCAGCATTACCAGCCGGTGCACGCCGGAATTTTTCAGTGCCTGCATGGCAGCCGCCGCATTCGGCTTGAGCATATCTGAAATCAGTATATGGCCGGCATAAACACCATCGACTGCCAGATGTACGATTGTACCGGTACAGCTGCAGTTGCGATACGCAATTTTTTCTTTTTTCATGAGTTTGTCATTTCCTGCCGCAACCCTGTGTCCGTCTACCGTTGCGATCACACCATGTCCACCGATTTCCTGTACATCTGTGACCCGGTCCACATCCAGTTTCTTACCATAGGCTTTCTGCAGGCTGATACTGATCGGATGTGTGCTGTGACACTCTGCCAGTGCCGCATACTCCAGCAGCTGTTCTTCCTCTTTCGTATATACCGGATGTCCGGACTCAACCGGACAGCTGCCGGATGCACAATTTGTTCCATGAATTCCGCAGACTTCAAATACCCCCTGCGTAATTGTTCCTGTCTTATCAAAGACAACCGTACGCGTTCCCGCAAGTGCTTCCAGATAGTTGGAACCCTTTACCAGAACACCCTCTGCACTGGCACCTCCGATTCCTGCAAAAAAGCTGAGTGGAATACTGATGACCAGCGCACACGGGCAGCTGATAACCAGAAATGTCAGTGCACGGTAAATCCAGATGCCCCAGTCTGCCGGAAGCCCCATAAACAGCATGCGGACAAGCGGTGGCAGTATTGCCAGTGCCAGCGCGCCGTAGCAGACTGCCGGTGTATAATAATGTGCAAATCTGGAAATAAAATTCTCGGAACGTGATTTCTTGGAACTTGCATTCTCCACCAGATCAAGAATCTTAGAAACCGTAGACTCTCCAAACTCTTTTGTGGTGCGGATCTTTAACAGTCCGGAAATATTGATACATCCACTGATGATTTCCTCTCCCACAGCGACTTCCCGCGGAACACTCTCTCCCGTCAGTGCACTGGTATTCAGGGAAGAATGTCCTTCCACAACCACACCATCGATTGGAACTTTTTCGCCCGGCTGTACAATAATCACCGTGCCGATCTCCACCTCATCCGGATCTACTTTTTCAATCTGACCGTCTGTTTCAATATTTGCATAATCCGGCCGGATATCCATCAAATCACTGATATTCCGGCGGCTCTTACCGACTGCATAACTCTGGAACAGCTCTCCGATCTGATAAAACAGCATAACTGCAACGCCCTCTTTGTAATCACCGAGGGCGATCGCTCCGATGGTTGCCACTGCCATCAGAAAATTTTCATCAAACATCTGCCTGTTGCAGATTCCCTTCCAGGCTTTCCGCAGAATATCATAACCGATCACAAAATACGGAACCAGATAGAAAAGAAACTCCAGCCACTTTGGTATGGAAACAACGCTTCCTGCAATCCCGATGATAACCAGAAGCACTGCTGCCACAATAATTCGTTTCAATACTTTTTTCTGCTTTTTATTCATGGTGCCCTCCAATCTGACTGATACCTATGGAAAAAGCCGGATTTAAAGAAAGATCTCACAATCATCTTCCACTTTCTTACAATTCTTTAACACATCCTGCATAACCGCTTTTGCATCTGCACCCTCTTCAAATTCTACGTTCATCTTCAGTGTCATGAAATTTACAGTTGCATCCTTTACTCCGGTAGTAGCTTTTGCAGCTTCCTCCATTTTGTTTGCACAGTTTGCACAATCCACATCAATTTTGTAAGTTTTCTTCATCGTCGGTTTCCTCCATACTTTCCTTTTCATTTTATCATTCTTTCATATGAGCATTTGTTCATATGTTTGATTCTATTATAGCGTAAAGTTCGTAAATGTCAATATATTTTTAATACGCTGGGATTGTTTCGGAATTGAATTTTCCAGACCATTTTTTTAATAAACGATTTGCATGTGTTTTTTAAGAAAATCAAGTGTTCTATCACTTTCCAAATTGATAGTGGACATATAGAAAATAAAAGATTGATTATGTCCCACTTGCATCGTGTGTTGGGACATATATGATATATTTTTCCAACTATGTCCCACTTATCACCGCCATCGGGACATATTCATATACTTTCTTGATATATGTCCCTCATCTCTATTCTTTTGGGACATATCACATACTTTTTTCACATATGTCCCACTTTCTTTTAGGTTCGGGACATATCTCATAACTTTTTTCACATATGTCCCATTTAAACATCTTCCCCGTATTCACCGTCTGTTTCCGGTTCTTCATAATCATCTGAGCCATCATAAATGTCCTGCATCAATGGTTCTTTTACTATCTTTTTCTTTCCGATAAGCACTGCCGCTACAGCTGCGGTAATCGGTACGGTCAGCACAACCCCAAGAGTTCCCGAAAGTCCCTGCATGATTTCTGTTCCGATTACATAAGAATTGATCAGCTGATTATAACTCAGATTGTATGCATAATTGACAACGAGCGTAGACAACGAACCACCGACATAGGCAAAAATCAGTGTATTGGCCATGGTTCCCATCATATCGCGCCCCACACGGATTCCCGACACAAACAACTCTTTTGTCCCCAGCTGCGGACTGCGTTCGTGCAGTTCCTGAATCGTGGATGCAATTGACATGCCAACATCCATGGTTGCCCCAAGTGCGGCTATAATGATTCCCGAAAACAGAAGCTGTCCTATTTTTATGTGTGTATTCTGTGCCACATAATTCAACGTTTCGATATCAGACACATTATACCCGGTAATGCCTGCGGCTTTTCCAAACACAACTGCGGCTACGGCTGCCACAACCACACCGCTGACCGTTCCCACCACTGCAGATACCGTCTTTTTAGAGACTCCGCCCAAAAGCCACAGGGTCAGCAATGTCGAGAGAATGACAACAACAATGGTAATACCGATCGGTGAAATACCCCGGTACATCAGCGGAAACATCAGATAAACAATACACACACCGGTAAATGCCAGACTTGCAATGGCTTTGACTCCTTTTTTCCCCACCTATAATACATATCACCAGACAGAAAAAAAGTACAAACAGATAAATTGCCATAGTACGGTCTTTGCTGTATACCGTAACGACAGCATTATCATCTGTGGAACTGACAATGACAATTACGCGCGAACCAACTTCACAGTTCTCCATGCCAAACAAGGAACCGCTTGGATTGACGGCATCAAACTCTTCCCCTGCATATGCTCCGGATTTGACCTGTACGCGCACCTCCTGTGTCCCGTATCGGTTTCCATCTTCTGCCAGATTATCTTTCGTGATCTTTGTCACGACTGCTTTCTCATAGCTTTGCCCTTCCGTGGAAATCAGGGATACTTTTTCGAACTGGTTTCCTTTGACTAATAACAGTAGGAACCCCACCAGACAAAGGGTTCCCACTAAAACTTTTTTCCAGTTTTTCTTCATTATTATTTAACTGCTTTCTTTACTGCTTTCTTTGTAACAGTAATCGTAATTGTTTTACCTGCTGCCTGATACTGGCTGGTTGCTGCTGCCTTCACCGTAATTGTAACCTTTCCGGCCTTTTTTACGGTAACTTTTCCGTTCTTATCAATAGTTGCAATCTTTTTGTCGGAAGAGGTATAGGTAAGCGGTGTTTTTGCTTTTGCATTTAAGGAAAAGGCTTTGTCTCCTACGGTTTTTTTGTAAGAGTTCTTCGCCTGAATGGTCTGCTTTACCGCATCTTTTACGATCGTATATGTAGTAGATCCCTGTAACTGTTTTCTGGTCGTTGCATCATAAGTTGTTACAGAAAACTTTTTGTCCGTTACTTTTACGACGGAATAGGTTGGTGTCCAGGTCTGGCTTCTCTCAGAAATGAAGTCCTGTTTGGAAGCAATCAGGTTATAGAATTTTGAACCTGTTGCAGAGTTTGCCTCTAAATATACGGTTCCTTCCGGATTGGTAACGGTTCCGCCAACGGTCTTGTTTACGATTTCATAGCAGTTATTCTGTGCCTGATAATCACTGTCTTTTTCAGCTTCCTCTACAGATTTGTATCCATAAGTGCTGTAAGAAGTATGATCCTTTCCATCCCCCTCAAGCTGGAAGGTTCTGGAATAGGTATGATCATGTCCCTGCATCACCACATCAATCTTATACTTATCCATCAGTGGAGTAAGCTGTGTACGAAGCACCATACCATCGGAATCGGAATGGTCGTAACCACTGCCGTAAATATCCTGATGGAATACCACAATACGCCATTTGGCATCTTTATTCTCATTGATTGCTTTTTTCATAACATTCTCATGCGTTGCACAGTTATAGTTGTTTGTATCAAGAACAATGAACAGGACATTTCCATAACGATAATAGTAATCGGTTCCTGCCTTTGTCTTTCCCTGTACATAATTGGTATCGGTATCGGAAAAAGCATTTGGATTATTAAAATGCAGGCTGTACTGATTCGAAACACTGTCGTGGTTACCAATGGTCGTTGCTACCGGAAGGGAAGTCAGTGCCTCTGCCCCAAGATATCCTGCATATTCCCGCTCGTTGCTTCCGTAGTTCACCTGATCTCCTGCGGACACAAGAAAACTTACATCGGAATGATCCTCGAGTGCTTCATTTAATACGTTGTTCCAGTTATAGCTGTCATTTCTTGCTGCAAGATTTTTTTCCGGTGCAGAAGTTACAACATTTCCTGCATTTTCCATCTTTTCACTCTCACTGCTGGTCTGACCTTTCGAAGCACCGATCTGCGGATCCCCGACATACAGGAAAGAAAATTCATCAAACGCCTGTGTGGTATAGTTTTGTGTATCCTGCCACTTTCCATCCTGAAATACCTGATAATAATAGCTGGTATTTTCTTTGAGCCCGCTTACGGTTACTTTATTGGAAAAATATTTTGTGGTATCTATGGTCACAGCTTCGGTCTGCGCTCCGGTGAACTCTGTCGCACCATCCATATTCTGTCTGGTAGAGATTCTCACCTTTGGAGTCTCAGCCGTTTTGCTGTACCATGCATAATTTAATTTTGTCTCATCCGCACCCGGAGTCAGCGATACATGTTCATACTCACTGCTATAAGCAGCCCAGTTCTTTTTCCAGTTGCTCCAGTCTGTAGATTCCCGGGAAGCATCATTCCAGTGTTCCGTTGCTGCTGCAATCTTTGTCGGGATACCAGTGGCAAACATTCCTGCCAATACAGCGGTGGAGAGAACTCCTGCTGTAAGTTTCATCACATTTTTTCTCATAATTCTTTTGTTCTCCTTGTGAAATCTGTAAGATTTATTACAGGATTTATAATAAACGGGTTATGTAAGATGCACTATCCGTTTTCTGTAATCCTTTTGTAAAAACAAAAAGAGTGGATGCTTTGGGACATCCACTCCACATGCCGGCTATGCCATGCCGTTTACGGTTTTATATTTATAGAGCATCTCCGCGTGGTTTTGTTCTTCCACCTGGATATCTGCCAGAAGTTTGCGCACATCGGAATCCCCGAATGCAAACACATCGGTATTATACGTTCCGGACACCATTTTTTCAGAACCAATGCTGTCTGTGGCAAGGAAATTATCGTTTTTCTTATCTTCCGGATTGGTCATGGAATCATATGTTGCCTTTGGCTCATACATCTTTCCATCCCTGTCATTGACGTTACAGGATGGGACGCTGCCTTTCATGACCTGTTCCAGAGACTCCACATGCTTTTGCTCTTTCTTTTCAAGATCAGCGAATAAATCCCGAAGCACCGGGTCCTTTGCTTCCTGTCCGTAACGTTTGTACTTCTCCACGCAGGAAAGTTCCTGTGTGTGCAGATCCTCAATTGTTGCCATCTCTTTTTCTGTTAAAACCATGGTTTAACCCTCTTTCTTTCCTGATATAATTCTGACGATTACAGAACATGAAAACTCCGCAATCTTCTCCTCTAGTATCTGTAAAAAAATACAACACATACCTGGTAAAATTTCGTCAAAAAGGGTTGAAACTTCTCACAACAGATTGTATAATTTCGTTTGTATTTTATACAATGTTTACAAAAAGGTGGATTATTTTATGGAAGAACGAGAAAAATTAAAATCCCGTCTGGGATTCATTCTCCTGTCAGCCGGATGTGCGATCGGAATCGGAAACGTATGGAAATTTCCATACACTGCCGGACAGGGCGGAGGCGGTGCCTTTGTGCTGTTTTATCTGTTGTTTCTGATTATTCTCGGACTCCCGATCATGACGATGGAATTTGCGGTTGGGCGTGCCAGCCAGAAAAGTCCGGTCAAAGCCTACCAGGCACTGGAAAAACCCGGACAGAAATGGCATATCCACGGGATTATCACATTGATCGGCTGCTATCTTCTTATGATGTTTTATACAACGGTCACCGGCTGGATGCTTCATTATTTTTATATGACGGTCACCGGACAGTTTCAGGGACTGGATGCCGACGGTGTATCCGGACAGTTTACCACAATGCTGAGCAAACCTCTGACCATGGGCTTCTGGATGGTGGTAGTTGTTTGCGCCGGCGTATTTGTCTGCTCCCGTGGACTGCAGAACGGTCTGGAAAAAGTAACAAAGGTCATGATGACTTCTTTGCTTATCATCATGATCATTCTGGCGGTCAACAGCTTTTTTATGGATGGTGCAAAAGAAGGCCTTGCCTTTTATCTGATCCCGGACTTTGAACGGATGAAACAGATCGGTATTGCAAAAACCATTACGGGTGCCATGAACCAGGCATTTTTCACGTTAAGCCTTGGAATCGGCGCGATGGCAATTTTGGGAAGTTATATCGGAAAGGAACGCTCTCTGCTTGGTGAATCGGTAAATATTGCCATTCTGGATACGTTTGTTGCTATCACCTCCGGACTTATCATTTTTCCGGCATGCTTTACGTTCCATGTTGACCAGACTTCCGGACCAAGCCTGATTTTTATCACCCTGCCGAATATTTTTAACCATATTCCGCTTGGCAGACTCTGGGGAAGCCTGTTCTTTTTGTTTATGTTTTTTGCAGCGTTTTCCACAATCCTGGCAGTATTTGAGAACATCATCTCCTGCGGTATGGAACTGACCGGATGCAGCCGCCAGAAATCCTGTGCCGTTAATCTGGTACTGATCATTGTACTCTCCCTGCCATGTGTACTCGGATACAATGTATGGAACTGGAAAGGTTTTTCAATCTTTGGTGGGTCTGTGCTTGACCTGGAAGATTTTCTGGTAAGCAACCTGTTCCTGCCTCTCGGTTCCCTGGTATATCTGCTGTTTTGCACAAGCCGCTACGGCTGGGGCTGGAAAAACTACACAACCGAAGCCAATACCGGAAAAGGATTAAAAATTAAAAACTGGATGCGCGGCTACATTACCTATATTCTGCCGCTGATTGTGCTTTTTATCTTTGGATTTGGCATTTATGATAAATTTTTTACAAACTAAGGAGGATTTCTTATGTATCACGCAAATGAATCACGTTACGAAACCATGAAATACCACCGCTGCGGCGACAGCGGACTGATGCTGCCGGAAGTATCTTTGGGCTTCTGGCACAATTTCGGAGATACCGGTGTTTATGAAAATATGAGACAGATGTGCTTTACGGCATTTGACCACGGGATCACACATTTTGATCTGGCAAACAACTATGGACCGCAGCCGGGCAGTGCGGAGGAAAATCTCGGGAAGATCCTTCGGGAAGAACTTTCTTCCTACCGCGATGAACTGATCATCAGTTCCAAAGCCGGTTTTGACATGTGGCCGGGGCCTTATGGAAACTGGGGCAGCCGCAAGTACCTGATTGCCAGCCTTGACCAGAGCTTAAAACGGCTCGGTCTGGACTATGTAGATATTTTCTATCACCACCGCATGGATCCGGATACGCCGCTGGAAGAAACCATGGGTGCACTCGACCAGATCGTGCGAAGCGGAAAAGCACTGTATGTCGGTCTGTCCAACTACGATGGAGAAACCATGAAACGCGCAGCTGCCATCTTAGAAGATCTGCACTGCCCATTTATTATCAACCAGAATTCCTACAATATCTTTAACCGTACCATTGAAGAAAACGGTTTAAAACAGGCCGCAGCAGATGGGAAGAAAGGAATTATTTCTTTCAGCCCGCTCGCGCAGGGTATGCTGACCGACCGCTATCTAAACGGCATTCCAAAGGACAGCCGTGTCAATACCGACGGACGTTTTCTGCATGCCGACCAGTTCGATGAAAAGCGGCTGAACAGTATCCGGAGCCTGAATGAGATTGCGGCTGCCCGTGGTGAAAGCCTCGCACAGATGGCACTCAAATGGGTCATCCGTGACGGTGTGGTCACTTCCGTTCTGATCGGAGCTTCCCGCCCGGCACAGATTCTTGAAAATCTGAAAGTGTTAAACTCTGCTCCGTTTACGGAGGAGGAACTGAAAAAAATTGATCAGTGTGCACTTTCTCTCTAGGTAAAACAAAAACCCCGGATATTTATTTCCGGGGTTTTGTCTTTTCCTGCATCTGCTATTTGACTTTGACTTTTAATTTTAAAACTTTGGTCTTTCCATTGTTTAAGGTTACTGTCACGCGAATGGACGCAGTTCCTTTTTTGTTCGATTTTATGGTACCCTTCTTGTTTACAGATGCAATTTTTTTGTTATTGCTCTGATAAGAAATGCTTTTTACATTGTCCATATTTAAGGTGGCTGCCAGAGAAACCTTCTTTTGTTTTCCCTTCTTCACCTGAACGGTTTTATTCTTCAATGTAACCGTTTTTAATATTTTCGTTGTGACCTGATCCATATCTTTCTGATCCATAAGGACGTAATTCTTATTGGAATCTGCTGAAAAATTCACATTTCCGGCTTTTGTAACCGTATAACTCTTGTCGTTTACAAGGACATAGGCACCTGTCTTTTGATCTTTTGCGCACACATACAGCTTGTTTCCGGTCTGTATGTCTGCTGTATTTACGGTCAGTGTATAGCTTACGTTGCCAGCCGGATCGGTGACCCGGATCGTCACATCTGTGTGTTTTCCATTATTTTCTTCCATGGTTTGTTTTATCAGATCAGCGGTCACCGTTGTTTTGATGGCTTTATTTTTCTGGGTTCCGGTAACGGTCACGGTTGGTGTATTTTGTCCGGCCGCGTTTCCATCGGACGGTGTTTGTGTACCAGCTGTATTTCCGTCAGACGGAGTTTCTGCATCGGTTTTGTTTCCGTTGGATGGTGTTCCCCCTCCGGCTGTGTTACCACCCGAAGTATTTCCGCCACCGGAACTTTCTCCGGAAGATGAGCCGCCTCCAGTCGTTCCACCGCCTCCGGAAGATGAACCACCTCCGGTCGCTCCACCGCCTCCGGAAGATGAGCCGCCTCCGGTTGTTCCACTTCCTCCGGAAGATGAGCCGCCTCCGGTTGTTCCACCGCCTCCGGTGGAACTGTCCTCTTTGATTGTAACGGTCGCGGCTTCACTTGTCACTGTTTCGTAATAAGTCTGTCCATCCTTATCATCCGGCTCATATACTGCCTTAAACTGATAAGAACCGCCACGTTTTAAGCCTGATACAACCGTATCGGCTTCCCCATATACGAGTTTTTCCTGTGCCTTTATTATGGTTCCGTCCTGATAAAAAGAAATCGAACCAAGCGGAATACTGCCATTTCGAACTCCATCTACCTTTGCATACAGATGTACGGAATTACCGTTTTCTGTCTCTGCCGTAAGACGAATCGATGGTTTCGCCGCTGCAATGGTAAAGGTTCCGACTTTTTCCGCTATCACATCGTACTGGTTCCCAGTTACTTTAAACCAGACCTCATAGCTGCCCGGCTGCACCGGAACAACATTTTTCCCATCCTGCCGATAGAAAACTTCAGGCTTTACCTGCGAATCTACCGTCTGTCCGTTGTCCGTTCGGACTACATTTACCGTGGAAACAAAGCAGCTCTGTTTCAGCCCTGTGTATGCAGCTGTCTGCTGGATGGTATCATACAGCATCTTTACGGCAATTGGATTTACCGACACGGTTTCGTTTGCCTGGGAAGGAAGTGCCCTGTATTTTTCATTGGCTGCTCCTGCATAAGAAACTGTAATTGCATTTTCTCCCATATGAAATCCGTTTGCCTCTGAAACCGAAATCTTTATGGCTGCCACTCCGTTTTGAAGCGTGATGCCGGATACTTCATAAGGGGTCTGGTTAATGTATACCGAAAAACCAGCAGACGGCACGTTCTTTCCCTGTAAGTTGCTATCTGTATAGACCGTCTGCACGGTAAGATTCAGTTCATCCTGCATGGACACGGCCGTTGGTAATCCATTTATCGTAGTGGTTGTTTCCTTTGAAGTAGCCGTCGAACCGGATGTATCCGGATCTTTGTTTACAATCAAAACTACCTTCTGCTCAATTTGTTCATCTGCTGAAAATGGACGGATTGTGATGTAGTAGGTTCCCGGTTCTGGCAGTTTCAGTTCGCTACTAGTAGCATCATCATAAAATTCCGGTGTAATTGTATGTACCCCGTCCTGATTTGTCTCCGGATGAAATGCCAGTCTAAGATCCGAAACATTGGCATTTCCATCATCACCAACCGTTGAATAATATATATGATTATTGAACTCTACTTCGTATGTAAGTGGAACCTGATATAAAGTTTTCCCATTTTCGGGTGTCCCTTCCTGCCATTCCACATCCAGATAATACGATTTATCACTACTCATAATATTTGAAACATTCGCCAAAAGTACAGGATTTTTTACTGTAACATTTTTTACCGCAACCGGTTCATCCCCTGACAACTCACTGGTTTTCCAGATTTCTCCGTTTCCAGACGATGTCCGTTCCAGTGTCATTCCCGCCTGTCCGTCTGTCGGTGTAAAAGAAACCGCCGTATCCGCAGCCCTTCCAAGTTCCAGATAGGTGTGATCATACTCCGCAATTCCGGATTTTCCATTTCTTCCATTTAAGGTTTCAAATGTAAGTGCACCCGTAATGGTATCTGTAACATTCAGCGTCTGTTCTTTTCCTAAGATCAGTCGGTTTCCTGCTGAATCCGCACTCACAATCGAATGTACCTGTGGAGTTTCCATCTGGGAAAGATCAATCGCACTTGCCCCTTCCAGCCTGACCGTACAGCTGTCCAACGCTGCCGGTGCAAATGTTCCACCGCCCTTTACTGTGAGGTTTCCTACTTTGCTTATACCTGGAATTCCGGTATAGGACTGGTCGGTATCTATGGTCAGAAATGTCTTCCCTGCGTGATTTTCAGATACTCCGTACACCTGTTTCGTGTCGGAACCGGTAAGTGAAATTTCCACATCACCGGAAACCGTATATTGTCCATCCGCCGCCGGTGGATCCGGCTCCTGCATGGAAAACCAGTCCCCCTGGTTTACATACGGTTCCTTGGCACCGGATGCATAGATTTCCCCATTTTGCGTACCGGAAACGTGCGCAAGCACGATCTGTGTCTTACCGTCATATGTTCCGTTCATGGAACCGGCATAAATATTCCCCAGATTGGTGCCACCACCCGTAATCAGAATCTGTGCCCCTGATCCCGGATGATCCCCCATATTCTTTCCATTCTCATAAAGGGATCCGCCAAAGATATCTACATAACGAAATCCGCTGTCGCACGTAACATCCTCAAGAACAAGTTTATGCCCATTTGCAAAAATTGCATCGTGCAGACGATTGGAAAACCGCAGCGTAATGTTTTTAAATGTCACATCCGTATTCAGGATAAATCCCCCCTTACGGTTGGAAAAAGTATTTCCATTTCCGTTGACGGTCACGCTTTTATCAAAAATAAACGGTTCCGCAGCCTCGGCATTTAAAAAAGCACCACTTCCCAAAATTGAGATTTCATCCCCATTGCCGGCAGCCGCATAGGCATCCTCAAATAAATTGTAGGGATTTCCATAGCTTCCATCTCCGGAATGAATAGAATTTCCATGTTTAAATTCCGTATAGATCGTTCTTGCCGCTGTCTGCACAGCCTCCTGCGCCTTTGCCGGCACGACAGGCTGCACGGTAATACACATGGTGAGCACGATAAAAAATGCCCATAGACGTTTTGCTACATTGTCTGGTTTCATCTGATTGTTCTTTTTCATCCATTTCTCCTGATAATAAGAACAGGGGGATGAGTCAAAAACTCATTCCCCTGTCACTTCATTGATAGTCTCTACCATCATCCTAACATGGTTTCCTATCATCGTCAACAAATTTATGACCTGTTTTTATACCTATATCATCTGCTGATTTTATATTTTATTATTTCTATCTGTTCTATCTGTGTGATATCAATCTTCTGATTGAAAATATAACGAGCCCCACAATATTTCATTTCACTTGCAGATGCATAGCCATCTCCAAGCTCTTCAAGATCTGTATCATCCATGAAAGGATGTTTCTTTTTTTCAGTTCCTTTTCTGTCATCGGTAAGAGGTAACTCTCCTATGGAATATTGCTTTCCGTCTTTTGTTGTTGCAACTACATGATAAAAACACCCTTTTTCTCTCCAGTCATTGACGGGACAAATACTAACCGTATAAGGTGTAATTTCAACAGGGATTGTTTTTTTTGTTTTCTTAACATCCGCTTTTAACATCTTCTCCTTCATTGGAACAACTTTTCCATTAACCAAAACATTTTTTAATGGCGTATTTGAATTATCCGGTGATTGAAATCCCTTATATACTTTCGGATTTTTCCACGCAGTATCATCGGAATAAAAGCCGCACACATTGATCTGAATACCATCACCTGTATCTATTACATCCACCTTACTGGTAGTATCTAACCCACCTAACCAATAATTTGTTCCTTCCAAAGATTTTACGTTCGGAAGGAACACCTTTGCACGCATAACCTTCGTATTTGAAGCAACCTGAATTGATGATATGATTATCTTTTGTTCTTTTCTGCCATCATCTTCTCTACTGTTTGATTTTGCATCAGAATTTTTTCCACACGCACACAGACAATATAGCATTGTAAAAATTAATAAGTACAGACTGATTTTCTTCATTCATAATCCTCCAATTTCTTTTTCTTTAAAACACTAAGGATTAATATGCTTCCTATCACTATAATTCCAATGCCAGCCACATATTTCATCGAACTTCTGCTCTGTACTCCAGCTCCTGTACTTACCTCAGAATCTTCAATATAAGTATCTGAAATCTCCGCTACAGAATCAAATGAATAGACACCGCTTTCCACATTTTGAGTTTCCGGAATTTTCTCCATAACCGGATACTGATACCCCAACGAAATCCAGATACGTGCTGTTTCATCATCCATCCCAAGTGCAACCGGCTGTCTCATTCCCGGTTGACTTCCCACCAGTACTACTCTCGTACAGTCCGATAATGCCTCTCGTTTTTCCAGAAGTATATCATAGTAAGGTTCCACTGTATGTTCTGCTGTCTCTGTAATCATCCATTTTCCAGCATGATTTTTTACTTCTTCCTGTTCTGCTTTTGTCAATACAGACTTTGCTTCTTCACTCAAAGGAAGTCCTTTGGCTACGGTAAACATTCCATATGTCTTTTCCATTTTAAAAGGAATGACCCATACATAATTTGCACTTTCCAGAGCACTTGTGAGTTTTTTCGTATCTGCCGTCTGCAATTTTATAAGATTACAATCCACATATACTTTTAATGCCTTGTCATAATCGATGGTTGCATCCGGCTCTTCTTTTTTCATTTCATCCTGTAAATTACTGATTTCTGTCCAATCACGGCTCGTTATTAACTGATCCTGATCTGAAACCGGTATTTCCGCGGCATACACAGCAGAACCTGTTATCGTATAAATTGTAATCATCATAAGCATTATTTTTAAAATATTTTTCATGGCTATTTCCCCTCTCTTGTGTATACTATATAGGCGTTTGCGAAACACCACAGACCGCATAAATACGGCATTTTTTGTTACCAA
>ERZ827522.1562-NODE-1562-length-19220-cov-5.517193_pt1 | contig 19220 bp, 17 predicted proteins | sample MGYA00519580_ERZ827522 | MGnify/ENA primary metagenome ERZ827522 (study PRJEB31778, sample SAMEA3449340) | human gut metagenome | biome: human gut; feature: human-associated habitat; material: faeces | place: United Kingdom | collected 2010/2012 ... | reverse complement strand
CCATCTGCTGCGTGAACATCGAGTCCTGCGAGATGTCCGCCATCCTGCCTGTCCGTGATGACGGCGTGGTGTACTTCTTCTCCATGGCTACCTCCTTCACCAAGGCTGCTCTGGGCGCTGAGGGTATCGGCAAGGATGTCACCATGATCATCGGCAACGGCTACACCAAGAACCATGCCAACATCACTCTGGATGTTCTGCGTGAGAATCCCAAGCTGCGCAAGCTGTTCGACGAGAAGTACTGCTAAACTGCGATGATGTGCTCTACCTACAGGGGCCTTCGGGCTCCTGTAGGTAAGCATCTTATTCGGAGCCCCCTGCCTTCGGGAGATCCGAACGCTGCGTGCGGCTTGAGGAGGCGGTACGCAGTGTTGAGGAGAAATGGAAAATGCGTGGAGCACCACGCAGGTTAAATAACGGTGTGCAGAGGTCTGGCCCGTTGAGGAGCGGGAAGGACGCTGCTGGCCGGAACAGTCGCCCGTGCGCCCAGTGCGACGGGAAAAGCTAACCGATATTTTTAATATTTGAAGGAGAAAACGAATATGAAGACTCGCAATGGTCTGTTCGCTGACGTTCCCGAAAATCTGTGGAATGACTGGCATTGGCAGGTCGCCAATCGTGCTGAGACGATTGAGGATCTGAAGAAGTACATGAACCTGACCCCCGATGAGGAGGCCGGTGTTGCCAAGACGCTGGGCAAGCTGCGTATGGCAGTTACTCCTTATTACCTGTCCCTGATCGATCTGGATGACCCGTTCGATCCCATCCGTAAGATGGCTATCCCCCGCGCTGAGGAGCTGGAGTATGCCGATTACGAGGATGCCGATCCTCTGCACGAGGATACCGACTCCCCCACCCCCGGCCTGACCCACCGCTATCCTGACCGCGTGCTGCTGCTGATCACCGACCAGTGTTCCATGTACTGCCGTCACTGTACCCGTCGTCGTTTTGCCGGTCAGAACGACTGCGAAGTGCCTATGCAGCAGATCGACAAGTGCATCGATTATGTGGCCGCCCACCCCGAGGTCCGCGACGTGCTGCTGTCCGGCGGTGACTCCCTGATGGTCGAGGACGACACCCTGGAGTACATCATCAAGCGCGTGCGCGCCATCCCCCATGTGGAGATCGTGCGTCTGGGCTCCCGTACGCCCGTTGTGTGCCCCCAGCGTATAACTCCCGAGCTGTGCGCTATGCTGAAGAAGTATCATCCCGTGTGGCTGAACACCCACTTCAACACCCCCAAGGAGTTCACTCCCGAAGCCGCCAAGGCCTGCGCTATGCTGGCTGATGCCGGTATCCCCCTGGGCAACCAGTCCGTGCTGCTGGCCGGCGTGAACGATTGCTCTCACGTGATGATGGAGCTGGTCCACGGTCTGGTCAAGATGCGTGTGCGCCCCTATTACATCTATGCCTGCGATCCTTCCCTGGGTCTGAGCCACTTCCGTACCCCCGTGTCCAAGGGCATCGAGATCATGGAAGCCCTGCGCGGTCATACCTCCGGCTACTGCATCCCCACCTTCGTGGTCGACGCTCCCGGCGGCGGCGGCAAGACCCCCGTTATGCCCAACTACCTGATCTCCGAGACGCCTCGTAAGGTCATCCTGCGCAACTTTGAGGGCGTTATCACCTCTTACACCCAGCCCGAGCACTATGTTCAGGATTGCCACTGCGACGTCTGCACCGGCAAGAAGAAGGTGGAGAAGACCGGCGTGGCATGGGTCGCCGAAGGCACCAAGCAGCGCTATCTGGAGCCCACCAAGCTGCTGCGTAACGAGCGTCACGTCAAGAAGTAAGAGAGAGGAAAAACTATGGAAAGCAAACTCGGCTTGAATTTTGAGCTGGTCAACCGTGCCCGTGCCTCCGCCGCCAAGATCGCGGACGACACCCAGCACTTTATCGACCAGCACACCACCGTCACGGTGGAGCGCGCTGTTTGCCGTCTGCTGGGTATCGATGGCGTCAACGATATGGACGTTCCTCTGCCCAACGTGGTCGTTGACCACCTGATGGCAAACTCCCTGCTGCCCGTGGGTGCCGCGTGGGCTATCGGCAACGCTATGGTGGAGACCGGCAAGGATCCCCAGGGCGTGGCAGATGCCGTGAACAGCGGCGAGCTGGATCTGAGCAAGGTCCCCGCCCACTCCGACGCGGAGATCCGCGGCGCTATCACCCCCGTGGTGAACGCTACCGTGGACCGCATCAACAAGAACGTCGCCAAGCGTAACAGCTACCTGAAGGCGTGGGGTGATAAGGAAGGCCCGTACCTGTACATCATCGTGGCTACCGGCAATATCTACGAGGATATCACGCAGGCCAAGGCCGGTGCCAAGCAGGGTGCCGACATCATCGCCGTGATCCGTACCACCGGTCAGTCCCTGCTGGACTACGTGCCTTACGGCGCGACCACCGAGGGCTTCGGCGGTACCTACGCTACCCAGGAGAACTTCCGCCTGATGCGCGCGGCGCTGGACGAGGTAGGCGAGGAGCAGCACCGCTATATCCGGCTGTGCAACTACTGCTCCGGCCTGTGCATGCCCGAGATCGCCGCTATGGGCGCTCTGGAGCGTCTGGACGTCATGCTGAACGATGCGCTGTACGGCATCCTGTTCCGCGACATCAATATGCAGCGCACCATCGTGGACCAGTACTTCTCCCGTGTCATCAACGGCTATGCTGGCGTTATCATCAACACCGGTGAGGATAACTATCTGACCACCGACGACGCCATCACCGCCGCCCACACCGTGCTGGCCTCCCAGTTCATCAACGAGGCCTTTGCCAAGACCGCCGGTATGCGCGAGGAGCAGATGGGTCTGGGCCACGCGTTCGAGATGGATCCCGCCGTGGAGGATACGTTCCTGTACGAGCTGGCGCAGGCCCAGATGGCCCGCGAGATCTTCCCCAACGCGCCCCTGAAGTATATGCCTCCCACGAAGTTCATGACCGGCAACATCTTCCGCGGTCACATTCAGGACGCCCTGTTCAACATGGTGACCATCCTGACCAACCAGAAGCTGTGCCTGCTGGGCATGATGACCGAGGCCATCCACACCCCGTTCATGTCCGACCGTGCGCTGTCCATTGAGAACGCACAGTACATCTTCCGCACCATGAAGGATCTGGGCGATGAGCTGACCTACAAAGAGGGCGGCATCATCCGTACCCGCGCCAACGAGGTGCTGACAAAGGCCACCGACCTGCTCTCCGAGATCGAGAAGCTGGGTCTGTTCACCACCATCGAGAAGGGCATCTTCGCCGACGTGAAGCGCCCCAAGGACGGCGGCAAGGGCCTGGCCGGCGTGGTCATCAAGGACGACAAATACTTCAACCCGTTCATTGAAGTCATGAAAGGCAAGGTGGGAGCATGAGCAGCGGACTGTATAATACCCATAAGATCGATTTCGATACAACGCTGGATCTGACCCGCCTGAAGCCCTATGGCGACACCATGAACGACGGTAAGGTACAGACCAGCTTCACCCTGCCCATCAAGGATGATGAGCGCGGTGAGGAGGCTGCTCGCCAGATCGCCAAGAAGATGGGCCTCGAGGAGCCCAACGTGGCCTATCACACCGCGCTGGACAAGGAGTTCACCTTCTATGTGGTCTATGGCAGCTGCGTACACTCCGTGAACTACGAGGATATCCATGTTATTACTGTGGAGTCCGACGTGATGAGCATGGAGGATACCAATGAGTACATCAAAGAGCACATCGGCCGCAAGGTCGTGATGGTGGGTGCCTCCACCGGCACCGACGCTCACACCGTGGGTATCGACGCTATCATGAACCGCAAGGGCTTCGCCGGCCACTACGGCCTGGAGCGTTACGAGATGATCGAGGCCTATAACCTGGGCTCTCAGGTCCCCAACGAGGAATTCATCAAGAAGGCGCTGGAGCTGCACGCGGACGTGCTGCTGGTCAGCCAGACCGTTACCCAGAAGGATGTACACATCCAGAACCTGACCAACCTCATCGAGCTGCTGGAGGCCGAGGGCCTGCGCGACAAGTTCGTCGTATGCTGCGGCGGTCCCCGCATCACCCATGAGCTGGCCAAGGAGCTGGGCTTTGACGCCGGTTTCGGCGCCGGCAAGTATGCCGACGACGTGGCGTCCTTCGCCGTGACCGAAATGGTCAAGCGCGGCATGAAGTAAAACCATACGGCACCACTGGGTCAACTGCATAGGCAGATGGCCCAGTGGTTGCTGTCATAAAAAAGTAGGAGGAACAGAAATGGCAAAGAAACCTGTATTGACTGCCAAGGAAGCGGCGGCCATGATCCCCGACGGCGCCACGATTATGTGCGGCGGTTTCCTGGCTTGCGGCCAGGCCCGCGCTATCGTCAAGGAGCTGGTGGCCCTGGGCACGAAGGACCTGACCCTGATCGCCAACGATATGGGCCGCGCGACTGGCCCCATGGGCGAGGAGTTCTTCGGCATCGCGGAGCTGATCCACAACCATCAGGTCAAGCGCGTCATCGCCACCCATGTGGGCATGACCCCCGAGGTCGGCCAGCAGAACACCGAGGGTACGCTGGAGGTCAATCTGCTGCCCCAGGGCACCCTGGCTGAGTGCATCCGCGCCGGCGGCGCCGGTCTGGGCGGCGTGCTGACCCCCGTGGGCATCGACACGCTGGTGGAGGAGTCCCCCTTCTGCCTGGGCCGCCACACTGTGGACGGCAAGGATTATCTGCTGATGAAGCCCATCCACGCCGATTTCGCCCTGCTGGGCGCCTATAAGTGCGATGAGTACGGCAACTGCTGGTACAAGGGCACCATGCGCAACTTCAACGTGGTGATGGCCACTGCCGCAGACACCGTGATCGCCGAGTGCGAGTATATCGTTCCCGTGGGCGATATTGAGCCGGAGAACGTCCATACCTACGGTATGTGCGTGAACTACATCGTGGAAGGAGACAGAAAGTAATGGAAAAGTCTGAGATCAAGGGCTTTATTGCCAAGCGCTGCGCCAAAGAGCTGAAAGATGGCGACGTCGTAAATCTGGGCATCGGTCTGCCCACCCTGATCCCCCACTACCTGCCCGAGGGCGTTGAGGTAATCATCCACGCTGAGCTGGGTATCGTCTCCGCAGGCAAGGCACCCAAGGAGGGCGACGAGAACTATGATCCGTACCACGTTGTGGACGCCGGCGGCAGTCCCGCTTCCGTGGCCTATGGCGGCGGCTTCATCGACTCCGCCAGCAACTTCGGCCTGATCCGCGGCGGCCATGTGGACGCTTGCTTCCTGGGCGCACTGGAGGTCGATGCTGAGGGCAACCTGGCCAACTGGATCATCCCCGGCAAGAAGATGCCCGGCATGGGTGGCGCCATGGACCTGTGCGTGGGCGCCAAGCACTGCATTGTGTGCATGGAGCACACCGCCAAGGGCAACCCCAAGATCTTCGAGAAGTGCCGTCTGCCCCTGACCGCCTCTCACTGCGTGAACAAGATCATCACGGAGATGTGCGTGTTTGAGGTCACTGACAAGGGCCTGCTGATGACCGAGATCAACCCCGAGTTCACTGTCGATCAGATCAAGGAAGCCACGGCCGCTCCCTTCGAGGTCGCTGTTGACCTGAAGAGTATGCTGGACTAAGTGAAAATGCGTATGACTCCCCCGGCGAAGCCGGGGGAGTTGTTTTTTGGGGGGAGCGGTGAGTGCACGATGATACCTCATCCGTCAACGCTCCGCGTTGCCACCTGTCTCCCTGCGGGTCGGTCGGTTCACGGGTCTGACACGCCACCGACGTGTCATTCAACACCGTGAACCCCTCGAGGGGAAGGCAAGGGGCTGGGCGGACCGATGCGGGAATATTTCCAAAATGTGGAAAAATGCAAGAAATTTGTTACCAGGAATGGTGGTTTTAGGGGGAAATGCTGAAATTGGGGTGGACAAATGGGGAGAGTGTGGTATAATCTGTGTATCCGCAGGAGTACTCCTGCTTTAGCGTTTTAACAGAGATTAAAACGAAGCGTCCTGCGGAAATATTTAAAACAAGGGGAATATACAATGAAGAAGTTATTGGCAATGCTCCTGGCGCTGGTCATGGCACTGGGACTGTGCAGCGTGAGCTGGGCAGATGACTGTGCGAACGGCGATAGCTGCACTGTTCATAAGGCGGCGATCAGTGGGCAGCACTATGCTACGCTGGCGGATGCTATTACGGCGACTAAGACAGGGGATACGGTGAAGCTGCTGGCGGATGCAACCGGCGTGAATATCACTGGTCCCGGTGACCGCATGGTGACCATCGACCTGAACGGACACAATTTGACCGGCAGCGTCAGAAAGGATCATGACTTGACCATCACGGACACCAGCGAGGAAACGAAAGGCGCTGCGACGTTTGATTACGTTAGGTGCAATGTGCTGTACCTGAGTGGCGGTAAGGTGACGATTACCGACGCGAAGATTCTCCATGCGCTGTATGTGCAAGGCGCGGACGTGACCATCAACGGCGGTGAGTACCACAGGGACGGCACTGGCCACACTGCGGCGATCAATGTACTACAGGGTGCAGGCGGCAGCTTGACCGTTAACAGCGGAGTATTCCAGACGCAGGACAATCTGACGAGCGGAGGGAATACGGTCGTTACGTGCAGCGACGGCTGGTTTGCCGTGGGCAGAGCGACGCAGGGCGAGTACATGGTGAAAAAGGGCGACCTGTATTTCTATGACCTGTACACGGCGGTGAAGGCCGCCGGGGACGGCGAGACCATCACGCTGCTGGGAGACCAGACCGTCAGCAAGCAGATTGTGGTGGATAAGTCCTTGACGATTGACGGCAACGGAAACAGGGTAAAGCTTGCCGAGACTGTAGATGTAAATCTGACAAATATTGCACACGGTGTGTTTGAGTTCTCCGGCAATGACAAGACCGCAGTCATGAAAAATCTGACCTTTAAGGCCATCGACATTGATTCTGTGCTGATCCGTGCGTATAACTCCGGCAATAATTCCTGCCTTACGGTGGACCGCTGCACGTTTGACAATGTCAAAGCCTTGAACATTGTGCGCGCCGCCTCCGGGAGTGCACAGAAGTCCAAGCTGGTAGTTACCAATTCTACTTTCAAGGGCTGCACAGCGACCTCGAATGGTATTATCCAGATCGACAGTAGCAAAACAACTAATGCTACCGACAATGAGATCAAGAACAACGATTTCATCGGCAACAAGGTCGGCCCCGCTGACAATGTGGCGGTCATTTATCTGTCCGCGCCCGCAACGGTACAGAACAACTATTTCGATGGAAATACGACCACGGCAAACACCGGCAAGAAGAACGGTGTCGTTGTGACCGGTTCTCAGGCCGGCGGCTCCAAGGTCGAGAGCAACGCCTTTGTCAGCCATACCTTCGATGGCGGTGATGCACAGGGCGCGGTCTATGGTGCCAAGGGCGCTACCACGGTCAGCAACAACTATTATGGCGCAGGCATCAACCATCTGGCCAAGGCAGGGGACGGCTTTAGCGAAGGCTCCGTCGCTACGGGATATACCAATATGGGCAGCGGCAACCATTCCTACACTGCTCCCCGCTACTACTATTATAACTCCACCACCACGACCACCAAGGATGGCAGCAAGACCAGCCCCAAGACCTTTGACGCGGGCGTGGGCATCTACGCCGTGACGGCGGTGCTGTCCGTGACCGGTATGGCGTGGGTCGGCAAGAAGCGGCACTAAGTCAACAAAAAAGAAAGCCCGTGAGGGCTTTCTTTTTTTGACATTTGCGGGGGCGAGGGCTGTGCCTGCGGGCGGCTGCGCTTTTATTTTTCGCCCTTGGTCAGGTTGGTCAGGACGGTCTTGACGCCCTCCAGACCCTCGCCGGCGGCCCTTTTCACGCCTTCAAGCCCCTCGCCGGCGGCCTTTTTCAGCTCGTCCTTCACGTCCACGGCCAGACGGCGGAATATCTCGGCGATGATCTTCTTTTTCTCCTCGTCCGCGCCGGCGTACTGCTTCAGCAGCGCCGCGCCGCCGGCCAGACCGCCGCTGCGGAGGTCGTCCAGCGTCCGGGCTTTGCCGGACAGAGAGAGCACGTCAAACAGCGCGTCGGTAAACTGCTCGCGCTCGGCGGGGGTCATGGAGCCGATCCACTCCCGGAGCACATCGTCGGAGAGCCTGCCCATCTGGGAGCGCTGGCCCAGGTGGACAAAGCGGGTGCCCACCACGCTCCAGGACAGGGGCTCGTGCTGCATGATGGAACGGTTGGCGCTGTCGATAACGGCGTAGTCCTCGGCGTGTTCCAGCAGGACGCCTACGATGGAGGACTCGGGGATATAGGTGTGCAGCTTATCGGCCACCCGGCGGTATTCCGGGGTGTCCAGCATATCCCGGGCGAAGCCGGGGCCATCGTTGTTATAGGCGGACAGCAGGCGGTCCTTCTGCAGCTCGGCAGGCAGATAGATTGCCGCCCATGCGGCCAGATTGCCGCCCTTGCTGTGGCCGCCGATACGCAGGGGCAGGGCGGGGCAGAGGGATGCCATCTCCACGGCGTAGGACACGGCGCGCGTCTGGGCGGGGACGGCGGAGAGAAAGCTCATGTTGAAGTCCTCTTTCCAGCCGGCCAGAGAGGTGTCAGTGCCCATGAAGGCGACGAACAATGTGCCGTCGGGCACCAGGAAGGAGAGCGCGTCGAACTGCTTGGCGCTCTGTTCGTCGTATTCGTGGGTGTAGCCGAACAGGCGCAGGTCCCGGAAGCGTTCAGTCTGTGCCGCCAGACGCAGCAGGGGGAGATAGCTGAGCTCGGAGAGGCCCAGCTGGTCATCCTTGTCAGTGAGCAGGGGTGCGACCTGGGCCAGGGTGGGCGCCGCGGCGGGGTCCTTGGTATGGACCGCGTCGATGCGGCGGAAGTTGATATAGGAGAGGATGCACAGCACCAGGTTGTCCACCTCGTTGAAGCCGTCACGGGCAAAGGTCAGGTCGCCGCGCCAGCGGAGGTAATCGAAGGGTGTGCCGTTGACGGGGGCCAGCTGTTTGGGTGTGTTCTTTTCCATATAGACCTCCTTGCGTATGGTATATGCAGTATACCACACTTTGCCCGCGGCCACAACGGGCAGCGCGGCAAAAAATGTTTGGCGAAAAATGTTTACAGTTGCGGCGTTGACGATGGGGGACTTCTATTGTATAATAAACTGATTTATTATGGGGAGGGTCCGTCTGTATGTGGATCGCGAAGGATTGGAAGGATTATGAGCTGCTGGACTGCGGCGGCGGCGAAAAGCTGGAGCGCTGGGACCGACAGGTATTGGTGCGCCCCGATCCCCAGGCGATCTGGGAGACGGATAAGACCACGCGGCTGTGGCGCGGCGCAACAGGACGCTATTCCCGGTCTTCTACCGGAGGCGGTCATTGGGATAAAGGCAAGCTGCCGGAAAGCTGGCAGGTGCATTACAAAGACCTGACATTTCAGGTGAAGCCCATGAACTTCAAGCATACGGGATTGTTCCCGGAGCAGGCGGTAAATTGGGATTTCGCCATGGACAAGATACGGCATGCCGGAAGGCCTATCCGGGTGCTGAACCTGTTTGCCTATACCGGCGGGGCTACGGTAGCCTGTGCGAGGGCCGGGGCTTCTGTGTGCCATGTGGACGCGGCCAAGGGTATGGTGGCCTGGGGTAAGGAGAACGCCCGTCTATCCGGCCTGGGCGAAGCGCCCATCCGCTGGATCGTGGACGACTGCGCCAAGTTCGTGGAGCGTGAGATACGCCGGGGCAAGACCTACGACGCCATCATCATGGATCCGCCCTCCTACGGGCGCGGGCCCGGCGGCGAGGTGTGGAAGCTGGAGGACAATCTGTATCCCTTTGTGGAGCTGTGCAGCCGGGTGCTGTCGGACAAGCCGCTGTTCCTGGTATTGAACAGCTATACCACGGGGTTGGCGCCGTCGGTGCTGGGGTACATATTGCAGATGCTGGTAGGGCGGAAATTCGGCGGCACGGTCACATGGGACGAGCTGGGCCTGCCCTGCACGGAAAGCGGCATGGCGCTGCCCTGCGGCGCCACGGGAAGATGGTTTTCCGAGTAAACGAGAACGGAAGTAATTGCGTATGGCAGTGATGATAGAGACAAGGAACCTGACCTATACGTACCCTGCGCCGGAGGGGGAGACAAATCCTCCAGCCCTGCGGGATGTATCGGTACAGATCGAAAAGGGCAGCTTTACGGTAGTGCTGGGCCACAACGGCTCCGGCAAGTCCACCTTTGCCAAGCACCTGAACGCGGTGCTGCTGCCGTGCGGCGGTGCCGTGTATGTGGACGGAATGGACACGCGGGACGAGAAGCTGCTGCTGGAGATACGGCGGCGGACGGGGATGGTGTTCCAGAACCCGGACAACCAGATCGTGGCCAACGTGGTGGAGGAGGATGTAGCCTTCGGCCCGGAGAACCTGGGTGTGCCTACGGCGGAGATACGCCGGCGGGTGGACGACGCGCTGGCGGCGGTGGGCATGGAGCAATTCGCCAGCCACGCACCGCACCTGCTCTCCGGCGGGCAGAAGCAGCGCATCGCCATTGCGGGTATTCTGGCCATGGAGCCGGAGTGCGTCGTGCTGGACGAGGCCACGGCTATGCTGGACCCGGCGGGACGGCGTGAGGTCATCGACACCGTGCTGCGGCTGAACCGGGAACAGGGTATTACCGTGGTGCTTATCACCCATCACATGGTCGAGGCGGAGCGTGCAGACCGAGTGATCGTGATGAACGACGGCGAGGTAGCGATGGACGGTATGCCGCGGCAGGTGTTCTCACAGGTGGAGCGCCTGCATGAGCTGGGCCTGGCGGCGCCGGATACGGTGGAATTGCTGTATCGGCTGCGGCGGGACGGAGTAGATGTGCCGCTGGAAAACCTGACGGTAGACGAGTGCGCCGATACCATTTGCCGCGCTTTCGGCGAGGCGGAAGGGAAGTAACATTGGAACCGATTTTGCAGATAGAGGACCTGACCCACACCTATTCGGCGGGGACGCCGTTCCAGCGCAGCGCCGTGGAGGGGCTGAGCATGACTGTGGGCGCAGGGGAGTTCTTGGGCGTGATCGGACACACCGGGTCCGGTAAATCCACGCTGATACAGCATCTGAACGGGCTTTTGCAGCCCACGTCCGGGCGTATTCTCCTGGAGGGGAAGGATATCTGGGCGGAGCCGAAGAAAATACGGGAAGTACGCTTCAAGGTGGGGTTGGTGTTCCAGTATCCGGAATACCAGCTGTTCGAGGAGACGGTGTATAAGGACATCGCCTTCGGACCGAAGAACATGGGACTGGACGCGGAGGAGATCGACCGGCGGGTGCGGGACGCGGCGGCCTTTGTGGGACTGCACGAGACGCTGCTGGACAAGTCGCCCTTTGAGCTCTCCGGTGGACAGAAGCGCCGTGTGGCTATCGCGGGCGTCATCGCCATGGAACCGAAGGTGCTGGTGCTGGACGAGCCCACGGCGGGGCTGGATCCCCAAGGACGGGACGCCATCCTCGCCCAGATACAGGCCTATCACCGCGCCAAGGGCGCGGCGGTGGTGCTGGTGAGCCACAGCATGGAGGAGATCGCCAGAAATGTGGACCGCATCGTTGTGCTGTCCGACGGAAAGGTATATATGGAGGGCACGCCGAAGCAGGTGTTTGCCCGGGCTCATGAACTGGAGCAGGTGGGGCTGGACGTGCCTCAGGTGACGAAGGTGGCCGCCGCGCTGAAGGCACGGGGGTTGGATATCGATACAGCGGTATACACGGTGGAGGCGCTGGAGCAGAAGCTGCTGACGCTGAGGGGGGGTGCGTCTCCGTGCTGAAGGATATCACACTGGGACAGTTCTTCCCGGCGGATACGCCGGTACACCGACTGGACCCCAGGACAAAGCTGCTGTGCGTCATCCTCTACATCGTGGCGCTGTTCAGCGCCAAAAGCGTACTGACCTATGGAATCATGATCACGGTGCTGGCGGTGTCGGTGCTGGTGTCGCGGGTGCCGTTCAAGTCGTTGACAAAGGGCTTGAAGCCCGTCTATTTTGTGGTGGCCTTCACGGCCGTTATGAATATGTTTTTCACCGCCGGTACGCCGGTGGCGGATGTTTGGCTGCTGCGGAGTATCACCTGGGAGGGTGTTGTAGCCGCCGTGCAGATGGTGCTGCGGATCGTGATGCTCATCATGGGCACATTTTTGATGACGTACACCACCAGTCCCATCGCCCTGACGGACGGCATGGAGAGCCTGCTGGGGCCGCTGAAAAAGCTGCGCCTGCCGATCCACGAGCTGGCTATGATGATGTCTATCGCGCTGCGGTTCATCCCCACGCTGATCGAGGAGACAGACAAGATCATGTCGGCACAGAAGGCCCGCGGCGCGGACTTTGAGACAGGCAATATCTTCCGGCGTGCCAAAGCGCTGGTTCCCATTTTGGTGCCGCTGTTCATCAGTGCGTTCCGCCGTGCCGATGAACTGGCTACGGCTATGGAATGCCGCTGTTACCACGGTGGTGAGGGGCGTACAGCCCTGCGGGTGCTGCGGTATAAGGCGGCGGACTGGCTGGTGCTGGTGGCGTTCCTGGCGCTGACGGCAGGCATTATCGTTTTGAAAAAGCTTGGCTTTTGAGTGAGAGGAGGCGGGGCCTATGCGGAATATCGCGCTGGTATTGATGTACAACGGCACCGCCTATCACGGCTGGCAGGTGCAGAAGACGGAGACCTCTGTGGCGCAGACGCTGGAAAAGGGCTTGTCTATGGTGTGCGGCCATCCGGTGAAGGTCATCGGCTGCGGGCGCACAGATGCCGGCGTCCACGCGGAGCACTATGTGGCCAATTTCCGTACAGAGTCGCGGATACCGGTGGATCGCCTGCCCTTTGCGGTGAATACCCATATCCCGGAGGATATTGTGGTAAAGGCGGCCTATGAGGTGGCCGATGACTTCAACGCCATCGGGTCGTGCATCCAAAAGGAGTATACCTACCGTATCTACAACTCCCGGATCAAAAACCCCTTTTACGTTCACCGGGCGTATTTCTATCCCAAGAAATTGGATGAGGACTTGATGGACCGGGCGGCCCGGATGTTCGAGGGGACCCACGATTTCGCCGCTGTGCGGAGTGTGGGGACCAACGTGCGGAGCACCGTGCGGACTATCCACTACTGCCGTGTGACGCGGAATGGGGAACTGCTGGAGCTGAAGGTATGCGCGGACGGTTTCTTGTATAATATGGTACGTGCCATTACCGGCACGGTGCTGTACGCGGCGGAGGGGAAGCTGATGCCGGAGGACATCCCGGAGATACTGAATTCGGGCAACCGGACGCTGGCGGGGCCCACGGCGCCGCCGGGAGGGCTGTATCTCACGCGAGTATGGTATGAGGATGAACGGTTGAATGGATAACAACACCAACAACTGGAAAGAGTTTACCCTGGGCGACGTCCAGGAGGAGCATCCCCGGCGTGTGGCCAAGCGCAGCCGGAAGCCGCTGCTGGTACTGCTGATCGTGGCGGTATTGGCGGTAGCGGCGGTGACGGCAGCGGTGCTGCTGGACCGCAGCGGTTTTGATGGTCTGCGCCGCAAGGTCATCTACGCCAAGGCGGTGAAGGATGAAAACGGCTGCGCCCAGCTGTATCGTTACAGCAGTGACCAGTCGGGTCATTTTGCCTCGCTGGAGGGCAGCCTTGTGTCTGTGTCCATGCACCAACTGACGGTGCTGGATGAGCAGAACAAGACGATGTATGACGAGGCAGTGAAGTTCCAATCACCGGCGTTGTCCGTCGGCGGCGGACGTGCCGCAGCCTATGACGTGGGCGGAACGGTGGTATACGTCCTGTCAGATAAGGGCCTGGTGTACACACTGGACTGCGCCGGAGAGGTGCTCAGTGCATCGTTGAATACCAAGGGCTGGCTGACTGTGGTGTGCAGTGAAAGCGGCTGCAAGGCCGCGGTACGGGTCTATGACGGCAACGGAGAAGCGGTGTTCGCCTTCAAGTCGTCGGACCGCTTTGTGATGACGGCGGCGTTGTCCGCCGACAGCCGTACCTTGGCGGCGGTGACCATGGGGCAGGAAAACGGCACGTTTGCCAGCTATGTGATCTTCTACCGGGTGAACAGTGATCAGGAGGCCGGACGCTGCACCCTGCGGGGCAGCGTGGTCTATGATCTGATGGCTGCGGGAACCGGATTCTGCGCCGTGACGGAGGAGCAGTTGTGCTTCATTGACGGCAGCGGCGTGATGACTGCCGCCTATGATTACGGCGGAGACTATCTGCGGCGGGTCAGCATCAGCGGTGACGGCTATGCCGCTCTGCTGCTGGGCCGGTACCGTACCGGCACGCAGCACCGAGTGGTGACGGTGAACAGCGAGGGTCAGGAGTTGGCATCGCTGGAGCTGGACGCCGAGGTCAGCAGCCTGTCCGCTGCGGGACGATACGTGGCCGTGCTGTGCAGCGACCATCTGACGATCTATGATAAGCAGCTGCTCCCGGTGGCCGACCTGGAGGAGGTCAGCCAGGCACGGGAGGTGCTGATGCGGAGCGACGGCTCGGCTGTGCTGGCGGGCAGTACCGCCGCAAGCCTGTATCTGCCGTAAGGTGTGACGGGGCGAGGCCCTATGTGAGGTGATCACCAATGAGTGGAAATGTTGGAATATTTGTGGATCTGATTTTACTGGCGCTGCTGCTGATCGGCTTGGTGCTGGGCTGGCGGCAGGGCTTTGTACAGGCACTGACACGCATTATCGTGGTGGTGGCGGCGCTGCTGCTGGCCAGCTGGATCGCCGGGAAGCTGGCGGAGCCGGCGGCCAGATGGCTGGAACCGATCCTTTCGGAGAAGCTGGAGCAGCGGCTGACGGCCCAGGGCAACACCGACGACGCCGGCGAGATGCTGGCGGCCTTCGGCTTTGAGGGCGATACGCTGTCAGAGCTGGTGGACAACGCCGTGGAGAAGGCGCAGCAGGCGGGCGAGACGCTGCTGAGCGCTGTGGTGTCCACCGCGCTGAAGTCTGCGGCCTACGCGGTGGTGTATGTGGTGTCGTTTTTGCTGCTGCTGCTTTTGCTGCGGCTGGTACTGACACCGCTGCATCTGTTCACAAAACTGCCGGTGGTACATGGCGTCAACGCCCTGCTGGGCGGCGTGCTGGGCTTGGTGAAATGCGCGCTGCTGCTGTTTTTGGCAGTGTGGGTGCTGCAGAAGCTGCAGCTGCTTGTGACGCCGGAGCTGGTGAACAAAACGGTGCTGCTCAAATTTTTCGCCCAGAACAGCCCCATCGATCTGATCGCTAAGCTGTGAAAGCGGCTATAATGGATATGCTTTTTTGATAAGAGATAACGGAGGAAAACCATGCAACCGACTCTTTGTTCCAAATGTAAGAAGAATGTGGCCGTTGTGTTCATCTCCCGGATGAATGAGAAGAACGAGATGGTCAACGAGGGCCTGTGCCTCAAGTGCGCCGCCCAGTTGGGTCTGCCCCAGGTGGAGGACATGATGAAGCGCATGGGTATTACGCCGGAGGACCTGGAGAACATCAACAGTGAGATGATGCAGGCCTTCGGCGGCGCGGAGGAGCTGGATGCGCCGGTGGACGAGGGCGACGAGGATGATGAGGAAAGCGGCAAGACCGCTACGTTCCCATTTCTGAACCGCCTGTTCAACAACGGCAGCAATCCGCCGGCCGAGCAGCAGCCGCCCCAGAACGGCGGTACTGGACAGCAAGGGACCGGCCGCAAGACGGAGAAAAAGCGCAAATTTCTGGATAACTACTGCATCAATCTGAGCCAACGTGCCCGGGAGGGCAAGCTGGACGCCGTTATTGGCCGGGAGCAGGAGATCGAGCGCGTGGTGCAGATTTTGAACCGCCGCCAGAAGAACAATCCCTGCCTGATCGGCGAGCCGGGCGTGGGCAAGACCGCCATCGCCGAGGGCCTGGCCCAGCGGATCGTCAAGGGCGAGGTGCCGTTCAAGCTGCGGCAGAAGGAGGTCTATCTGCTGGATCTGACGGCGCTGGTGGCAGGCACGCAGTTCCGCGGTCAGTTCGAGAGCCGGATGAAGGGCCTGATCGAGGAGATACGCAAGGCCGGCAACGTGATCCTGGTCATCGATGAGGTCCACAACATCGTGGGTGCCGGCGATGCCGAGGGCAGTATGAACGCCGCCAATATCCTTAAGCCTGCCCTTAGCCGGGGCGAGATACAGGTTATCGGTGCCACCACGTTCAACGAGTACCGTAAGCACATCGAAAAGGACACGGCGCTGGAGCGCCGCTTCCAGCCCGTTACCGTCAGCGAACCCAATGTAGAGGATACGCTGAAGATACTGCAGGGCATTGCCCACTACTATGAGCAGTTCCACGGTGTGTCCATCCCGCAGGGGGTGCTGCGCCAGGCGGTGCTGTTGTCCGAGCGCTATATCACGGACCGCTATCTGCCGGATAAGGCCATCGACCTGATCGATGAGGCCTGCTCCGACCGGAACCTCCACGATCCGGAGATCAACCGCCGGATGGAGCTGGAACAGGAGCTGTCCAATTTGATCTTTGAGCGCGAGAATCTGATGTCCGCCCAGCCGGCGGATGGTCAGCAGTTCACGGAGCAGGAACTGGACCAGCGGTACGAGCGCATCGCGGAGCTTCGCAGCCAGGAGCTGCGGGTGACGGATGAACTGAATGCCATCAGGGCCAAGGGGATGCCGGAGCTGACCATGGAGAACATTGCCCGGGTCATCGAGATGTGGACAAAGATCCCCGCCAGCAAGATCAAGGAAGAAGAGTTCAAACGTTTGGCGGAGCTTGATCAGCGGCTGCGCGCCCATGTGGTGGGCCAGGACGAGGCGATCGCCGCCGTGTCCGCCGCGATCCGCCGCAACCGCGTGGGTATTTCCCCCAAGCACAAGCCGGTGAGCTTCATCTTCGTGGGTCCTACCGGTGTGGGCAAGACGGAACTGGTGAAGCAGCTGGCTGACGATCTGTTCAATGCGCCGGAGAGCCTGATCCGCCTGGATATGTCCGAGTTTATGGAGAAGCACTCTGTCTCCCGTATTGTGGGCAGTCCTCCGGGCTATGTAGGCTACGACGAGGCGGGGCAGTTGACGGAGAAGATACGCCGCAAGCCCTACTCCGTTGTGCTGTTCGATGAGATCGAAAAAGCGCACCCGGATGTGCTGAATGTGTTGCTGCAGATTTTGGACGACGGACAGATCACAGACGCCCACGGACGGAAGGTGAATTTTGAGAACACCGTCATCGTGATGACCTCAAATGCAGGGTCCGACACTAAATCCGCCGGTGCAGTGGGCTTCGGCGGCAGCGCTGATGACCAGGGCAGGGAGCGAATCATGAAGGCACTGCAGGACTTCCTGCGGCCGGAGTTCCTGAACCGCGTGGACGAGATCGTGTGCTTCAACCACCTGACAAAAGAGAACTTTGCCGGGATCGCCCGTATCATGCTGGATGAGTTGAAAGCCTCGCTGGGCGACAAGGGCTATACCCTCCGCTATGACGAGGCACTGGTGGACTATTTGGTAGAGAAATCCTACTCTTTGACCTACGGCGCCCGAAACCTGCGGCGCCTGATCCAAAAGGAGCTGGAGGACCCCATGGCCGCCCGTATCATCGATGCATTCGAGCATCCCATTACGCAGATCAGCGCCACCGTACGTGACGGTGCGGTGCAGCTGTACACATTGTGAGGTGAGTCTATGCTGTTTCGCAAGGATATGGATCCCCGGTGCGCTTACTGCGCCAAAGGAAGCCGCATCGGCGAGGACAAGGTAGCCTGCGTCAAGCGGGGTGTCGTGATGCCGGAGGACCACTGTGGCGCGTTTAAGTACGACCCCCTGAAGCGGGTGCCGCCCCGGCCGATGAAGCTGGATACAGACAAGCTGCGGGAAGAGGATTTTCAACTGTAAGCACAATAGGCAGCCGCCTCTGGGCGGCTGCCCGTGCAGTGAAAGGAAAATGGCATGACTGTTAAAAAAGTATGGGCGGTGTACTTTAGCGGGACCGGCACCACGAAGAAAACAGTCGATCGCATCGCCCACCGTCTGGCAGAAGCGTTGGGCACAGACTGCGAAGTGTATGACTACACGCTGCCTGCCGCACGCCGACAGGAGCTGACCATTCCGTCCGGTGATGTGGCCGTAGTGGGTTGTCCCACCTACGCTGGGCGCGTTCCAAATCTGCTGATGCCGTACCTGCGGGATATGGTGCACGGCGAGGGCGCTTTGGCGGTGCCTGTGGTGCTGTTCGGCAACCGCAATTACGATGACGCGTTGATGGAGCTGTCGCGGCTGCTGACGGCTGGCGGCTTTTCCTGCGTGGCCGGGGGGGCCTTCGTGGGAGAACACAGTTTTTCCCGCACCTTAGGCGCGGGTCGGCCCAGTGGGGCGGATATGGCGGAGATGGATGTCTTTGCCGACCATGTGGCCGCCAAGCTGGTAGCGGGAGATACTGCGCCTGTCACTGTGGGCGGCTGCGATCCCATACGGCCCTACTACACCCCCCGTGACCGCCATGGTGATTCTATCAATATCCTGAAGGTCAAGCCCAAAACGGATGTGACAAAATGCGGGGGCTGCGGGCTATGTGCTGCCCGGTGTCCCATGGGAAGTATCGACCCGGCGGACGTGTCCCGGGTCAACGGAGTGTGCATCAAGTGCGGTGCCTGTGTCAAAGGCTGTCCCAGCGGTGCTAAGTATTTCGATGATCCCGGGTATCTATACCACAAGAGCGAACTGGAGGAGATCTACGCCCGGCCGGCAAAGAACGAGGTGTTTCTGTAAGTATCAAAGAGGCAGGCGGCGGAGATAATACATAAGCTGTGCTGATGACGTGAAGCCTTCCATTCCAAGTGGACAAAATGTGGAATTGACCGTTGACAAACGGCACGGTGTATGGTAGTCTAACAAAGCTGTCCGGGAGGGCAGAGCGCGTGTAAAGCGAGTCAATGAAAAATGTCTAAAAAAGGTAAAATAGTAGTTGACAAGATGGCAGACATGTGCTAAGATAATGACTGTTCCGCGGTTATGGGACGTGTACCTTGTAAATTAAACAACGAACGGAACGAAAAGCACCAGACGGGAGCACATTGTAAGATGTGCAACTGAGAACTTGGCGGAGCCGGGTTAAGTCAATTACCGGCAAAGCTAAGTATAAAAAGTTTTTGAAGCTATGACAAATAGCTCTGTAAAGATTAGCTCGATGGAGACATCGTGTTGATACAATTTATAGAGAGTTTGATCCTGGCTCAGGACGAACGCTGGCGGCGTGCTTAACAC
>ERZ827522.1557-NODE-1557-length-19286-cov-3.540482_pt1 | contig 19286 bp, 16 predicted proteins | sample MGYA00519580_ERZ827522 | MGnify/ENA primary metagenome ERZ827522 (study PRJEB31778, sample SAMEA3449340) | human gut metagenome | biome: human gut; feature: human-associated habitat; material: faeces | place: United Kingdom | collected 2010/2012 ... | reverse complement strand
AAAAACATTTCGCCGGCGAGCACTACCGTGTCGGACCGGTTCAGCGTCGATACGACCACATGGTAGTATTCGACCGAATCCCCCGTGGCCAGTTTTACGGAACCTCTGATCGTCGTTGAGTTCTGTGCCGGTGCAAATGCGGAGGAAAAACACAAATATCCTGCTAACAGCAGAAAACGTTTCATAAGAGTTGGGATTTTTATTGTTCATAGCATTCATAAAGGGCGGGTAACATATCGGCCAGTCTCGTTTTATAGATGGAACAATAATTTATGTTTTTCCCCATTTTCTTCTTTTGTCTGTCTAACGGACAACCGCCACCGCATATGGGGAAAACATTACATGCCAAACATTCTTCGTCCTCGAACGGATCCGGACCAAATGTCGCTTGAGCCATTTTCGATAAAGATACGCTTTTTTCTTTTATGTTGCCAACTTTATATTCCGAGTTGCCCGGATTAAGTATACCGTCCGAAGATTTGTTTCGACCATGGAGATCATGTATTTCCGATTTTAGGTGTTGAGACCGCTACCCAATATGAAAGGTACATGATCTAGCGCGTATTCATGTTAATTTTACATACGGGGTTTCCCGAACCCATATGATACTGAATAGGAATAACATTCGGATATGGGAATTGTCAAAATGCTGAAAGTCAATATAAAAATATTTTTATCAATCCCTTTGTGAGAAAATAAAAATGCGCGATTGTCTATAAAATATAATATTGTTGATGATTAAATGAAAAAATGTCAGGGTCCGAATGTGGCAAACAAATACAAGGTTATATTCGGTCGTAAGACACAAATTTCTTACTTGTAAAGAATTGGGATCGTGCAGCGCAAATTATACAATAGATACAATCGATTGTTTCTGTTTTTAAATATTTTTACAATTCGTTGTTTTCGTGATATTTGCATGTATAGGAAATCTTATTAACTTTGAGTAAACCTCCTGCAGGACGATTTTTTTCAATTTGTCGAAAACATGGTTTTCATGAAAAAAAGAAATGTTTTGGAGACAAGTTTCATGTGCTTGCTGTTTTTGGCGATTGTGAGTCCTGTCCAAGCTCAAAATAAATCCATAATTAGAGGGATTATTGTCGATTCTATAAAGAAAGAAGAAATATCCTCAGCCAATATCATGGTGTATAAGCACGATTCGATATTAGTTGCGAATGCGGTTTCCGGCAAAGACGGGACTTTCGTATTGAAAGGTATTGCCGAGGGTGAATATACGTTGCATATTTCGCATATTCAATATAGTGATCGTCTTCTCCCGTGGACGGTTCGGCATGGCATATCGTCGGCAGATACGCTTTATTTGTCTTCTCGTGACTATGTGCTGGACGATCTGGTCGTCGGGCCACGGTGGATTCGTCGACAAGCGGACCGTTATAAAGTCTCGATGAAAAATAATCCGATTGCCCGAGGTGTCAATATCAAGGATGCGTTAGGTCGGTTACCTGGCGTTTCGTCCCGTAACGGGCTTTCGATCAACGGCATAAGCGGGACGACAGTTTACGTGAACGGACGCAAATTGTCCAGTGAGAAAGAATTGGATGCTATTCCTGCCGCTTTAGTCAAGAATGTGGAGGTCGTTTTTGTTTCCGGGAGCGCCCATGACGCCCGATCGAAAGGAGGAGTTATTTTGATCACGTTGGATAACCCGGACGACAGAGGCGGATATGGCACGATTGCGAACGATCTGAGAGTTCGACCTCGGTACGGTATCGGCGGAGAGAGTGTCAATTCGGTTGTGAATTACAAATACGATAAATGGAATGTGTACAATTATGTCGATTATGATTATTTTAAGACGCTGTCGGACTATGCGATCGATTCCTATTACCCGGAATCCTTCTCCCGGATCGACATGCGAACGCGGGGTCGCGGTCATAGTCACGGACTAAGCGACAATTTGGGAATCGTATACGAAATCAATCCTCGACATAATCTGGGAGCTAATTTCAATTTGAGTCTGGATCGCTCTGATTCCGAAGAATCGTCGCTTTCGTACATATCGACGTATAATAAAAGCGCGCCGTCGGGCAGCTCGTCCGCCACATCCAGTCGCCAGCCGTCGGCCCCTTGCCGCAGCCAGTGCCGCACCACGGAGTCCTGACTCCGCACGATGAAGTCCCGATAGGTGGGCGCCTCATCGTTCACCGCAGGCAGAGTCCTTACGCCCCACCACGCATCGTAGTCCGTGGGCCACGGATGGAAGCTGTACCAGTCGAAATAGAGAGAATCCTGACTCTGGGCCGCCCCCAGCTCCGGGTAGAAGCCTTCGGCGTTGAAGTAGCGGCTGTTGCTGCCGGTGTGGTTGAATACGCCGTCCAGCAGCACCCGGATGCCCCGCCGGTGGGCCTCCCGGCACAGCTGGCGGAAGTCCTCCTCCGTCCCCAGCATGGGGTCGATGCGGCGGTAATCGGCGGTGTTGTAGCGGTGATTGCTGTCCGCCTCGAAAATGGGACACAGATACAGCGTGGAGACGGAGAGACTCTGCAAATAGTCCAGCTTGGAAATAATTCCCAGCAGGCTTCCGCCGAAGTAGTCGTTGTTGCGAATTTCGCCCGCTTTATCGGGCCGCCATTGGGGGGTGTCGTCCCAACGCTGATGCACCAGTCGCTGCCCCACCATGCCGTGGCCGTCCGGCACCGCCAACCGGCAGAACCGGTCGGGAAAGATCTGATACGTCACCCCCCGGCCGAACCAGTCGGGGGTATGGGTGGGCTCATACACCGTCAGCTGCCATCGCTGACGGTCCGCCTCACCGCCGCAGCCATTGCGTCCCAGCCAGAGGAGGGAGCCGTCGGGCCGCCGCACCCGGAAGGCGTACCAGATCAGCTCCGGCTCCGCCGGCGCCGTCAGCACGCCGCACCAGCCATCGCCGGAGGGGGAGAGGGGAAGTTCTCGCTCCTGACCGGCAAACTCCTGCCGCACCAGCAGACAGCACTCCTCCAGAGGCTCATCGGCCCCCAGAGCAAAACGCACCTCGGCGCCGCAGGACACGGCGCCGAAGGGATCCTTATATCGAAGATCACGGGAATCGAACCAAATAGACATGGACAGGAACCTCTCAGTTCAACAGAGTATTTTCGCCGATGATGGCGGTGCCGATCTCCTCCCGACTGAAGTAGGCGTTGAGGATATCCACCGCCGTCTCCGCCAGAGCCGCACCGGCGCCGCCCTTCTCGATGACCACCGCCACGGCGATCTGGGGATCGTCGTAGGGGGCGAAGCACACGAAGGTACCGTTGTTGGCATTGGTGACACCGGTCTCCGCCGTACCGGTCTTGGCACCGGCGGACACCACACACTTGGAAAAGTAGGTGGACAGGCTCCCGGTGGTCAGATCGTGCATACCGTTCTTGATGGCCTCCACCGTGCTGTCCTGCATCTCCACCACGTTGACGGGGTCCTTGTCGTAGGCATAGACCACGGCGGAGTTGTTATAGGTCTTGACGTTTTTCAGCAGGTGGGCCGCATAGTGCTCACCGTTGCCTACCAGCGTGGCGATGTAGTTGGCCAGCTGCAGCGGCGTAAACAGGTTATAGCTCTGGCCGATGGCGGCGGTCAGGGTCTGACCGTCGGACCACTCCAGATCGTTGGCCTCGGCGTACTCCGGGGAGGCCAGAGCGCCCTTGGCCTCGGCGCTGTTGGGGCCGCCGATCTCGATGCCGGTGTACTGCCCCAGACCGAACTGGGTGGCATAGTCGTCCAGCGTCTTAATGCCCGTCAGACGGCCCACCTCATAGAAGAAGTAGTTGCAGGACACGGTGATGGCCTCCGACACGTTCACCCGCCCGTGGGTGGAGCCGTAGGAGCTGTAGATCCAGCACCGGGGCTGGGGGGAGGAGTAGTAGTCGTAGATGCCCCGGTCCAGAATGGTGGTAGAGGGGGTGATGACACCGGATTCCAGCGCCGCCACCGCCGTGCAGGGCTTGAAGGTGGAGCCGGGGGCGTAGGTGCCGCCAATGGCCCGGTTGAACAGGGGAGCTCCCTCGTCGTCGGAGGCCAGCGTGTCATAAATTTCATCCCACTTGCTGATGTCATAGGTGGGGTAGGAGGCCAGCGCCAGCACCTCGCCGCTGCCCACGCCCACCACCACGGCGGCGCCGCCACGGCGGATGCCGTCCTCCTCGGTCATGTCATCGATGGTCTTGCTGAGAGCTTTTTCCACGTCCTCCTGCAGGTCGATGTCCAGCGTCAGAGCCACGGTGTTGCCGGGCTTGGGTTCCTTGGTGTAGAACTCACCGGTGATCTGGCCATCGGAGGTGGTGGTAATGAGTTTGGTGCCGTTCTCGCCGTGGAGATACTCCTCGAAGGCCTTCTCCACGCCGCTCTCGCCCACCAGAGCGTCCATGGAATACCCCTTGTCCCGGTATCCCACGATGCCGTTGTCCGGATCGCCCACCCAGTCCTCCTGATAGATGGGACTGAGCCGCCCCAGCACATGGGCGGCGTAGGTAGTGTCATACACACGGGCCGAGGCCGTGCCGGTGGTGACACCGGCATAGCGGCCGTCCACCACCTGATTGATGAGCTCCACCGACACATCGCTGGCGAAGGTGTAGGTACCTCCTGCGATGTCCCGCAGGGCCAGTTGGTAGCGCACACCGATGATAGCCCGTGCGTCGGTGTCGGAGTAGCTGTCCGCCACGCCGTAGAGCTTGCGCAGTTGGGTCATGAACAGCGGGGCCTCCTGCGTGGGCCGCAGGGTACCCACCGTGATGGCGGGCAGATCCTCCGACTCCAGATATTTCCGGAAGGCACCCTCGTCGGTGGGGGTGGTGTAGGTAAAGGGCGGCTCCTTGCTCACCGGCAGGGTGTCCGTCCACTTGACGTTGTTGCTGCGGCACAGCTCCAGCAGCCGGAAGATGGCGTCGTTGCAGTCCGTGTCGCTTTCAAATTCCTCGTCGGAAAACACCAGCGTATAGGTCAGCCGGTTGGAGATCAGCACCTTGCCGTTGCGGTCGGTGACGATGCCACGGGAGGCCTCCACCGTCTGAGCGGTGGCGTTGCTGGCCAGCGAGCGAGCCTTATAGTCCGATCCGTTGAGGATCTGAGTATTGTACAGCACGCCGCAGAAGATCAGCAGGATCATCCCGAAGATCAATACCAGCGGCACCAGCCGGGATTTGGCCAGATAGGATTTCATAGCACACTCCTTTCAGGGGACTCACTCGGAGTAGATCCGCCGGCGCACCCAGCGGAAGGGAAGATAGACCAGCACCGTCAGCGGCAGTGTCACCAGGATCTCCCGCCCCGCCAGCGATGAGGCGGCGGAGAAGGCCACTCCCTGCTGATACGTCATCAGCAGAATTTGCAGCCCATCGGTGATGACCAGCGCCGCCGCCCCCATGAGCACGGCGCACAGAAGCCCCGGCGTAATGAGGTAGTTGGCCACGGCAGCGGCGGCCAGCGCCGCCAGCAAAAATGCCAGAATATGGAAGCAGGGGATCAGCCCCGGCTGGGTCAGATCAAACAGCAGACCCATGGCCAGCGCCACGCCCATGCCGCCGTAGGCTCCCTCGAACATAGCTAAGACCGCCACCATCACCGGGGGCAGATAGGGATGCACGTGCAGCAGGGAGATGTGATCCAGCGCCAGCCCCTGCAATAAAAGCAGCAGAAGAACACCTGCGGTGTAAAACACCCATTTCCAGATGGTATCACGTCGGCTCATAGTGTCTCCCTCAGTCCACGGTGTCGAAGGAGGTGATGACAAACACCTCCGACAGGGAATCCAGATCCGTCTTGGGGGCCAGCACCGCATAGCGGGTCAGGCCGTTGTCATCGGTGCGGATCTCCTCCACAGAGCCGATGACCAGCTGGGAGGGGTAGTAGCCCCCCAGCCCGGAGGTGACGATGAGGTCGCCGTTGATGAGACTGGATTCCCCCTCCAGATACGACAGCTTCAGCCGCCCCGTCTCCATCAGGGCCAGATCGCCCATGGCCACCGTCACCTCGCCGGTGCGGAATACCCGTGCGCCCAGGGAGGAGTCCGTGTCCAGAATGGTGGTGATGGTGGACCAGTTGAGTCCGGCCTCCCGGATGACTCCCACCAGATTGCCCTGATCGTCCACCACGCAGTTGCCCACGGCAATGCCGCTGGAGGTACCCTTGTTGAGGGTCATCACACGGGACCAGTTGGAGGTGCTGCGGTCCACGATAACGGCAGATTCAAAGGTGAAATCCCGCCGCTGCTGCCGCAGGTTCAGCAGATTCCGCAGCCGCTGGTTCTCCTCGCTGTCGATCTTGGCCTGATCCAGCTGCCGCTGCAGCTCGGCGTTCTCCTTTTTCAGATCCGCATTCTCCTGCTGCAGCGCCTCTACGTCCTCGAACCGCTGGCTCATGGAGCTGAACCATCCGCTGACAGCGGAGCCCACCGCCCGGAAGGGGGAGGCAATGACGCCCCCGGCGTTCTGGAGAAAGCCGGTCTGGGAGCTGAGAGCGGAGGCCACACACAGCAGCACCGCCACCACCGTCACCGCCGCCAGCATCATGATGCCGTTTTTCTGGAAAAAATTCTTCATACGTTTGATTCCTTATTACAAAGTAATGCCCATTACGCCAGCAGCGTCACACCGAACTCCGCCAGCATCCGGCTCAGCAACACCACCGGCAGACCCATGACGTTGAAAAAGTCCCCGTCGATGCGCTCCACCAGAAGCGCTCCCTGCCCCTGTACGCCGTAGGCTCCGGCCTTATCCATGGGCTCGCCGCCCCGGATGTAGGCCAGCAGCTCCTGCCGGGAGGCCTCCCGGAAATAGACGTCGGTGGACTGGGCGCGGGTGAGGGCCTTTTCCCCCTGCCGAACCGTCACGCCGGTGCAGACCCTGTGCTTTCGCCCGGACAGCGCCGTCAGCATGGAGAGGGCCTCCGCCTCGTCATGGGGCTTTCCCAGCCGCTGGTCGTCCAGAAAGACCATGGTGTCGGCGGTGATGACGATGGCATCCGCCGGCGCCTGCACCGCCTGAGACTTCTCCCGGCTGATGTAGGCCACGATATCCTCCGGCACCAGCTCCGGAGGATACCACTCCTCCACGTCCGGCACGGAGATCTCAAATTCACGGAGCCCTATGCGCTGCAGCAGCTCCTGCCGCCGGGGGGACCCGGAGGCCAGTATGATCCTCGCCATGACCCTTACCTCCCGGTGGAGCCGAAGCCGCCGGAGCCCCGTTCCGTCTCGTCCAGCTCCTCCACCACCGTCAGGGTGGGCCGCAGAATGGGCAGCACCATCAGCTGGGCGATGCGGTCACCGGGCTGGATGGTGTAGGGGACGTCCCCGTGGTTCACCAGCCCCACCGTCAGCTCGCCCCGGTAGTCGCTGTCGATGACCCCCACGCTGTTGGAGAGGGTGATGCCGTGGCGGGTGCCCATGCCGCTGCGGCTGCACACCAGCGCCACATACTCCGGCCCCGGCAGGGCGATGGCGATACCTGTGGGGATACCCTGCCGCCCGCCGGGAGCCAGCGTCACCGGCTCCTCCATACAGGCGCACAGATCCATAGCCGCCGCACCGGCGGTGGCGTAGGCGGGCAGGGGGAACTTTGTCCCCATCAGCGGCGATACCGCCTTGATCTTCAACTCTATCATAGCAAATTTACTCCTGAAATATAAAAACGAATTGTTAAAATCGATTTTCGTTCCCCAAGATCTTCCGTTATTCCTTTTCCGGCACCGTGATATCCGCCACGGAATAGTCCCCCAGGTCCAGCAGCTGCCGGACGCAGTAGGGGATAGGCCGGTGGAACACCGGTCCGTCCACGGCGATGGTGTGGAACTCCCCGTTCTCGCCGCAGACATCCACGCCGCAGCTGTATGACAGGATAAATTTCTTCCCGGCCACGCCGGCCAACGTATTTTCCACCGGAACCTCCTGTTTTGGGACAATGTATTGATAACTTGTAGGAATTTTTCGATTAAAAACAACGAAATGTATTCACTCTACCCCCCGGTAGAACAGACCTCGTGTCAGATCGGCCGGGATATAGTCCCCCTGCCCCTGATACCGCTGCAGCGCCGCCACGCACTCCGCCGGGGATTCCGTGGTGAACCGCAGCCGGGCATAGGTGAGCCCCAGCCGCCGCCACTCCGGCTTGTCCGCCAGAAAGAGGGTGCGGCTGTTCTCCAGCTCGTTGCGGTGGCCCCATGCGGGCATCAGCGGGAAGCGGGCCCCGGTTCGGTCGGTGAGGACGTTCTCCCCGGTGCAGCGGCAGGCGGCGGAGCGCTTCCGGTAATCGCTGCCCACATCGCAGCAGCCCAAGCTGTTGGCAATGACGCAGTTCTCCATCAGCATCAGCGGCAGGCGGCCATAGACCACTGCCTCGCAGGGCAGATACTTTTTCAGATCCCGGATCTGTTGGTGCCGCAGCTCAAAGGATACGGCGGCGGTGGAGAGCCCCAGCTCCCGCAAAAACAGCAGCGCACGGGAGTTGAATACGTTCATCCCCAGATCGCCCCGCAGCGGCAGTTCCAGCCCCTCGGCAATGGGCAGATGACCCAGATTGCCAACGGCCACGGCGGCCAGCACCTGCCGGTGCCGCACCAGCATCTCCCGCAGCGGCGCCTCGTCCTCCGTCCGGAAAATGCGGGGCAGCACGGCGCAGAAGGACGTCCGGTCCAGATACGGGGTCACATCCAGCGTATCCAGCCACTCCACCGGCAGATAGATCATCTCCGGGCGGCAGTCCGCCAGCGCCTGCGTCAGCTGCTCCGGCTTCTGGAGGGAGCAGGTCAGCAGCGGCTGCACCGGCTCCACCGGGGCGTCGGGCAGCGGCTGCGGCTGGGCCGTGTGCCGCTCCGGCACGGCGCAGAGAACCTCCTCCAGCGCCGTCAGTCCCTCCCGCCGCAGGGCGTTGACCGCCCCGGCGGAGAGCATCAGCCCCTCCTCCAGCGTCACCCGCACCTCCCGGCAGCGGAAGGCGGTGCCGCCGGTCTTTTTCAGACGGGCCTGCAGCTCCTCCGCCGTCAGCGCCCGGTTTCGGGCGGTCTCCGGCACGGGGCCTGTCACCTCCGCCCGCTGATCCCCGGCCCGCACCGTCAGGCGCACCGGCTCACCGGCCCGGCAGACGCAGTCCATGTCCACCGCCACCGTCCGGCGATCCTCCTTTTCGTACAGTGTCCGGGCCTCGGCAAACAGCTCCTTGGGCTCCGGGACATTCTCCGGCCGGGTGCCGAACATCTGCGGCCCCTTCCGGCCCAGATAGTATCCGTCGGTGAAGCCGCTGCGGCTGAAGGCCAGCTCCAGCTGCCGCTGCTCCTCACGAGTGGGACGGCGCTTTTCGTCCAGCAGCCGCCGGTAAATGGAGGTGATGACCGCCACGTACTCCGGCCGCTTCATGCGCCCTTCCAGCTTCAGGCACGCCACCCCCATGTCCTCCAACTCCTGTAGGTAGGGGGAGAGGTTGGCGTCCTTCAGGCTCAGAGGATGGCCTCCCGCCGCCGGGGCATTGACCCCATAGGGCAGGCGGCAGGGCTGAGCGCAGGTACCCCGGTTGCCGCTGCGTCCTCCGATAACGGCGCTGAGGGCGCACTGACCGGAGTAGCACATACAAAGAGCGCCGTGGGCAAAGACCTCCACCTCTGCCGGACAGTCCCGGCAGATGGCGGCAATGTCCCGGCGGGACAGCTCACGGGCCAGCACCACACGGGTAAGGCCCAGCTCTGCCGCCCGGCGTGCGCCCCCCAGCGTGTGCAGGCTCATCTGGGTGCTGGCGTGGAGGGGCAGCTCCGGCGCCGCCTGACGGGCCAGCTGCCACACACCCCAATCCTGGATCAGCACCGCATCTGCCCCCAGCCGGGAGGCCTTGTGCAGCAGCTCCGCCGCCCCCGGAAGCTCCCGGTCGGTGAGCAGGGTGTTCAGGGTCAGATAGACCTTCACCCCCCGGAGATGGCAGTACCGCACCGCCTGTGCAAACTCCTCCTCCGTGAAGTTCTTGGCGCTGCGCCGGGCGTTGTAGGCCCCGAAGCCCATATACACGGCGTCGGCACCGCTCTGCACGGCGGCCACCAGAGAATCCCACCCTCCGGCGGGAGAGAGCAGCTCCGCCATTACTTGTGACCCTGCTGCGCCTTGAACAGCTGCCGCTTCAGCTCCGAGGCCTCCGCCTTGGCCTGAGACGCCTCGTCCAGATATGTTTTCAGCTGACGACGCAGATTCTCCGCCGCCTCCTGAGCCTTCAGCAGCTCGTCCGCCAGATTCACCGCCGTCAGCACGGCGGCGTCAATGCGGCTCACATGGGCGCCCTCCTGCAGCTGCGTCATCTTCTCATCCACCAGAGCACCTACCTTCTCCATGTAGGCGGCGCTCTCATCAGCGACCAGGGTGTAATCCTCGCCGCAGATGCTCATTGTGATACGATTCGCCATAGTGACCTCCTGCTTTCTATGTAAACTGAGTATTTCTGGATAGCTATACAGAATCTATTATAGCACAAAATCCCACCGGGAAAAGACTTTTCTTCCCCAAACGGGGATTTTTCAAAAAATCCCTGCGGGACGCTTTACGCAGACGGGGTTTTCGTGTAGAATAGAGGGACGAAAAGAGAGGGGGCGCAGCGCCGTGGCGGGATATATCCTCCGGGAGGATCAACCGAATATCGTGCTCCCGGCCCAGCAGGCGGACCGCCTCATCGGCCGGGGCGACGGGGATGCGGCGCTGCTGTATCTGTGCCTGCTGCGGGCGGACCGTGGTGTCACGGCGCAGGAGCTGCAGCGCCGACTGAAGTGGAGCCAGCTGCGCCTTCATGCGGCGGAGACGGCTCTGCAGGAGCTGGGACTCATCGACCGGCCCCCGGAGCAGAAGCCCCCGGAGCCGGCACAGGAGCGTCCGGTATATACGGCGGATGACCTGACGGACCTCCTCACCGGCGACGCCGGATTTCGGATGCTGGTGCCGCAGACGGAGGAGAAGCTGGGCAAGCGCCTGAAAACGGCGGACCTGCAAATTCTGGCGGGGCTGTATGACGATCTGGGCCTTCCGGCGGATGTGATCTACCTGCTGGTGTGCCACTGCGTCGCCCGATCCGAGGAGCGCTACGGCCCCGGACGGCGGCCCACCCTCCGCCAGATCGAGAAGGAGGGCTATCACTGGGCGCAGCGGGGCCTCTTCGATCAGGAGAGCGCTTCCCGGTATCTGCGGGACTGGAACGTCCGCCGCTCCGCCATGAGCCGGTATATGCAGGTGCTGGGGCTGGGCGACCGCCGCCCGGTGGAGAGCGAGGAGCGCTACATCACCGACTGGATGGACAAGGGCTTCCCTCCGGAGACGGTGGCACTGGCCTACGACAAGACGGTGTTTTATAAGAAGGAGCTGAACTGGCGATATCTCAACGGGATCCTCCGCCGCTGGCACGAAAACGGCTGGCACACGGAGGAGGAGGTCCGCCAGAGCGACAGCCGCAAGCCCTCCCGGCGGGAGGAGAAGAAGGACGACTCCCGTATGGAGAAATACATGAAGTGGTAAGGAGGAAAACTCCATGGCATACGACGGAAAGGTGCTGCGTCGGGCCACCCTGCGCTTTGACGAGGACAAGCAGCGCCGTCAGGAGCAGCAGCGCCAGCGGCAGCAGCAGGTCTATCAGCAGTGTCCGGAGCTGGAGGGCATCCACCGGGAGATCCGGGGTACCATGGGCGAGATCATCGCCTCCGCTCTGCGGCGTGGCACGGATCCCCTGCCCGCCATCCGGGTGATCCGGGATAAGAATCTCTCCCTGCAAAGGCGCCGGGCGGAGCTGCTGGCCCAGCTGGGCTATCCGGAGGATTACCTGTCGGAAAAGCCCCGTTGCCCCCTGTGCGGTGATACCGGCTATCGGGGCGACGGCCTGTGCAGCTGCCTGAAAAAATACTATGCACAGGAGCAGATCCGGGAGCTGAGCCGGATGCTGGACATCGGCAGCCAGAGCTTTGATACCTTCGAGCTGGACTGGTATTCCCCGGACCGTGGCAGCCTGCCCCGCTCCCCGCGGGAAAACGCCCAGCGGAACCTGAACCTGTGCCGGGACTTTGCTGCCCGCTTCCGTCCGGGGCGGGAGAATCTGCTGCTGTTCGGCGCACCGGGGCTGGGCAAGACCTTCCTCTCGGCCTGCATCGCACGGGTGGTCAGCGAGGATGGCTTCTCTGTGGTATACGATACGGCGGGCCATGTGTTCAGCCAGTTTGAAAGCGCCAAGTTCCGCCGGGACGACGACGGCGATACCGCCGGGGAGGATGTGGAGCGGTGCATGAACTGCGATCTGCTGATTTTGGACGATCTGGGAACGGAGATGACCACCAGCTTCGTTCAGAGCGCCCTCTATCAGCTCCTCAACGGCCGCCTGCTGGCGGGGAAAAGCACCGTCATCAGCACCAATCTGGACCCGGAGGAGTTGGGCCGCCGCTATGGAGCGCCGCTGCTGTCCCGTCTGGAGGGGGAGTACCAGCTGTTACCCTTTGTGGGGACGGATATCCGCCGCCTGAAGCGTGAGCAGGGATAAGCGTCGTGCATCAGAATAGGACAGACTGCAAAGGGCAGGCATCACAGGATGCCTGCCCTTTGGCTATGGTGAGGGATGTTTTTCATTTTTCCGGCGCACGGTTCCCGGTAGCTTTTTCTGCCTCCGGCGGGTGCCTTTCTTTCCATAGCGAAAGAAAGATCCACCGTCGCCTCAGCCGGTTTCCAGCCGTTTGCACGGCGTGAAAACCGGGCACTTCCTCGAAACCGCCTTGCTGCATCCGCCGCCGGCGGCGCTTCGGCGGTTTTGCCTACTTTTTGTCGCTGTTGACAAAAAGTAGGCCGTCGGAGACAAAAAAGCTACCGGCAAAAGTCACCCACCGGAGAAAAAACAAGCCTTCACAGCGATCTGCTGCCGAAAAATCTCATCTAAGTGAAAAAGTTGATTTCCCGACACGTTACGGGGGATTTTTCATCCCTCTCCGGCTAAAATAGAGGGCAAAAGGAGGGAACCGCCATGATGCATCCCCGCAAAGGCGAATTTTTTTCCAGCCGTGTCTGCTATATTTCCCTGAACCAGATCCACGATATAAATCTGGCTTCCCTCTGCCGTTCCACAAGGCGTCCCTGACCCAGATCCGCCCCAATCCCCAGCAGCCCCGCCGCAGCTTCGACGAGGATTCCCTGTCGGAGCTGGCGGAAAGCATCCGCCGCTACGGCATCCTCCAGCCCCTGACGGTGCGCCGTCAGGGGACAGGCTATGAGCTGGTGGCCGGAGAACGACGCCTGCGGGCCGCCGCCATGGCGGGACTGCGGGAGGTGCCGTGTCTGGTGGCGCAGGTAGGGGAGGAGGACTCGGCGCTGCTGGCGCTGATGGAGAACCTCCAGCGCCGGGATCTGGATTGCTGGGAGGAGGCGGAGGCCCTGTCCCGGCTCATCGCCCGCTATGGGCTCAGTCAGGAGGAGACCGCCCGCCGTCTGGGCCGCTCCCAGCCGGCGGTGGCCAACAAGCTGCGGCTGCTGCGGCTGCCGGACTCCGTGCGGCAGTTTTTGCAGGAAAACGGCTTGACGGAGCGCCATGCACGGGCGCTGCTGCGGCTGGGGACGGAGGAGCAGCAGCTGGCGGCGGCGCAGGTATTCTGCCGGCGCAGGATGAATGTGGCCGCTGCCGAGGCCTACATAGAGGATCTGCTGCACCGCCAGCAGGTGACGCCTCCCAAGGGCCGTACTACCTACATCATCAAGGATGTCCGGCTGTTCCTCAACAGCGTGGATCGGGGCCTGCACCTGATGCGCCAGGCGGGAGTCAACGCCGACTGGGGCCGTCAGGATACCGACGAGGAGATCCTTCTGACCATCCGTATTCCCAAGCGGGTGCGGACATAATGCGGCGAAGTGTATAAAAAACGGCGTCTGTAATGAAATTGTAACCTATTTTGCCCCTTTCCGTAGTATACTGCATGATAGCGCAGTGTGCGCTGCACTGTATAGTAAAGGAGGGGCTGTATGGAAGCACAGAAGCCCTTGGAGCAGGAAACGCCGGAGACCACCCCACAGGAGGCCCCCACGGCTACCATCCCGCAGCCGGAGAGTACCCCGGCAGCGAACATGGAGGCGGACCCCATCCCGGAGGAGATGGACGCATCGCCGGAGTCCCCGGCCAAAAAAACCGCCGGGAAGCTGGCGGCCCTCATCGGCGGCGGCATCGTGGCGGTGCTGGGCATATTCTATCTGGTTTTGTGCATCGTCTCCGCCAGCCACGGCACCATCCTCGGCCGCACCGACGTGATGGGCGTGGATATGAGCGGATTGACCGTCCCGCAGGCGCAGGAGCGCTGGCAGCAGAAGGGACAGGCCGTATGTCAGGCGACTCAGCTGCCCCTGACGTTGGACGGTGAGACGACGGGACAGGTGTCCCTGTGGGAGCTGGGGGTCTCCGTGACCCCGGAGACGGCGGCCCGGCTGGCCTATGACGCCGGACACAGCGGGCATTTTCTGGAAAACGGCTGGAGCCTTCTCCGCAGCTGGTTCCGGGAGACGTCCCTGACTCCGCCGTGGACGGCGGATGACGCCGCCTTGCAGGAAAAAGCGGCGGAGCTGGCAGAGCAGCTGGATATGGCGGCTGTTGACGGGGCCTGTCGGCTGGAGCAGGGAAAAGAGGACGGTTTTTTGGTGACGGTGCCAAAGAACGGCCGCAAGATAGACCTCCCGCAGTTAACCGATGCCCTGCGGGCGGCGCTGGCCGCCGGGACGTTGGAGCCGGTGGCCTGCGCCTATGAGGTGGTGGAGGCCAAGCCCGTGGACTTCGATGCCTTTGCCGAGACCTACGCCACGGCGAAAAACGCCTCCTATAACGCCGCCGCCGATCAGGTGGAGGAGGGGACGGTACAGGTGACCTTTGATGCCGACGCCGCCCAAAAGCTGGTGGCTCAGGCTCAGCCGGGACAGGAAATCACTGTTCCCGCCCAGATCCAGCAGCCCAAGGTCAGCAAGGCGGCGCTGGAGAAGGTGCTGTTCCGGGACGTGCTGGCCAGCTGCACCACCTACGTCAGCGGCGCATGGGGCCGCATCCAGAACGTCCGCAAGGCGGCTCAGAACATCTCCGGCACGGTGCTCAACTGCGGCGACCAGTTCAGCTATAACGACGCCATAGGTCCTACCACGGCGGACTACGGCTTCTACGCCGCTCCCGGCTACGTGGGGGGCGAGACGGTGGATGTCTACGGCGGCGGTGTGTGCCAGGTGTCCTCGACCCTGTACTACGCCACCCTGAAGGCTGATCTGGAGATCGTCATGCGCTACTGCCACCAGTACGCCCCCGGCTACATCAAGTGGGGGTGCGACGCCACGGTATACGACGGCTTCCCGGATTTTATCTTCGCCAACAACACCGACTACCCCATCAAGATCGTCACCTATTGGAACGACAACAACGTGACGGTGGAGATTTTAGGCACCAAGGTGGATGACAGCTATGTGGAGATGGTCAGCGAGACGGTGGACGTCATCCCGTGGGAAACCGTCTATGAGGAGACGGATGAGCTGGCACCGGGGGAGAAGCAGGAGATCCAGACCCCCTATACCGGCTATGTGGTGCAGACGTGGCGCAATGTCTATGCCGGGGACGGGAGCCTCCTCTCCAGCACCTTCGAGGCCACCAGCAACTACGAGAGCCGGGATCAGATCATCCGCATCGGCAAGGCAAAGCCCTGAGAGTCATACATATTGCCTCAAAAGCAGCAAAAGAGCCGCACCCACAGGTGCGGCTCTTTTCTTATGGAAAGCATAGGGGGTGCGGTCGTTTCGCTGGAACCCCGCATTACCGGCACAGATAGGAGAACCAGCCCTCGCTCTGGCGGGTGCGGAGGATGTCCCATCCCGCTTCCCGCAGGTGCCGGGCTACCTCCTCCGCCCGGTCGTCGATGATGCCGGAGCACAGGAACAGGCCGTCCTCCTTCAGGAAGGGACGCACCTGACCGGACAGGCCGATGATGACGTCCGCCACGATGTTGGCCACCACCATGTCATAGCCCCCGCCGATCTCCGCCTTCAGCTGCTGATCCGACAGCACATCGCCCCACCGGACGGTGTATCGGGAGCGGTCGATGCCGTTGAGGGCGGCGTTTTCATAGGCCACCTCCACGCACTTCTCGTCGATGTCGCAGGCGAAGGCGTGCTCCGCCCCCAGCCGCAGGGCGGCGATGGAGAGGATGCCGCTGCCGCAGCCCAGATCCAGTACCCGCTCACCGCCGTGGATGGCTTCCTCCAGCGCCGTCAGGCACAGCCGGGTGGTGGCATGGCTGCCGGTGCCGAAGGTGAGCCCCGGATTCAGGATCAAAGGGATGCGGCCCTGTGTATTGGCCTGCTCCCACTCCGGCACCACGATGAGCCGTTCCCCGATCTCCATGGGCTTATAAAACTGCTTCCAGTTGTTCTCCCAGTCGGCGTCCTCCAGATCGTTCATGGTCAGCAGCAGGGGAGCGTACTCCGGGTGCGCCGCCTTCAGCTGCGACAGGGCCATCCGCACCTGCGCCAGCCGGTGATAGCCCTCCGGGTCGTCTGAGAGGTAGAAGGTGATGCGGCAGAGGCCCTGCTTCTCCTGCATCAGCTCCTCGTCCACATAATCCCAGTACTGGTGATTGTGCTCCAGAAAATCCCGGAAATCCCCCTCGTCATCAATGACCAGCCCCGTGATGCCCTGCTCCTCCAGCAGCTGCGACACCGGGTCCAGCCCCGCCGGGGAGGTGTCCAGCTTCAATTCCAGCCACTTCATGCCTTACCGCTCCGTTCCCACGAAGAAGAGGCCCATGGTGTTGGGGCCGGTGTGGCTGCCGATGACCGGCCCGATGTAGTGGATGCGGATATCCGTGGTGCCGAAGCGGCGCTGGATCTCCGCCGCCACCTGCTTGGCCTCCTCCTCGCAGTCGGCGTGGCAGATGAACATGGTCTGCTTCTCCGGCTCGATGGCCAGCCGCTCGATGGCGTCCAGCAGGGCCTTGAGGCTGGCCTTGCGGCCACGGGCCTTGCCCACCATGGTCAGGCGGCCCTCGTTATCCGTATGCATCACCGGCTTGATGGAGAGCATGGTACCCACCAGCGCCGTGGCGGCGGAGACCCGGCCGCCACGCTTCAGGAAGTTCAGGTCGTCCACGGTGAACCAGTGGCAGACGTGGAGCTTGTTATCCTCCACCCAATCCCCCAGCTGGCTGAGGGTCAGGCCCTCTTTCTTCTTCTGAGCCGCCAGATACACCAGCAGCCCCTGTCCACGGGAGGCGCTGAGGGTGTCGATGACCCGGATGGTGCGCTCCGGGAAGTCCGGAGCCAAGTTCTCTGCAGCGATCACGGCGGACTGATAGGTGGTGGACAGTGCCGACGAGAAGCACAGGCACAGAATATCCTGTCCCCGGCCCAGCACGGTCCGCATAGCGTCCTCGAACTGGCCCACGTTGGCGGCGGCAGTGGTAGAGGTCTTGCCGGCCCGCAGCCGCTTGTAAAACTCCTCATTGGTGATGTAGCGGCCGTCCAGCGTGTTGGGGTATTCCTTCCCGTCCATGGTCATGGTCAGGGGCAGCACCTCCAGCTCCAACTCACGGGCCATCTGGTCGGTGAGGTCGCAGCAGCTGTCGGTCATGATGATGTAGTCCTGCATGGGTAGCTCCTCCTTTGGGTGGTTGATGAAACGGGGCAGCGCCCCGGATGGGATGATGGGATGAATCTAATATATCATATCAGGACAGGTGAAGAAAGCACCGGAATAGAATTTACAATTTGTTCATAAATTTTATTTTCCCACACAGAAGCGGGAGAAGATGGTCTGCACCAGATCCTCTCGGATGCGCTTACCGTTCAGCTCTCCCAGCGCCTCCAGTGCCGCCTCGGCGTCGGTGAGAACGGCGTCGGGGGTCATGCCGTCCTCCAGCGCCCTGCGGGCGGAGCGGACAGCCTCCAGACTGCGGGCCACGGCGTCAGCCTGCCGGGCGTTGGTGAGAAGCTCTCCCTGAGCCTGCTTTCCGGCGGGGTACAGGGCCTCCACGGCCCGGCACAGGGCGTCCACGCCCTCTCCCGTGGCGGCGGACAGGGGATAGACCTGCCCGAAGCGCTGCACCAGCGCCGCCGGTTCCACCCCGGCGGGGAGGTCCGTCTTGTTGACGATGACCAGCTGCCGGGGGACGGCGGCAGCGGTGGCGATGGCGTCCTCGTCCTCCGCCGTCAGGGGCCGGGAGCCGTCCAGCACCAGCAGAGCCAGCGCCGCCTGCCGGGCGGCATCACGGGTGCGCTGCACCCCCAGCCGCTCCACGGCGTCTCCGGTGTCCCGCAGGCCGGCGGTGTCGCACAGACGCAGCAGCACATGGCCCACCTGCACCTTCTCCTCCACGGTATCCCGCGTGGTGCCGGCCACGTCGGTGACGATAGCCCGGTCATAGCCCAGCAGGGCGTTGAGCAGGGAGGACTTCCCGGCGTTGGGCTTACCTAAGATCACCGCCGGGACGCCCTGCCGCAGCAGCTGTCCCCGGCGGAAGGTGGCCAGCAGCGCCTCCAGTGCCGTCTCGCTGCGGGCGAGGGTCTGGGTCAGCTGACCTTGGGTCAGGGGATCGATGTCCTCGTCGGGGTAGTCCACCACGGCATAGAACCGGGACACCACCTCCATGAGCCCCTCATAGATCTCCCCCACGCCCCGGCTGAGACGGCCCTCCAGCTGCCCCACGGCATTGTGGGCGGCGGCGGGAGATTCGGCGTCGATGAGGTCCGCCACGGCCTCTGCCTGAATGAGGTCCATCCGTCCGTTGAGGAAGGCCCGCTGGGTGAACTCGCCGCCCTTGGCCTGCCGGGCGCCTTGGGCGAACAGGGCGTCCAGCCCCTCGTTCAGCACCACCGGGGAGCCGTGGCAGTGGATCTCGGCGCAGTCCTCGCCGGTGTAGCTGTGGGGGCCGGGGAACAGCACCGCCAAAGCGCTGTCTATGATGCGTCCCTGCCGGTCGTGGAGATCCCCCAGCACCATCCGCCGGGGGGCCTGTCCGTTGACGGGGCCGCCGTGGGCGGGGGAGAATACGACGTCCAGGATACGCCGGGTGTCCGGGCCGGACAGACGCAGGATGCCGATGGCGGAGGGCAGCTGCGGCGTGGCGATGGCGGCAATGGTATCGGGCATGGGAGTCACTCCTTTTTGGGGGATGTTTCATGGTATGATGTATGGCATTATACCATGAACGCCCGAAAAAACCAAGCTGTTTTGCATAGAGGGGGGGCCATGCCCTGCGGCATGGCCCCAAGCCCGCCCCCAAGGGGGAGCCTTTCGTCAACGGGGCGGAAGGGTGTGTGCGGGAAACCCGGAAGGGTGTCCTGC
>ERZ827522.1551-NODE-1551-length-19344-cov-3.435170_pt1 | contig 19344 bp, 16 predicted proteins | sample MGYA00519580_ERZ827522 | MGnify/ENA primary metagenome ERZ827522 (study PRJEB31778, sample SAMEA3449340) | human gut metagenome | biome: human gut; feature: human-associated habitat; material: faeces | place: United Kingdom | collected 2010/2012 ... | reverse complement strand
TCCGGGTTGCAGTTGACCATGATGGTGTCATATTCCTTGCCAAGCTCCTGCACGGCGTGCACGCACGTGTAGTCGAACTCGATGCCCTGACCGATGCGGTTCGGGCCGGAGCCGAGGATGATCACAGCCTCGCGTTCGCGCGGGCGCAGCTCGGTTTCGTCGGCGTAGCAGCTGTAGTAGTACGGCGTGGCGGCGTCGAACTCGGCGGCGCAGGTGTCGACGGTCTTGTAGACCGGGCGCAGACCGTAGGTCCAGCGCAGTTCGCGGATGGTGTTCTCGCCTTCATCGCCCAAACCACGCAGGTGGGCCACCTGCACGTCGGACAGACCGGCGAGCTTGGCCTTCTTGAGCAGCCTCGGGGTGAGGGTTTCGGCCTCGCGCACCGTCATGGCGGTCTCATTGATGAGGAAGATCTGCTTCAGGAACCACGGGTCGATCTTGGTGGCCGCGAACACCTGCTCCAGCGTGGCACCGCCCCAGATGGCGCGCATGAGCTGCAGGTAACGGTGTTCGGTCGGGGTGTGGATGGCCTCAAGCAGTTCGGCCACTTCTTCGGCGGACGGCTTCTCGCCATCCCAATTGAAGCCCATGTGGCGCTTGTCGATGGAGCGCATGGCCTTGCCGAGGGACTCCTGGAAGTTGCCGGCCAGGGCCATGGCCTCGCCCACGGACTTCATGGAGGTGGTCAGGGTGGGGTCGGCGCCCGGGAACTTCTCGAAAGCGAAGCGCGGCACCTTGGTGACCACGTAGTCGATGGTCGGCTCGAAGGAGGCCGGCGTGGACTGGGTGATGTCGTTGCGAATCTCGTCGAGCGTGTAGCCGAGGGCCAGCTTGGTGGCGATCTTGGCGATCGGGAAGCCGGTGGCCTTGGAGGCCAGTGCGGAGGAACGGGAGACGCGCGGGTTCATCTCGATGACGATGATGCGGCCGGTGTCCGGATGAACAGCGAACTGGATGTTGCAGCCGCCGGTGTCCACGCCCACGCCACGGATGATGGCGATGCCGATGTCACGCAGCTTCTGGTATTCGCGGTCGGTCAGGGTGAAGCAGGGGGCCACGGTGATGGAGTCGCCGGTGTGCACGCCGACCGGGTCGACGTTTTCGATCGGGCAGACGACCACGACATTGTCCTTCTTGTCGCGCATCAGCTCGAGTTCGTATTCCTTCCAGCCTTCGATGCCTTCCTCGATCAGCACCTCGTCGGTCGGGGAATAGTGGATGCCGGCGCCGGCGATGCGGTGCAGCTCGTCTTCGTCGTGCGCGATGCCGGAGCCGAGACCACCCATGGTGAAGCTCGGACGGACCACCAGCGGGTAGCCGAACTTCTCGGCGATCTTGTCGACTTCCTCAAGGGAATGCGCGATGTCGGAGCGGGCGGATTCGGCGCCGGCCTCCTCCACGACCTTCTTGAAGAGTTCGCGGTCCTCGCCACGATCGATGGCGTCAAGGGACGCGCCGATCAGCTCGACGTTGTACTTCTTGAGCACGCCCGCCTCGCCCAGCGCCATGGCCGCGTTCAGCGCGGTCTGTCCGCCCAGCGTCGGCAGCAACGCGTCAGGACGTTCCTTGGCGATGATCTGCTCGAGGATCGGGGTGGAGATCGGCTCGATGTAGGTGGCGTCGGCCATTTCCGGATCGGTCATGATGGTGGCCGGGTTGGAATTGACCAGAATGACCCTAATGCCCTCTTCGCGCAGCACGCGGCAGGCCTGGGTGCCCGAATAATCGAATTCCGCGGCCTGGCCGATCACGATCGGACCGGAGCCGATGACCATCACGGACTTGATGTCTGTGCGCTTAGGCATTGCGGGTTCCCTCCTTGACGGAACGCATGAGATCAACGAAACGATCGAACAGGTATGCGGCATCGTGCGGGCCGGCGGCGGCTTCCGGGTGATATTGCACGGAGAACGCCGGGATATCGACGCACTGCAGGCCTTCGACCACGTTATCGTTCAAATCGATATGGCTGACGAACACCTTGCCGTATTTGCCGTTCTCGAATGGCGCGTCGACGGTTTCGCCGATTGGCGCATCCACGGCGAAGCCATGGTTGTGCGCGGTGATTTCGATTTTGCCGGTGGTCATATCCTTGACCGGCTGGTTGATGCCGCGGTGGCCGAATTTGAGCTTGTACGTGCCGAAGCCGAGCGCGCGGCCCAGCAGCTGGTTGCCGAAGCAGATGCCGAAGAACGGATATCCGGCGTCGAGCACCTGACGCAGCAGATTCACTTCAGGATCGGCCTGTTCCGGGTCGCCCGGACCGTTGGAGAAAAAGACGCCGTCGGGATTAAGGGACTGGAGCTCGTCGAAGGTGATGGTGGACGGCACCACATGCACGCGGCAGCCGCGTTCGGCCATGCGATGCGGGGTCATGGACTTGATGCCCAGATCGACGGCCGCCACGGTGAACAGCGGTTCCTTGCCTTCGAATTCGCCGCAGGGTTCGATGGTATAGGCTTCCTTGGTGCTGACCTCGTCGTAGAGGCTCATGCCCTTCATCTGCGGAGTGGCCTTGACCTCGTCGAGCATGGAGTCGATGGTGCGCAGTTTGCCGTCACCGTCGAGCAGCGCGTCGCCTGAGAAGATGGCCGCGCGCATCACACCGGCGGAACGCAGGTGGCGTACCAGCTTGCGCGTGTCGATATGGCTGATGCCGACGATGTGGTTGGATTCGAGATCGTCGTCAAGGCTGCCGGTGGCGCGCCAGTTGCTCACATTCGGGCTGGGATCGCGCACCACATAGCCTGCGACCCAGATTCTGGAGGATTCCGGATCCTCCCCGTTGATTCCCGTGTCCCCGATGTGCGGGAACGTCTGTACCACGATCTGACGGTCGTAGCTGGGATCGGTAAGCGTTTCCTGGTAGCCGGTCATGCCGGTCGCGAAAACGATCTCCCCGCTGGTCGTGCCGATCGCGCCGTATGGCTCGCCCACATACACCTGTCCGTCTTCGAGAACAAGAACGGCATCCTGAGGGTCAAACATCACGGCTTCGGAATCATACTGGTTCACCAAAACCCCCTTATAGTCAAGGTATTCGTACCAAGGATAGCGGCCGGTTAGGACTCGCGACCCGGCCGAATCGCTTAACTTTCGGCTTTATTCAGCCGAAGGTTCGGTCGGTTGTTCGGCCACTTCAGTGGCTTCCGCATCGGCGCTCACCGCGCTGAGCAGACCATGGATGAACGCCGGCGAATCGTCGTCGCACAGCGTTTTGGCAAGGCTCAACGCCTCATCGATGGCCACCATGTTGGGAACATCATCGTTGAACATGATCTCCCATGCGGCGATGCGCAGGATATTGCGGTCGACGACGCCCATGCGCTTGACCTTCCAACCGGTGGAATGTTCGTCAAGCATGGCGTCGATGGCGGCGATATGCTCCGCCACGCCACGGACGATTTCGATGGCGTAGTCGGGCAGCGGGGTCTGAGCGCCGGGCTGCTCGATGCGCTCAGCAAGAAGGGACAGGATGTCCTGTCCCTTCTCATCCGCTTCATACAACGTGTTCAGAGCCCTCTTGCGAGCGGTGGAACGTGCCATGAAACTTCGCAGTCCTTACTCTCAGTTCTCGCGGCCGAGGTAGGAGCCGTCGGTGGTGTTCACCTTGACCTTCTCGCCTTCGCCGATGAACAGCGGCACCTGGATCTCGGCGCCGGTTTCGACGGTGGCCGGCTTGGTGCCGGCGTTGGAACGGTTGCCCTGCAGGCCCGGCTCGGTGTGGGTGATGGTCAGGACCACGGAGCCCGGCAGATCGACGCTCAGCGGGGTGCCGTCGTGGAAGGAGACTAGGCAGTCAGTGCCTTCGAGCAAGAACTTGGCCTTGTCGCCCACGAGGGTCTTCGGAACCATGATCTGATCGTAGGTGGTCATGTCCATGAACACGAAGTTGTCACCGTCCTCGTAGGAGTACTGGAGAGTGCGGTTGTCCACGGTCTCGAATTCCATCTTCATGCCCGCGTTGAAGGTCTTGTCGACGATCTTGCCGGAGAGCACGTTCTTGATGGTGGTGCGCACGAAGGCGGGGCCCTTGCCCGGCTTGACGTGCTGGAACTTCATGACGGTCCACAGCTGCCCGTCGAGGTTCAGGACGGATCCGTTCTTGATGTCGTTAGTAGTCTGTGCCACGTTATTCACCTATTTCAAATTCAAACTAGCTTAGGCAAAGCCCAAAAATTGCCTCGGCTATTATGCCACACCGGGTATACAGGAAGTGAACGCTGGGGTTTCCCACGTGACCCCCCGACTAGACTGGATGAATATGCGATCCTTCTTCGAAGCCATATCCGTGTCCTGCGTCGTCCCCGCGCAACCGCAGGCAGGCGGCGAACGCACTGTGTTCGAGAACCTGTCCTTTGCCGTGGAGCGCGGCGAGATCGTCGATCTGGTGGGACCGTCCGGCTCCGGCAAGTCGAGTCTGTTGACCGCGTGCGCCCGGCTCAACCCGCATGCGCACGGCACGTTCGCCCTTGAAGGCAAGGGCAGCGGCGAGTTCACGCCGCAGCAGTGGCGGCGGGATGTCGCCTACCTGCCGCAGAAGCCGATTCTGACGGGCAAGAACGTGGCCGAGGCGATCCGCCTGCCCTGGACGCTCGCGATTCGCAGCAAGGGCGGCAAGGCCGAGCAGCTGCTGCCCGACGAGCGCATCCGCACGACGTTGGACGCGATGGGCTGCGAGGACATCGATCTGGAGCGCGCCCCGCACGACCTGTCCGGCGGCCAGACGGCCCGCGTGGCCCTGGCCCGCACACTGCTCACCGATCCGAAGGTGCTGCTGGCCGACGAGGTAGATGCCGGTCTCGACGACGACAACGCAGCCAAGGTGGCTACGATCATGGCGGATGCCGCCACACGCGGCATGGCGATCATCCGCATCCGCCACCGTCCGCCGGACGGACGGGCCACCCGCACGCTGACGCTGGACAAGGGGCGGCTGACCGAACGCGAGATGACGGATTCGGCGGCGCAGGACGCGAACGCGGTGCCTGACGGCGCCGATGAAAATGAGGAGACGCAGGCATGAGCGGCGATCTGGGCAATTCCTACAACATCGATATCTGGGGTCTGCTCATCGCGCTGGGCATGGTGGCCGTGGCGGCCATCATCAGCGAACTGATGCACATGGGCATCGGCAAGACCCTGATGTGGTCGTCGTGCCGCGCATTGGTGCAGCTGTGCGCCATGGGCTTCATCATCGGCTACGTGATCCGGTCGAACAACGTGTGGATGGTGTTCTCCCTGATGGCGGTCATGCTGGTGGCGGCCGTGCAGATCGTGATGTCCCGCGCACGCGGCATCCCCAAGGGCCTTGCCGGGCCGATCTTCCTGAGCCTGGTCATCACCATGCTGCTGATGCTGGCGCTGGTCACCGAGCTCATCGTGCGCCCGCACCCGTGGTACGCGCCCCAGCTGGTGGTGCCCCTGACCGGCATGCTGCTGGGCAACACCGTAACCGCCTTGGCGGTGGGATTGAGCCGTTTCTACGAGAGCATGGAGGAGCGGCGTGACGAGGTGGATATGATGCTGGCGCTGGGAGCGACCCCGTGGGAGTCGGCCCGCCCGTCCATCGTCTCGTCGATTCGCTTGGGCCTGCTGCCCACCACCGCCTCGCTGGCGTCCAGCGGCATCGTGACGATCCCGGGCATGATGGCCGGTCAGGTGATCGCCGGCGGCGACCCGCTCAACGCCGCCAAGTACCAGTTCGTGGTCCTCGACGCCATCGCCGCGCTGACCCTGCTGGCCGACGGCCTGATCATGGTCATGATCTACCGCACCTGCTTCACCGCCGACGACCAATACCGCCCGCCCGAAGCGCGCTAATCAGCTAAGCTCCCTCTGATAAGCTCCCTCTGACGAGGGAGCTGTCGAGCGCAACGAGACTGAGGGAGAGACCACCCTACGCGATGGTGACCAGCGTGCCGTCCGGCACCTGGTCATAGAACCATTGCGCGTCGGCCACGGCCAGGCGCACGCAGCCGTGCGAGGCGGGCTGGCCGAGTTTGGCACCCTCCTCCGGCAGATAGTCGCCGAAGGCCTCGCCGGTCGGCACCGAGTGGAACAGGTACGAACCGTAGAACTGCACCCAATAGTCGGCGCCCATGCCTTCTTCGGCATTGTAGAAGTGTTCGCCGCGTGTATCGATGGTGTACGAGCCGTGCGGGGTGGCGTCGTCGACGCCGGTACTGGCGATCATCGTATAAATGGTCTGGCCACCGGACTTGACGTACACCCGTTGTTTGGCGAGACTGACCTCCACGCTCAGGTCGGAGTACTGGGATAGGTCGGGCTGTTTGCCGGTCGGCCCCTTCCAGTCCACGCTTTGCGCGGCTTTGTCATCGCCGTTCTGCGTGTTCTGCGTCTTCCGCGACCCGCCCTGTTTGCCGCTATCGGGAACCTGCTTGCGGGTAACGGCCGTGGGCTCGTTCGCCGCTGTGGTTGCGGCGGCGGTTGCGGTGTCGGCTCGCGGCCAGCTGCGCTGCGCCGCCGCGGTCTCGACTCCGGCGCCGATCAGGCAGAACAGGATACAGCAGGCGACCACTCCGCGCCGAATCACGTAGACCCGATCGCGACTCCAATTCACGTTCAACGTCGGCAGCCTCACCATATGCCTCTTCTCACCACAAAGACCATTCGGGTCGATTGTAAACAGGCATTGCGACGCCCTACGCCTCGGTTTCAGCCGTGATCTCGACTGCAGGAACGGCATCGTCCGGGGAATCTTCGCCCGACGCCGGCACCGTCCAGCGCCGCCGCAGCAGCATCCACAGGCCGATGAAGCACAGGAGCCCACCGGTACGGTGGTAGACACTCATCTCCTGAGTGAGTCGCTGCACGCGGTCGGCAATCTGGCGCGTACGGGTATGCGATTTGACGATGGAGAAACGTGAGACGCACAGCATCGCGTAGTACACGGCGCTCACGATGAACAGCACGGACATCGTCCACAATCCCATCGCCAGTTTGACGATGGCCATAATGCCGCCGAGCGTTGTGGAGAAGGCGACGGCCAGTGCGACTTTGTCGTTGTTTTCCATGGCGCCCAGGATGTTCAGCGTGGTGGATTTGCCGGCGCCGGATGCGCCGAGGAGACTGCCTGGCCATTCCTGCAACCGGTCCTGTTCCCCGGCGAGCCGGATATCGACTCCATCGCCGATCCGGCCGAACGCAAACGCCGCATCCTTCTGAAGCAGTTCTACGTTTCCGGCATCATCGGCACATTCCGTGCAGCGCTAAGCGGCTCGATCATGACCACCCCCACCGAGATCGGGCACTTTGTCTCCGAAGAACTGCTCCCCCGCATCGCGCCGCATATGCAAATGCCATCGCAATCGGAAACAGCGCAGCAGCCAGCGGCATCACCGCAAGCCCAGTAGCGAGGTCAACCCACAGCTGGCGGCGCGGGAAACAGGTCGCGCCGCCCAGTACGCGAATCCGGCGAGCTTCTACCGAGTCGCGAGGAAGAAGAAACGTGGGAAGGGGAAGATGATGCTGCCGTCCGACTGTGTGGGGTATTCCTCGCGGACTTGGGCGAACACTTCGGCCTCGAACTTCTTGCGCCCGGCGTCGTCAAGCGCTTGCAGATACGGCCTCATGCCGGTGCCACGATACCAGTCCATAATCGCCTCATGCGAGGGCAGCGTGTGCATGTACGTGACCTTCCACATGCGGAAGGCGCTGGCATGCGCATGCAGCAGCTCCCAGTATTCGGGCGGCGTGAGGTTGTAGAACTCGCGTTGCTGCGGCAGCTTGTCCGCGAACGCGGGCGAGTGCACGATACCACCGATGATGCGGTGAATCGGCTCCTCATAGTTCATCGGCGTCTGCACAGCCAGCACTCCCCCGACCCTGAGCCGGGCGAGCAGTCCGGGAATCAGATGCGGATGGTCCGGCACCCATTGGATGCAGGCATTGGAGAAGACCACGTCGAAGTCGGCCGGCAGCTCGTCCAGCCGCGCGGACACGTCGCACAGCTGGAAATCGATGTCGGGATAGGTTTTGCGCGCTGTCTCGATCATGACCGGCGAGCTGTCGACGCCGAGAATCTTGGCATGGGGATAGCGCTCGCGCAGCACGGCCGTGCTGTTGCCCGGCCCGCATCCAAGATCCAAAATTCTGTCAAACGGACCCTCTAATCGGGACATCAGATCCTTACAGGGCTGCTCTCTCTGCTGCCAGATCACGCGCCGGCTGCGTGCGCTCCCGTTTGAATCGCAGATACTGTTCCGAATCCCAGGTAACCATGCTCCCCACGCTAATCAGCCATTCACATATCGGCCGATATTATCTCACAATTCAGCCGAGCAGGGCGTCGCGGCGGGCGATGAGCCCGTCAATCGCGGCCTCGCCTTCGATGACGGTGAAGGTCAGGGACTTGCGTTCGCTGGCCTGCGGGGCGATGGCGTGCAGATCGCCGCGCTGCTCGTGCCAGCCTCGGCCGTGGACGCTGGAGTTCGAGGGTTCGAGGCCGACCACGTAGTCGCCCGCACCCGTCGACTTCCATTCCATGAAGTATGGGAAGAGGCTGGCGTCGAAGTCGATGACGACTCCGAGTCCGAGCTTGCGGTTGACCACGGCGGCGAAGCTGCGGCCGTTCTCGTCGGCGGCGAGCTCGTGCAGGTACACGCTTTCGGGACTGATCGTCGCGGAAGGATTCGTTGGTCACCTCATCCTCGACCGTGATCGACAGCCGGCCGTACACGCTGGTGATTGTGCGACGCAGTACGAGGTTCTCGCCGCGGTATTCGAACTGGCAGACGTCGAGGGCGCGGTCGGCCATGGACACGAAACGCAACGGACCGTTCTTCACCTCGATGGCCTTGAGGCCGTGGGCTCGGCCTTCCTAGTATTCGATCGGGCACACGTAGGCGGCCTGCTGAAGGCTGCCCATATGGGCCAGCATGTCGGCTCGCGTGCTGTGTTCTGTGGACGTCATCGTCGTCACCGATCCTTGATATTTATGCCTCACGCCTGCGCAGCGGCGGCATCCGCGGCGTCGTTCTTCAGCGCGCGCAGCAGGGCCTTGTTGCGGGATTCGATGATGCGCTTGCCGTCCTCGCCCTGCCAGGAGAAGAAGCCCTGGCCGGTTTTGGCGCCGAGATTGCCTTCCCTGACCTTCTCGGCGAGCAGCGGGCTCGGGCCGGTGCCGTTGTCCATATCGTCGAACAGGTAAGTGCTGATGTTATAGAACACATCGAGGCCGCCGAGGTCGATGCTGGCGAGGGGGCCGACCAGATTCCAGCGACGGCCGAGACTGTACTTCATCACGTCGTCCACGGTGGCCGCGTCCGCGATGCCCTGCTGGACGATGTAGAACGCCTCGCGCAGCACGGCCAGTTGCAGGCGGTTGCCCACAAAGCCCAGCGATTCCTTCTTGATCTTCGCCGGCTTCTTGCCGATCTTGGCCATGAGGTCGGAGGTGATGTCCACCACCTTCGGATCGGTCTTCTCACCCGGCACCACTTCGACCAGCGGCATCAACTGCGCGGGGTTCCAGAAGTGCGCCACCACGAAGCGTTCGGGCTTCTTCAGCACCGACTGCAGCGCGGTGGGGCTCAGGCCGGAGGTGTTCGTGGACAGAATCGCGTCCTTGGGGGCGGCGTGCTCCACTTCGGCCCAGACGGACTTCTTGATGTCAAGGTTCTCGGCCACGGATTCGATGACGAAGTCCACGTCCGCCACGCCGCTCGCATAGTCGGCGTAACCGGTGATGCGGGCCAGCACCGCGTCCAAGGTGTCGCCATCCTTGAGTAGTCCGGCTTCGGCAAAGTCCTCGGCATCCGAACGAATCGCCTTCATCGCCTTCTCCAGCGAGGCCTCGCCGCGGCCGACCAGATGCACCGGATATCCGGACAACGCGAACTGCAACGTGATCGCGTGGCCCATGGTTCCCGTGCCGACGTTCGCAATCGTCTTGATATCGTCCACTGTCTCAATCACGGAGACCCCTTCTTTCCGGCGGTTCGTCTGGCGTTGGTGTACGCATGAACAGCACCGTGCCGTTATGCGTTTGCTCGCATTCTATGCCGATTTCGCTACGTGAACATTTACTGAACATTTCGCGGATTCGACTAGTACAAATCCTCATATCAGCACAAAAGCGTGGTGCCGCAACACCGAAGTGTTCCAGCACCACGCTGAAATGTTCATGTCGTTACGCTGCTATCGCGCACCCACAGCGGAATCGATAGGAAACCTCACCGGAGTAGGTGAACACGGGGGCGACCAGCATGGACGGACCGAACATATACTGACGGTCCAGCGTGCGGCATGCCGGGTCATCGGGGAACTCCACGAACATGGAACGCATGACCGGAGTACCGTTCACATGAGGCTGCAGGCCAAGCTGGTAGACATACGGCATGAGTTCAAGCTTGAGCTTGGTGAACTCGCGCACCACATCCACGGCGGTCTGGCCGGGCACCAATGCGACGCCGTTCTTCTCGTCCTCCTCGTCGAACAGCCACGGCACACGGTACACGGTGGAACCGTGCAGTCGCGAGTGGGAGCCGAGCATGCCGAACGCCACCCAACGCTTGTAGACGGCCGGATCCGGGAACGCACCTTCGAAGCCACCGATGTCGTGACTCCAGAAGCCGAAGCCGGAGGAGGTCAGCGACAGGCCGGCACGCAAGGACTGGGCCATGCCATTGAAGGTGGACTCGCAGTCACCGCCCCAATGCACGGGCTGCTGCTGGCCGCCGACGGTGGCGGAGCGCGCATACAGGCAGGCGTTGCCCTTGCCGTAGGTTTCTTCGATGGCTTCGAACACGGCCTGGTTGTACAGCTGGGTGTACCAGTTGTGCATGGAGAGCTTCGGAGAGCCGTCATACCAGACGACGTCGCGCGGGATACGCTCGCCGAAATCGGTCTTGATGGCGTCCACGCCCTGATTCAGCAACGCCTTGACCTTGTCCTTGAACCATTCACGGGCGGCCGGGTTGGTGAAGTCCACCAAGCCCATGCCGGCCTGCCAGAAGTCGGTCTGCCAGACTTCGCCATTGGGCTTGCGCACCAGATAGCCCTTGTCTCGGCCCTCCTTGAACATTTCGCCGCGCTGGCCGATATACGGGTTGATCCAAGCGCAGATGTGCAGGCCCTTGTCCTCGTGCAGGCGCTTCAGCGTGGATTCGATGTCACCGAAGAAACGCTTGTCCCACTCGAAATCGCACCAATGGAACTCGCGCATCCAGTAGCAGTCGTAGTGGAAGGCGGCCAGCGGAATATCACGCTCGGCCATACCGTCGATGAAGGAGTTGATGGTGGCCTCGGTGTTCTCGGAACCGATCTCAAAGGAGACATGGCCGCGGTTGTTGACCAGTACGCCATACCCATTGGAGGTCATGTAGAACGGGATGTCCTTGTAGCCCTGTTCGGAAGCAGTGCCGCCATCCTCATTCCAGATGTCGACGCTCTGGCCGTTCTTGACGTACGCGCCGAAGCGTTCGCCCAAGCCATACACGTCTTCACCAACCGACAGATGCAGCTGGATGGCAATGAACACGTCGGATTCATCACGGGCGGAACCGTCCATGGTCACACCGAATTCGCCGACCGGCTGGGCGGTGACGTTCGATTCGGCACCGAGCTTGAATCGGCCCAGCGACTTGCCTGCGGACTCAGTGAGCACCTTGCCGTCCTCGCCGATGAAGGTCAGGTTCCAGGGGGTGCCCTTGACGACCTTCGCGGTAAGTCCGCCAGTGGTCAGCGTGACATCCGCGCCATTGACGCCGACTTCGCCGTCGCCATTGCCGTTCGCCTGAACGGTCACGTAATCACGGTTGCCGGGTTCGTCGGCATTGAGCGGGAATCCGGGGTATTCGGTGGCGCCTTGCCAGTGTTCGGCACGCACACGAATCACGCCTTCTGCCGGCGTGGTGATGTCCACATTGAATGTGGGCAGGTTCAGGGTATCGTATCGGCCGCGCACCACGGAGGTCGGGGCGAGGACGTTGAGGCTTTCGGTGGTGGCATCCGCCGCCAGTTCGTAGGCTTCACGAGCGTAGAGGGCGTCGACGCCGTCACGAATCATCCAGTAGCCGTTGGTGAACTTCATTGTTGCTGCTCCTTGGTGGAGAGGTGGTTTCGACCGCCAGAGAACAAGGCGCCCGAAACCAAAATCAATATGTGCTGCTTGTTGATTGAATTGCCTGTTGTGCGAATGACCTTACTTCACCGCGCCGGTGGTGATACCGTATCAGTCGCCGGAGCCCATCACGCCTTGCTCATCGTACTTGCCGGTGTCGGCCAAGGAACCGGTGATAATCTTGTCCCAGCCATATTCGGACACGTAATCGTTGAGGTTGGTGAGCAGGCCTTGGCTGGCGAGCAGGCCGGACGTGGCGTTGCCCTTGTTGTATTCCGTAGCGTCCGGAGCGTCGTCGGAGTTGAGGACCTGGGAGGCGTTCTGGCGAATCTGTTCGAAGGCCTTCTTCTCGAATTCGACCTTGACGCCGGTCTCACACATTTTCATGCTTTATGCAAAAAATGTGAGGCATACGCACATTTCCCATCAAACGCACAGGTGCAAGAATGGCAGCAATTCGCCATTTTTGAAATCACCATGTGCGTTTGACGGCGCGTAAGCCTCACATTGTTCTCAGCAGGACCGAATTTCTGCGAGCCCCCCCTATAGCGCTCCCCTACGCAATATGTCCGCAAACGACCACACCACATGGGCGATACGCGCCAATTCGGCGTAACGGCCGATGGACAGCCACTGCACACGGTACCGTTCGAACCACAACTCCAAATCGGCGGCAAGACGGGCGCGGCGCGAGGCATCCAGCGCACGGCCGGTCACATCCTTGGTGTCACAGGCGTCCTCGCCGCCAGCCAATACCAGCAGTTCCTCACCCAGTCTATTGAACAACCGCTGCCCATCCAGCATCACCCACAGCAGCTCCGGGTTCAATCCTCCTCGTGCCGAGCCATCGAGCACCGCGACAACCGCACTGCCGCAATCAATCAACGCCCGGTCGCAATCCCGGCGTCGTTCGAGACGGGCATGGTTCCGCAGGAGCAATCGGCGGCGCGCGTCGGCGCATCCCAGCGCACGGTCAAACATGAGCTCTCCCCCGCACGACCGTTCCACATACGATGCCACATCCGTATTCAGCATGCCGGTGCCGGAACCGTATTCCAGTTCCAGCACTTGCACGGCGAGGTCCCAGGGGAACGACACTCCATCGGAGTCGATGCGAGCGAGTGAATCCATAAGCCAACCGGATTCGTCGCCATACGCCAGATTAGAAATCCGATGGTTCATTTCGCATGCGTCAATTGCAACCGGGTTCCACGCGTTTTGCGCACCGTAGCACAGTCCCGGCACGCTCAACTGCGGATCATTGACATGCCCATAGTCACCCCAATCGGTGACCACCATGCCTTCCGCACCATATTTGAGCCCAGCCACCGCCATGCGGTACGTGTTCAGCCAGGCACCGTCATAGTCGGGGAAGAACCGGCTCCACGCACGCACGGCAGGGCACACGAATTGGCGGCGGCCTTGTGATGCGATGGTCTGGATCTTGCTTTCGTCGATATCCGGCTCATACATCCAGTTGAGCATCGTGATGTCGCCGGGCAGCAAGTCCATGGTGTGCGGATTCTCGAGCGCGATATCCGCCCACAGCATCGGTTGTAGACCACGATGGGCAAGCGTGCTGCATAGGTCTTTGACGAAATCGGCATACAGCTCATCGCGACTGGCGCCCGGCGAGTCCTGTACGGACCGGCCACGGCCCAAGTCGAAAGTCTCATCGCCACCAATATTGAAGGACCGCGAGCGGAACAGCGGCGCGTATTCCTCGATTAGGCGCGAGGCGAAATCGTGCGACTTGGGGTTGGCTGCGTTCAGTGTGTGGTGTTCCATTCGTTCGATGAAACTGAACGGACGGTCGGCGTCTTCGGGGAACTCTCCCAGTCCACGATGTTCACGGGTGCGCAGGTTCATATACATGTGCCCGAAAGTGGCCAAGGACGGCACCAGTTCGATGCCGTGGTGTGCGCAGTATTCGTCCAGGAACATGATGTCGTCGGCCGTGAGCGGGTCAGTGCCGCGCCACGCTTCGCTGAGCTCGCCGAAAGCGAAGGCATGTTCCACGTACAGCTGGAATTGGTTGTACTTATACAACGCCAGCTGGTCGATGAACCAGGTGAGGAACGCCATCGTCGGCACACGCCCGCGCGTCACGTCAAGACTGTAGGCGCGCACCGCGAACGCAGGCTTGTCTTGGATATGCAGGCAGGGCAAGGTCCGCGAGGTTTGCCTGATCATCTGCCGCAGTGTCTGCATGCCGTACCGCAATCCGCTTTCGCTGCCACCACGCACGGCGATGGTATCTGAGGCGAACACATCCAGCGTGTATTCGTCATGCGCCAATCGCGCATCCACACACAGCAATATGACGGTGCCGTTCATCGCTGCCGGCGCACCCGCGCCCGCACCCGCACCCACGCCCGCATCTCGCGCTTTTTCGGCGGCATTGGCACCGGCGTCGGCTTCATCTGTGGCTGTGAGTACTCGGCGCGTACGGACGGCGACGCCGCAGTAACGCTCGAGTTCGCTGGACAGCTGCTCGATTGGCAGCGTTTCCCAGGTCTCATCGGCATCTTCGGTGACGGCATATTCGGGAATTCGTTTCTCGATCGTCACCAAGGACCCGATCATAGCCGTGCCATGCGTGTATTCCAATGTCACCGGAGCGGGAATCAGGGTGAGACACGGCGTTGCGGCATCAGCCTTATATTCGAATGTGGGCACAGCTGTTCCTTTCATACTGTTTTTATTATCGTTCATCCGCTGACGGCAGGCGACACGCGGTCACGCCGCCATCAGCGGACGAATCGTTTGGTGAGGTACGGCGGCATACGCTATTTCACGGCACCGGTCGTCACACCCTTCATGATGTTGCGCTGGATGAGCATGAAGAACACCACCACCGGCAACGAGAAGGTCACCGAAGCGGCCATCTGCCCGCCGAAATCGGTGCCCATGGTGGGTGTCGAGAAGGACGACAGCCATACCGGAAGCGTGTACTTCGACTGGTCCTTCATGAACGTATAGGCGATCATGTAGTCGTTCCAGGCGTTGATGAACGCGAACACCGAGGTCGAGACGATGCCGGGCGCGGCCAGCGGGAAGGTGATCTTCCACAGGATCTGCCAGTCGTTCGCGCCTTCCACGGCCGCGGATTCGAAGATGTCCTTCGGGATGTTCAGGAAGAACCCGCGCATGTTCCAGATCGCGAACGGCAGCACCATGGCGATGTACGCCAGGATCAGGCCGCTGTATTTGTTGAGCAGGCCGAGCTGGTTGTAGATGATGATCTGCGGGATGATGCCGCCAGAGGTCATCTGGATGGCCAGCACGAACACCATGATCGGCTTGCGCCCGCGGAAGCGGTACAGGGTCAGGGCCGTGCACGCGAAGAACGCGACAATAATCGACAGGACGATCGAGAGGTGCATGGGCCAGAACACGGGGGTCGTGGTCATGATCTCATCGCGCGGCTTTACGGCGGTGATAATCATCCAGTAGACCGGGAAGAACCATACGACGCAGAACAGCAGGGCGAGGATAGTGGTGCCGGCGCGGCGCGCGATCTTGCCGGGGTTGGTTCGGCGGCGGGGCGGTGCAGACTGCGCTGCGCCATGCGATACGGCCCGTGGATTCTCAACACATTTCATAAGGACGACCCGCTATTTCAGGGATTCGCCAATATCAGCGTGCCAGTCGCCATTTCCGGCGTCGGCTATGGCAGCGCCACCCCTTCCCCACCGTCGACATCGACAACCGACTCGCTTCACGCAAGCTCACCGAGCATATGTTGGGGCGCGGGTATCGACGAATCGCCTATATCATCGGACCGTCGTACTTGCCGACGTCGACGCCGACGCCAGCGTGCCCGCAGCTGACCACCGTGCGCCAGCCAATGGACGCATTCGGCGTCAGCTTGGCTACCCTAGTGCTTGACCAGATCGAGGACCGGCCGTTCCAGCGCACGGGGCTCCTGCCCACCGAGGTCGTAGCCAGATAGGCGCGCAGAGAACGGTTCTCAATAATGTCTGTGCACACTTCTCTACGCCCGAAGCACACATGGAATATGCCCTAATCACTGCCATGTCGCCATTTGCGATGATGTGAGATTGTTATGTTCTTGTTCATTTGAGCGCACAGATACTACTGAGAACCGTTCTCTGCGCAAATAGACAATGTGGATAACTCCATAAGCTGGAACCACATTGCCCTGCCTGGCTTGCATTCAAGTCCAAATCAGCTTTACGGTCGCACCATGAGCTCTTTTATGCATGAGGATATTGTCGGCCGACGCCGAGCAGAACGTGAACGCTGCAATGATGCTGCGCGCCGTTCGAAAGGTCCATTGCTGGTGGGATACATCAATGCGGCCAACTACTACGGCGCGCCCATCCCCCGACATTGCACGCTATCTGTTGATGCCGTGCACGCCTGTGTTTCCAGTGCCAACAAACGCAGACGAATCAAAGGCGTGGTCTTCCATGTGTTTAAGGGAAAACTGGATATCCGCAAAAAGGATTATGAACAGTTCTGGATTGCCTCGCCGGTCATGATGTGGGCTCAGATGGCCCAATACTCTACATTGGAGGAACTTGCGGCCATTGGAGCCTCTTTGATGAGCCGCGATAAACGGCGCAGAATGGCCACTCGCAAGGATTTCGATACTTACTTGGAAATCAGTCCGCGGTTCATAGGTCGTAACAAATGCCACGAGGCACTGCCCTACATGACAGAGAACACGGATTCTCCGCCGGAAAACACGCTGTTTGGGATGCTGAAGGATTCAGGCTTGGGATGCCCCACCGCCAACTATCGCGTGAATATCGGCAACTCATACGTCATATTGGATATGGCATATCCGGACTGCCGCGTCGCGTTCGAATATCAGGGAGCCTATCACGCCGATCCGGCACAAATGCGAATCGACGCGGCAAAGCGAAACGCATTGCAACTGCTCGGCTGGATCGTCATTCTCGTCACTGCGGATGACCTGAGAACAGCCGACACGCGGCATCGTTTTATCGAGATGGCCCATGTCGTGGTGTCCCGGCAACGCAATCTCGCCGATTGGAACCGCTCATGGGCCATTACCTCTTAGCATCGCACCGACAATGCGCTATGCCGTTATTTACTGCGAGGCACCCGCCAGATATCGGGCTCAACGTAGATCTCCCATTCATACCAAGGCAGCGCGGCACGGCGTCCTCGTCCATGTGAATGGCCTGCAGGTTAATGAGCCTATCCACGCCGACAGTGCGCTCCATTGCCTCGACCACCAGGTCGCGGGTGCTGTGGTCAAGCGATTCGCCCACCAGCAGCGAACCGGACTTAAACGCCAACGCCGCCTACAAAAGTGTGAGGCTGCGCAGGCTCACACTGCCAACAGCCGTTCAGCCAACCCTCGGAAGGTCTGGCCAATGCCATCCGTACGCAAAGCGCCGTCGGCGTCCAGCACCGCCGGCCGGCCGGCCTCGCCGGTCTCGCGCACTTCGGGTTCCAGCGGCAGCTGGGCCATCAGCGGCACGTCATAGCCCAGCGCCTGAGTGAGCTGTTCAGACACGCGCTGACCGCCGCCGGCACCGAAAATCTCCAGCTTCTCGCCCTTGTGCTCGTAGTAGCTCATGTTCTCCACCACGCCACGCACCTTCATCGGCACCTGCAGGGCCACGAGTCCGGAGCGCACGGCGATGTCAGAAGCGGAGGGCTGCGGGGTGGTGACCACCACGAGTTCGGCGTTGGGCAGCGCCTGGGCCACGGAAATCGCCATGTCGCCGGTGCCGGGAGCCAAGTCGAGCAAGAGGACGTCCGGCTCGCCCCACCATACGTCAGACAGGAACTGTTCCAAGGAGCGCTGCAGTCGCGGCCCACGCCACAGAATCGCCCGGTCAGCACCGGCGAACATGCCGATGGAGATCAGTTTCACGCCCCACGCGGTGACCGGCATGAGCATGCCATTCAGATTGGTGGGCTGTGTATGCACGCCGAACAGGCGCGGCAGTGAGAAGCCATAAATGTCCGCGTCGATGGCGGCCGTGTCGAAGCCGAGGGCCGCAAACGTGGCGGCCAGGTTCGCGGTAACCGAGGACTTGCCGACGCCGCCCTTACCGGAGGCGATGGCGAAGATGCGGGTCTTGACACCCGGTTTGCTGAAGGGGTTCTGCTTGCGTTCGGCCTTGAGGTCGGCGACCAGATCGGCCAGCTTGTCACGGCTCATCGAACCGACTTCGATATGAGGCAGCAGCTGTGCGCCCGGATAGGAGCTGACCGCGCCATTGATCTGGCTGGTGATGGTCTCGCTCAGTGGGCATCCGGGAACCGTCAGCTCAACGTGCACGGTGACGTCGTAAGTGCCGGCGTCCGACGATGCGGGCGCGGCTTCGATGGCGGCAATCATGCCGAGGTCGGTGACCGAACGACCGAGCTCGGGGTCGATGACCTTGCTCAGGCGTTCGTAGATGTCGGCTTCGATCTGACGTGCGTCGCTCATAAATCCGTATCCTCCTTTAGGGCCTGTTCTACCCTAGCGTGTGATGCGGCGGCATGCCAGAGGGAGTGGAGTAAGTCACACTGGGGCGGGATTCGCTTTTTCTCTCCCCCAGTCAGCCTAAAGGCTGACAGCCCCCTCATCAGAGGGGGTTAATGAAGCGTCTGAGGGGGCTATTTTAGATGGTGCCGGTGGCTAGGAGCTGGGCGAATTGAGTTTCGCTCAGCATGGGGATGCCGAGTTCCTCGGCCTTGGCGGCCTTGGAGCCGGCGTTTGCGCCAATCACCACGTAATCGGTCTTCTTGCTCACCGAACCGGCCGCCTTGCCGCCGCGCTCGATAATCGCCTCTTTGGCGGAATCACGCGAATAGCCCTCCAATGAACCGGTGACCACCACGGTTTTGCCGGCCAGCGTCTGCGGCAACGAACTGGTCTCGGCCTCGTCGACGCCCACGCCGGCGGCCTGCCAAGCACGCAAAGTCGCGCCGCGCCAGTCGCCGGGTTCGCGGGTGGCGGCGAACCAGTTCACCACCGATTCGGCGATTTCCGGGCCCACCCCGTCGATGGCCGTCAGATCTTCAATCGTGGCGTTTTCGATGGCTACCAGCGAGCCCATCGCCGAGGCAATCAGGCGTGCGGTAGGCGGACCGAGCCGGCGAATCGACAACGCGACCAGCACACGCCACAGGTCGGCGTGACGGGCCTTGTCCATTTCGTCGAACATCTTGCGCGTGTTTTCGCCGGGCCGAATGATCACCGGTACATCCGTGACGCCAGTGCGCGTGGTCTTGTGATCCACGCGCACGATAACCGCGTCGGC
>ERZ827522.1520-NODE-1520-length-19726-cov-14.275888_pt1 | contig 19726 bp, 20 predicted proteins | sample MGYA00519580_ERZ827522 | MGnify/ENA primary metagenome ERZ827522 (study PRJEB31778, sample SAMEA3449340) | human gut metagenome | biome: human gut; feature: human-associated habitat; material: faeces | place: United Kingdom | collected 2010/2012 ... | reverse complement strand
CGCTGGAGTTGGTGCTGAATATGCTGGCGGAGGCCACCACCACGGAAATTTCCAAGCAGAAGGCACCGGCAACCCTTTCGGAGAACATCGACGTGACCCGTGCCGGTGGCAAGGTGGCTGGCGACGCACGGAAGGCCATTGAGACGCAGACCGGCGTTCCCGTCATCACTTCCAAGAACGCCGCGCAGCTCAGCGAAGTGGTTACAAATCTGCTGGAAGATGCGGGGAATAAAGAAAATGGGGCGGTTTAAAATCTGCCTCGCTATAGACAAAGATAACCGTGTGCTGAAATCAACGATTTCAGAGGGATTTTGGTCCGAGTGAGGTGACTTGAACACCCAACCTCGACATCCCAAACTTATCGGGAATACTTTTTCCGCTCGTTTATAGCGGTTTTCGGCGCTTTTTAATTTGTTTCACTTACTCTTTGACGCTCTTATTTCCACTGTTTCCGGGTACTCCAGCGCCGTCTGTGGTAATCTATGTGGTCAAAAACGCTTCCCGCCCGGTTTTCGGTGAAAATTCGCCGATGCCGGATGGGAAGCGTTTCTCGTTGCTGTTGGCTGCATTGTAACTCTGGACAGGCGGTTATGCAAGTGGTTTCTGCGGGGGTGGCAGCTCTGAAGCTGCGGCGCTATAGACAAAGAATAGGCGGGAAGATAGGCAGAGGTACTTTTCTTGCTCCCTGAGTATAAATCCCTTAATACAGGTATAATAGTAAGGGATTTATAGCACAGCCCATTGACTATTCCCTTATTTTGCGTTATTATTTAAGGGAAAACAAATGGAGGCGAGGGAATGAGAACCTTCAATTACTCTGCAATTAAGGAACAGAAGTGGGACTCGGATGTTCTTGGCCTGATTGCAGCCATATACAAGGAAGCTGGAAAGCAGGAACTGTATTTGAAGCAGCGCCCGGAGGAACTCGAAAAGCTCGTGGAGATTGCCAAGATACAGAGCACCGAGGCATCGAATGCCATTGAGGGCATCGTCACCACGAGTACCCGAATCCGGCAGCTCGTCGAAGAGAAAACTACGCCGAGGAACCGTGACGAGCAGGAAATTGCCGGATACCGCGATGTGCTGAGTATCATTCACGAGAGCTTTGATGCGATTCCAATTACGCAGAACTATATCCTGCAGCTTCATAAAATCCTGTACAGTCACATAAACAACCCACTTGCGGGCCGCACAAAAAGTGTGCAGAATTATATCACTGCCACCTATCCGGACGGTCATGTGGAAACGCTGTTCACGCCGCTTGCCCCTTATGAAACGCCGGAAGCGTTGGACAGAATCTGCGAGGAATACAACCGTGTGATTGGGAATATGGAACTGGAGCCGTTGATTGCAATCCCGGTTTTCATCCATCAAAGAAAAAGATTAGTGACAGATAAGTATTCCAAGACATTGCTCTTTTCCCGTTTTCTATTGCATAATATGTCTGCCTTGATATGCCAATAATATTTGCAAGGTCTTCTTGGGATATGTCTGTATGCGCTCGTAGTGCAGCGAGCTTCGAAGTGAGTATCTCAATATATTTATCTTTTTGCGATTGTGAGAGCTCCCAACACTTTTTGCCTCGATTTATCAAGCACATGCCTCCTAATATTTTTTCCAATTAAACAATACTATCTTTCGTGAAGTATCTAACTTCATGACAAAAGCCGCCGGATGCCTGCTGTGCAAGCATCCGGCGGCTTTTTGACGGTTTTCTTGACGGCTATAATGTGAGCCGCTGCATGTTGGTTTTCTTGGTGTCCATTGAAGAATGAACGTATCTGTTCAGGGTGATGTTTACGCTGGAGTGGCCCAAAAGCTCACTGAGGGTCTTAACATCAAATCCCAGTTCAATGCAGCGAGTTGCAAAGGTGTGCCGTAACGCATGATAATTTACATCGGTCAGGCCACATTCTTTGGTGTACTTCTTGAAAGTGTACTGCAATGAACGCGGCTCGATATATCTGTCGCTACATCCGGTCAGTATATATGCTTTAGGATTGTGTTTCAGCGACGCAGCGTATTCAAGGACAAAACCAGGCAGCGGAATATCCCGAATGGCTTTTTTGCTTTTAGGTTCAGTTATAACAATCTTCGTTTTCTTACAGGCCCCAACATCCGTGGCTTGAATGCGCTGCAGAGTTTCCCGAATGGACAAAATGCCTTCCGAGAAATCTATGCTCTCCCATTTCAAAGCGCAGACTTCTCCGATACGGATCCCAGTATACATGCAGAGCAGCACACCGAATTTGGTCAGATTCATATCCCGCATAAGGATATCACAGAGTCTGTGTTGCTCGTCGATACTCAGGACGCGCATATCAAGCTGCGTTTTTTTAACGGTCAACCGGTCGAGATAGCAATTAACTGAGTACCCAGAACAATTTGCATAATCGATCGACCCCTTGATAAGAGTTAAAATATCCGAAACAGTCTTGGGGGCCAAACCACCTTTTTTATCGACACGCCCCTTGTTCAAAAGAAAAGAGATGTGTTTTTCGACCGTCTGGGTAGTCAGCTTGTCCGTTGGCAGCTCTCCTAAGGAAGGTAGAATGTGGACATTTGCAAGATGGACATATCGGGAATAAGTCGACTCTTTTATATGAACGCGGGACATGGCAATCCAGTTGCGAAGAATATCCCCGTACTTTGTATGGCTGGGAGAGCAGTCGATGTTTTGCGCTTGGGCAATCCGCCTGTCCAGCAGCTTTTGCTTCGCATCGGCATAGCTTTTCCCATAAACATATGCGTATCTCGCCTTCCCGTCAGCAGAACGCTCCTTGATGTATCGGCCTTCCCAACGACCATCTTTTCGCTTGTAAATATTCTCGCCTCTTTTGGACACAGAAAACACTCCTCTCATTGATCCTTGCTGACGGCTACTATGACGGCTTTGAGAGTAGACATCGCAACGAATACACGGATTCAGGAGCGTCTGACCTCCTTCTGCCAAAATAATGGGAGTTTTTCTGGCAATCAGAGCGCGGCATATTGACAAATCCGACAACATTTTGTAAAATAATATTAATCGAATCTTGCCGGATTTTGTGTCCTCAAGTTAGATACTTCACGAAAAGAAGCGACGCCTGAACGAGTGCCCATGGCACTCGTTTTTTTGTTGCAATGCGTGTTAAAACATTTTTGATACGCTATAAACAAGCACAATTCGATATATGGCTTGAATCGCAGAGCAAAAAACATAATTTTCTGTATTATAGCATAAACTCCTGTATGTTTTCAAGGCAAACGGCGTAAAATCGTGGGTTATTTTTCTTCGGTCATCACCTAAAATAATTATAAGATAGGTGGTGAATATCATATGGACACACAATTCGTGCGTGATCGAATTACTCAGCTGAGATTAAAAAAGGGTGTCTCTGAATATCAAATGAGTTATGATCTCGGGCATAGCAGAAGCTATGTTTATAACATATCCTCTGGCAAATCGTTGCCACCTATGGCAGAGTTTCTTCAAATCTGTAACTATTTTGATATTACACCAAGCCAATTCTTCGATGAATCCGAAGAAAATCCCGCACTCCTGCAAACGGCCATTGAAGAATTGCGAAAGCTGAATGACGATGACTTAATGCTCATCATCGGCAATATTCGTCGGCTGACCCGTGAGTGACCATTCGCTAAAATAACATATTTGTAAGTACAGAGAAACCGCAAGGCATCGGTGTATAATCCATGCCTTGCGGGATTTTGCTTTATAGAGGTGATTTGCATTGAAGCCTGAGAGAAAAACAATTTGCAGTTCTAACTCTGGGTAATACGTCGGAATTGCATAGTATATCACCACAAATATCGTTTACCGCCTGCGGCGTACTCTTTCCGTCATCGGGCTCGATAAGCTGGTCATCGGGAAGAATGGTACATTCCAGATCAATCCCAACTTCAATATCCATACGGATTTCGACCGCTTTGAGGATGCCTGCATTCAGTTGAAAACAGAAGAAAACCCGGATATGCGGCATTCCCTCTACCACAGCGCAGTCGATATGTATAAAGGACAGTTGCTCCCAAGATGTGAACATGAACTGTGGCTGATGCAGCTGTCCATGTACTATCAGTCGTTGTACCTGCAGATCACCAAGGGATATGTCCGGCTGAAGATGGAGTGCAAGGATTATATCCTGGCGCAAAAGACGGCTATTGATGCTCTGCGCTTCGACCCGAAGGACAGCGAACTGAACATGTATGCGATCCTCGCCATGGGATTTCAGGGAAATCTCTCTATGGCACAGACATACTACACGGCGGCGAAGCCCTATCTGGCGTTAGAGCATGCCGAGGTCATCAAGAAGTATTTGAACATAAAATGAGAGCAACTTGAGGTTGTTCCGGAGGTTGCAGCTGAGGTTGTAGCAGAGGTTACGCAGTAGGTTGCTCCAGAGGTTGCGGAAGAGGTCGTACATGAGGCTGCCCAGTAGGTTGCAGCTGAGGTCATAGAAAAGTCATACAGGAGGTTGTCCAGCAGGCCACGGCTGAGGTTGCCCGCCCGTTATCATTGGTTATCGGATGCGTCCGATAGATGATGCGGGCGGGTGATTTTTTTGCTGTGCAGAAGACGATATTACGCCGTTGGTCACCACAAGACCGGTTTGCGCCCCTTGTGCACGGATCTGTACGGCCCTCCTGCGCCGCGAACCGTCTATCATTCTAATATTGCGTCCTGCTCCCGGAGCCATTGTGCTCCGGGAGCTTTTTTGCATTTCGGGGCACTTTTGCCGCGCTGCCGTGGCCCTCCGTTTTCGAGATTTGATTCGCCACCAAATCTTGAAAAAACGGAGGAGCAATATGTTCAATCGAAAGAGCATCTACGCTCTCAATAAGAAAGATCCCAACGCCATCGTCTATACGGATGCTGATGGTAATTTGATTCGCCTGACCCGTGATGACTTTTCCAACGAGGAGGAGTTCCTGCGCTGGAAAAAGATATCCGATATGGATTATCACGGAGAAGAAAAAGTTGACCACCTGTACTATGATGGCACGCTCCCGCTGGAGAGCTTGGCTGAGGAAGTAATTGCGGTTCCGTCCGCCGAGGAAGGTTACATCACAGAAATTGACCTATCCGAAAGACATCTTCTGGAGAATCTTTTACTGGAAGGAATGGGAACTAAATTGACCGAACGCCAGCGAACGAGGCTCTGGCTCTATTGCATAAATGGAGTAACAGCGGCAGAGATTGCATCATTTGAAGGCATAGCACAACAGAATGTCTCAAAGTCAATCGCTTCCGCAAAAAAGAAATTGAAAAAATTTTTGAAAAACAGGGTGTGAAACCCTCCTTTTTCCCGCGATAGGTGAAGGGATAATTTTTCTCCCTGCTATGAACCTTGATAAACACCGTCTCAGGCGGTCATATCCGGCAACTTGAATACATTAGCTGACGGAGCCAGCGTCAGGCCGAGTGCGCGAAGACCACCTGTGCGGAGCATCTCCGCATCAAAGGACGGCCAAATAAGGTGCAGAGCGATACCCACTCAGGCCAAGACAGCTTTGGCAAGCTGTTCCCGCCATGATCCCGTCAGCCCACAATGATACTCCTGTACGCAGCTCCGGGCGTTCCCCGGAGGGGTGAGAGTCCCGTGATGTGCGCCAGCACAGTTCAAGTTGCCGCCCCGCCTGGGGAAGTAGTGTCAAGTACAGGCAAAGGAAAATATATACCGCGCAGGCTAAAGCTGTGCGCTATGGCCTGCGCGGATTCCTTTACTTAGTTTGTAGCAGGAGAAAAATGGAAGCTACTATGGATAATGACAACGTCCACTCCGCATACCGCGGAGACATATTCTATGCGGATCTTGAACCGGTACGCGGCTCCGAGCAAGGAGGCGTCCGACCGGTGCTGATTATTCAGAATGACATAGGCAATCGTCATAGTCCCACGGTCATCGTGGCGGCGATTACCAGCCGCATAAAGCATCACCGATTACCGACCCATGTAAACCTGAATGGGCGACAATGCGGATTACACAATGAATCCACGATCATGCTGGAACAGCTTCGGACATTAGACAAGCAGCGCCTGCTTGGGTATGCGGGAACTGTAGGAAAAGGCAAGATGCAGGAAGTGAATGCTGCCTTGGAGATCAGCATTGGGATTAAGGATATACTACCTGACAACAAAAGAAAGCGAGGAAGCGACTATGGTAAATCAGAGCACAGAGAAGAAAAACACCAGGCAGATCCAGATGACCATTGAGGGTCATAAGGTAACGATCAGCTTTGCTCAGGAGGCCAATCCGACCCTCTCTGCTCTGGTACGCAACACCCTGCTGGACGCATATATCCGAAAGAACGGGCTGTGCAGTGAGGAACAGCCTGCATAAAAGAGTGGTTCGGAAATGCTTCTCTTCGTTGTAAAAACGCTTATCATGTGTTATACTATGCAAAAGGGGCGTGATGACCAGTGACTTTTGCAGACTCTATTATTCAGCTTCGCAGTGAACTGCGCATTTCGCAGAAGGAACTTGCGGAACAGCTGAATATAAGTGTTGCGACCGTCAATCGCTGGGAGAACGGAAGAACCGAGCCGAATAAAATGACACTGTTTGTGATTCGGGACTTCTGCAAATCCAAGAATATCGCTTTTGCATTTGACACATTGAAAAGTGTTGAGAGGGGTGAGCAAAATTGAATCTCGGACACGAAACCGAAACTTTAGAATTTAAAAAGACTACTGGAGAACTGAAGGAAGGCGTCGTATCAATTGCTGCCATCCTGAACAAACATCAGAAAGGCGAACTCTATTTCGGGATAAAACCAGATGGGACGCCTATTGGACAGCAAATTTCCGAAAAGACCCTACGGGATATCAGTCAGGAGATTGCAAACCATATCGAGCCGAGAATCTACCCGGAAATCGCAGTGGTCCATATTGATGATAAGGATTGTATCCATGTCAGCTTTGAAGGGCACAACACACCATACTTTGCCTATAATGTGGCCAGAATCCGTGTCGCGGATGAAGATAAGGTAATGTCCCAGCAGGAATTGACCGACTACATTATGGAGCGGCAAAGCAGCGAAGGTGTATGGGAACGCAAAGTTTCTGAGTGCTTGACAAGCTCGGTGGACGAGAACTCTCTCAAAGAGTATATCCACCGCGGTCAAGAGTTCGGCAGAATCAGCTTTGATTATTCCGACAGGGATACGGTGCTGGGTAAGTTGAGCTTGACTGCGGGAAGCTACCTGCTGAACGCAGGCATGGTCCTGTTCGGTGAGACACCTTACAATGACCTGCAAATGGCGGTATTCGCCGGAACGGAGCGGCTCACATTTTTGGATATTCAGCGTGAGCATGGAACGATCTTCGAACTCGTTGACCGTGCCGAAAAGTATATTTTCAAAAATATCCGCTGGCGGGTAGAGTTTGGATCTTTGCAACGCAAAGAAATCCCAGAAATTCCTGTGGATGCCGTCCGTGAAGCGCTGATCAATTCGTTTTGCCACAAGGAATACGGAACCGGACAGAACAACGAGGTTTCCATATACAAGGATCGTGTTGAGATTTATAACCCCGGTACCTTCCCGGCAGGCTATGAGCCGGAGGATTTCATCTCTGGCCGGGAGCGTCCTATCCGCAGGAACCCGCTGATTGCACAGACACTTTATTACTCCAAGAATGTTGAGAGCTTTGGTACTGGACTGAAGCGTATTGCTGATGCGTGTGACGCTGCTGGATGCAAATACAAATTTGAGGTTTTGAAGTCCGGATTCGTAGTCGTATTCTATCGTACAATTGAAGCAGAGGACGATAGCTTAGGTGGTATCACCCAAGTTACCACCCAAGCTACCACCCAAGATAAAATTCTCGAGTTCTGTGCGGAGGCACGGAGCAAGGCTGAAATCGCAGAACATTGCGGCTACAGAAGCATAAAACACTTTACCGATAAGTTTTTGAAGCCTATGCTGGCGAGTGGGCAGTTGTTGATGACGATTCCGGATAAACCGACAAGCCCGGAACAGCGGTATGTTGCAGCCGGTAGGAATGCAGGAGAAAAGCAATGAGCAAGGAAATCTACACCTGTGACGCTTGCCATTATACCTTCGAAGCGGAAACTGGATGTGACCAATGCCCGGATTGCGGCAAAAAGCGAGTGCGGCCTGCCGATGAGCAAGAATCAAAGGAATATCTGGAGCGTCAGAAGCACACCGAGAAGTGGAATTGAGAAACTGCGGAGGAAAAAACAAAATGGTTACCAGAGATGATTTGGAGCAGTTGGTAAAGAATCGCGGTCAAGAGGCTGTTGGCGCAGCTGTCGTCAAAATCCCTGACGAGGATGTGCGTCCGGCTCTGATGCTCATGGTTATGATATATCAGAAATCGGACGAAATAAATCGTGAGATATTTCGTCGAGATCAGAAGCGCATTGCTGAATTGGAAGAAGAACTTGAAAAAGCCCGCGCAGAACTCCATCGGTTAGAGCAGGAAAAATAAAATTCTTTTGTCATTACGAGCAGGCTGCAGTTTAAAGCTGCGGCCTGCTTTCTATTCTCGGCAAGCTGGCGCTTGGGCAAAAAGTCTTTTGCTCAAGCGCGATTTTACCGGATCGGAGGCCGTTTCTTTGTTGCTTATATTTCGAGGTTTTGATAGCTATTCAACCTGAAATGTGAGATAATCAAGGTGGCAAAATGCCGTGTACTTTGAAAAGTGAATACATGAAAAGGTGTATCTGAACCTCTCACATTTCTAAATCATTCATTGAGAGGAAGGATACATTATGGCTGAAAGAGTTTGTTGTTCTTATCAAAATATGCTCAGCATCCAGAACAGAGTATGCTGTCTGTACCGCGTCTCCACCACCAAGCAGGTCGACCACGATGACCAGAATCAAGCTGACATCCCCGTGCAGAGAAAAGCCTGCCGTGAGTTCGCAGAGCGGATGGGCTGGACCATCGTGTACGAGGAACAGGAAAACGGCGTGTCAGGCTTCAAGGTCAGCGCCAATGACCGTGATAAAATTCAACTCATCAAGGAATATGCCGAACAGGGCAAATTCGATATTCTGCTGGTGTTCATGTTCGATCGTATTGGCAGACGAGCCGAAGAAACGCCTTTCGTGGTCGAATGGCTCATCAACCACGGCATTCAGGTCTGGAGCGTCAACGAAGGTGAACAGCGAATCGACACGCATGTCGACCGTCTCACCAACTACATCCGCTTCTGGCAGGCAGACGGTGAGAGTCAGAAAACCTCCATGCGTACCAAGGCTGCCCTCGGGCAGATGGTACAGGAAGGCCGCTTCCGTGGCGGTTCCGCCCCTTACGGCTATGACCTGGTACCCAGCGGCACATACAACAAGCGCAAGCATGAGGTCTTCAAACTGGAGATCAATCCTGATGAGGCAAAGGTCGTGCGCATGATGTTCGACCTGTGCGTCGGCTCCGGTTACGGCAGATTTAAAATCGCCAACTTCCTGTCTGAGATGGGCATCAAGACCCGTGACGGGAAGAACTGGCATGAAGCTACCGTCGGTCACATTCTGCATAATATCATGTACACTGGCGTGCTTCGGAGCGGCAGTACACAGTCTAAAGCATTCCCTGATTTGCAGATCATCTCACCGGAGAACTTCGAGCTGGCGCAAAAGCTCATGGCTGAACGAGCCAATGAGTGCAATGCGCTGCGAACCATGCCCCGCAACACCAGGGGGCAATCCCTACTGTCCGGCAATGTGTTCTGCGGACACTGCGGCGGGCGTCTGACGCTGACCACCAATGGGACAACTCGGATCAACGCTGCCGGTGAAAAGGTTGGCCGCAAGCGCATCCGCTATGTGTGCTACAACAAGACCCGCAAGCGCAGTAACTGCGATGGGCAGACTGGCTACACCATGCACATTCTGGACAAGATGGTCACCGACATTCTCCATCAGGTATTTGATCGGATGCGGTCTGTAGAGGAGAACGAGATCATCTCCCGTACCCACCGCAGTGCCATGGTCAGTCTCAAGAAGCGCCTTGCGGACGCCAAAGCAGAGTCTGCTAAGGCTACCAAGGAATATGAATCACTGAAGCTGGAGATCATCAAAGCCGTGCAGGGTGAGAGTGCGTTCCCGATGGACGTCCTGTCGGAGCTGGTCAACAATGCCCGTACCAGGATGCTGGATGCCAATGCTCAATTGACTGAACTCAATGAGGAAGTCGAGAAAAGCAATCAGCGCATTGAAGCCATCAAAGCGGATTACCGCCGCATCATGGAATGGTCCGAGATGTTCGATGGCAGCGACATGGATGTGAAGAAGATGATCGCAGGATACATCATCAAGAGAGTGGATGTGTACTCCGATTATCGCCTGCACATCGAGTTCAACATGAGCTTCGCACAGTTCGAACTCGGATTGGAAACAGAAGTTGAGTATGCAGCACAGGACATTGTTTCATGAAAAAAGCACTGCCTGACAGTGCGCTCATTCAGCCTCTCTAATTGACAACAGTTCCAAAACACGCTAAAATAATCGCAGAAATGCGTGTGGGTGGATTCTGATGGAGATATGGCCCCAGATGCCTGTGGGGGTGCTTAACCGATCACTCGGGAGAGCGCACCACGAATACCCCGCAGCCAAAATAGCGGCTGAAACGCAATGTTCCAGCCGCTATTTTTCTTAAAAGTTTCAGTAGCTGTTTCCGTCGAACTGTGGTATATGTTTGTGCTGCAAGGAGGCGAGCGCATGAAACACAAGCTGCTGAAAGACCTATATGACTGTTTTTATACCCCACCCGAACTCTCGGCGCAGAAGCAGGAAATTGAGGAGTGCCACCGAGCACTTAGTGGGGTGTTGGGCAAATCGGAGCGCCGGCTGGTGCTCCAGATCATTGACGCAAAAGACCGCATTGCGGAGGACACCTCCATCGACAGCTTTATCGCTGGATTTGAACTGGCGTGGAAGCTGTCCATAGAACTGAATCACTACGAAAACGAGCGCTCATGTTAGCGCCGGGAGCGCACAGCCAATTTGGGTCGGGAAAAAACACCCAATTTGAGCCGGAGCAGCGAGCCAATCCTTTTGAAAATGTATTCAGCAAAACTGCTGTTTTTCCTCCGCCTGCAATAGCCGAGACAGATTTATAGTACACCAACAGCCCAGTATGACACTCAAATTATCCTTTCATTTCCGTCACAGACTCAACGGCTTTTACCTTGCCAGTCTGCAGGGAGATCGTCTCCAACTTCTTCCCGCGGAAGCTCTCGCCGCGCAGCTTGAACACCATAGCATCATCAAAGATACGGTCCAGTGCGCAGAGCAAGGTAGTATCCTCGTTGAAATCCTCACGCCATAGCGCTGGATTTTTGTTGCTGGTGAAGATCATGTTAAAGTTGCCTTCCTTGTTGTAGCGGCGGTCAATCAGATCGAAAAACATACGAGTACATTCCTTGTCGAACTCGCAGTGTCCTATCTCATCAATAATAAGGCAGCTGGGGCGCACCAGAGCATTGAGACAGGAATCCGCTTTGCCGCTTCGCTTGGCTGCGAGGAATCTGTCCCGCAATTCCGAGGCTTTAATGAAGTAGGTTTTCATACCGTGCTGGCAGCAGGCGTAACCAAATGCTTGCGCCAAATGAGTCTTGCCCGTCCCGGCAGGGCCAATAAATGCCAGATTCCTGTGCGAGTAGATGGCGCTGAGGGATGGCAGTGCCTTCAAACGTTCTACATCCCTTCCCTTGAGTAATGAGAAGTCGAAGTTTTCAAATGTCCTGGGCGCTTTGGTAGGCAAACGGCTGAGCCTGAGCAAAGTGTGTACCGTGGCTTGCTGTTTTTTCTCACTAAGATAAGTAAACACATTCTCCACGGCTGCCATCTCGAGTTCGGACAGTTCGTGTTCCTCTGCATAAAGGGCAAATTCCTCAGAAGAGAAGTCCAATTTCAGCGTGGCAACTGCTGCAGCGAGCTTTTCAAATATCGTCTCCGTCACAGCAATTCCTCCTCATCATCAAAGTCAAACTTTGCAAAGGAGAGGTTGCTGGCAGGCTTTGGCAGCTGGCGAAGCTGCGTCTTTACTGGAGCGGTGGGAAATTCTTCCGGTTGGACTTCGTATTGCCCCTCGCAGAAGCTGTCACGGTGGCTCCACGTTACTGCATGGGTAGCGAGCAAAGAATTCATATCTGTGGAGTAGATGTAGAGCGTATCGCCACTGCGCATAACACGAGCTGTACTGCCTGCATAGCTGTATGGGACACCGAAACGTCGCCCTTCGTAGTTGACGAAGCCGTCAAAAGAAATACGTCGGTTTGGGCAGAGATACCCTCTCACTTCGTCGCTATCAGGCAGCCTTCGCAGATGTGAACTGCAAGCTGCATCATGGATCTGCTGTGGTACGCCGTCTACCGCTCTGTGGTAGATACCGTTTTGTGCGTTACACCACTCCAAAGCTTGCCAGTTGAGGTCTGTTACATCGCAGAATACCCGGTCTGAAAGAAAGTTCTCTTTCACAAAACGGATAAGTCGTTCCACAGCTCCCTTGGTAAACGGATGCCGCGGCTTACAGAGCTTTGTATCAAATCCAACTGTGCGCATAAAGGCTTCGTAATCCTTCTGCCATACAGGACGGCCGTCCAAATCACGGTGGAGTACAACGCTCTTCATGTTATCTGTCAGCACATATCTGGGGATACCCATATATTGAAAAGCGTGGATCATCCCAATAAACAGGTTTTCCTGTTTGGCATTAGGAAAGAATTCAATATAACGCTCTCCGCAATGGTGGCAGATCATGGCAAAGCAGGCCACGCGGTAGATGTTTCCGTCGTGATCCAGCACATCGGTAAAGCCCCAGTCCATCTGGTAGGTCTCACCGGGATCTGAGGAATAACGGCGACCTCGGTTGCCCTGCGGTGCAACCTGCTGGCGCTTGGCGGGGAGAAGGTATTTGTGAGCGGCGATGTAGTCTTTGACGATGGTCAACTTACCCTCGAAGCCAGACTCCTGCAGACGGTTCAGGATGACTGTGGAATTGCTGACGCCTTGCTTTAACAGCGTGTCAATGATCCCGCTATAGCCGGTAAGTTTGGTGATCTTGTGTTTTCCGGAATCACCGTTTCGACGGCTATCCTGAAAGCCATTCTTCTTGAGCCGACGCAGCTTTCCGCGGGAGATGCCGGTACGGCGTTCGAGCTCAGCTAAGTTGATTTGCTCCAGAGAGAATGTATCTCCCCATTCTGCTTTCATTTCTTCTATGGCTTGTGCTATAATCGGCACATAGCCATTACCACTTGGCTCTTTCATTACGCTCCTTTCCACTGGGCTGTTGGCACTTTCCAGTGTACAAGGTTTGAAAGAGCTATGGTAGTGGCTTTTTATTTCCGGCTACATTTGGCTTATTTTCCCCGGCCCGTAGTGGCTATTTTTGCCCGACCCGAACACCGAAAACACATGACAGAGTTTTTTCGCTATAACTGTTACTCAAAAGCTATAAATTTCGGGGGGATATGTACTTCTGCGCATATGTTGTCGTTCTCCACCGCCAGCTCTATTCCCTCATAATTAACTATTTTCTTAACGAAAGGAATTTAGAGTCAACTATGAACGTCAAGGACTATGTTATTCAAGAGTTAGAAAGCTACCCCCGTACTCTACGGCAAATTGCAGTTCTCCGCTATGAGTTAGAACATCCTGTACAAGTATCCACAGAAGAGATGCTGGATGCGATGGCATTTGCTCGTGGTGAGCATTTCGGATCAGCTCCAGGACATGTTTCAGATAAGACCTTATATATTGCCATGAATTACCGGCAGAAAGCAAATGAAGTAAATGCAGAAATTTCAGGAGAAATCTCTGCAAAGCTGTTGGAATTGGAACACAAGAAAAATCGGATCGAATATTATGTCGGTATGTTGGATAGTAGAAAAGCGGAGATAATTCGCCTGTGCTTTTTCAAGGGGATGACAATTGAAGAAGCTGCTGAAAAGCTTGATGTTAGCGCAAAGACAGCACAAAACGCCAAAAAGAAAGCTCTTGAAGATCTAACGGAGCTCTTTGCGCTAACCTCCAATGTTCTCTAACGTGATAGTACCCGACTTTAGCCAAGTAGGAACTGCTGCAAGTCAAAGACTTGCAGCAGTTCCTACGCAGGCGCAGTACACCAAAGAAGGCCTATTTTATTGCTCTTTAAATGCAAAGAATCTCTTGCAACTTGATTAATCGTCTCATATAGTAATATTATTAAAGTAATAGCAAGAACACAATTTTAAATAGTCAAATCAGCACGTCAACCGAAATACTACGGCTGTTATCGGTGCGAAGGTAAACGCCCCATTACTAAAGCGGCAAAATCTTCACGCTAAATGTGTGGCTATCTATCCCTATGATTCACAATCTTCTCGGTCTGATATGGGCGTTTATCATTTTAGCGCACGACACTAAATATAAAATCCTAATATTAAGGGTGGATGAAATTATGCTAGCACTTTTTTTAGCTGCTTTAGAAAGCAACGAAGATAAGCAAGTTTTTATAAAGATATATGAACAACACCTACCTTTGATGGAACGCACCGCTACACGCATTTTGAAGGAGCAAAGCGATAGTGAAGATGCAGTTCAAAATGCGTTTGTGCAAATCATTCGTCATTTTGATAAGATCCACAAGATTCCTCGTGAGGAATTACCTTTCTGGATCATTTCTATAGTAAAGAATGAAGCTCTCTCTATCATTCGAAAAAGGCAAAAGACTGTCTCTCTGGAGAATTGGGACGGTTATATAATAGAATCAGAAAATGTGTTAGACTATACTGAGTTGGTAAACTTATTCGCGAAATTGCCTTTATCATACCGGTCGGTCTTAGAAATGAAGATTCTTCTCGGTTACTCGGACAAGGAGATCGCTACTCACTTGGGAATCTCAGAAACGGCTGTTAGCACACGCGCGTCTCGAGGACGTACTTTGCTCCGCGAAATTATTAGAAAGGAGGGGTTTAGCATATGACCGACAACGAACTGGATCAGCTAATGCAGCGTGTTTTGCTGGATGCAATCAAAAAAGATTGTGAAACAGAAAATAGTGTTGTTCCCTCTTTTAATCCGTCTCCCAGATATCAGCGCAGTCTCGTAGCAATGATAGCAGATCCTTTGAAATGGACACGCAAACGTGCAACACCATTATGGAAAAAGATTCTACAAAAAGTCGCAATTGTCCTTATCGTTTTCTCCTTGAGTCTTGGCAGTCTGATGGCGGTCAGTCCGAACATCCGTGCTGCAGTTGTAAACTGGGTAACCGAATGGTATGAAACGCATATAACATATAGATATTTAGGTACTCCCACCGATAATGGAATGCCAAAATATAGAATAGAAGCATTGCCCAATGGATACGTTGAAGTTGATAGCGAACGCGAAGAGTGGTCCGATTACATTTGCATTGTGTATAGAAATGAAGCAAGTGGGAAAACGATCTACTTTGACTATACCCGTATGACACAAGGATACGTTAATGACTTTGAAGTTAATTCTGATACATCAGCATCTTCTGTTCTAGTAAATGGAATGCAAGGATATCTTTTCCAAGAGAAAAACTGGGAACAGCAAAGAAGCAGCATTACTTGGATAGATTCTGGTAAGAACTTGCAATTTACAATACACGCTTATCTGCCGCAAAGCAGAATTTTACAGATGGCGGAAAGTGTGTCAGAACTACCGTAAAATAATAAAATCATGTGAGGAAATCACCTCCTTCTACGTTTTATAGTTAAGGGCATAGCTCCTACTAATAAAAAAGCAAAGGAGGTGATTTCATGAAAAGGAGCGGTCTATCCATGGCGGCTATGGTTGCCACGGTTGTAATGGTACTTACTGTAAGCACCTACGCTATAACGGCTCGAGCTGTTAACCCCGTAGTTGGTCTATCTTTCCAAGGAACGACTGCAGTTTGTCATGCGAAGTGTTTTGCTGGGAGTGATAGCGATAATATTCAGGCGACACTAACGCTCTATTGCGGAGCAAATCGCTTAGACTCTTGGGACGGTTCTGGCAAAGGAACCATCAGCCTTTCGGGAACTTGTCGGGTTGAGACTGGCAAGCAGTATAAGCTGATATTGACATACTCCATTAACGGTAATACGAAACCACCCGTTACAGCAACTTCAAAATGCAGCTAATCTACAAAAAGGAGTTCAAAAATGAGGAAATTCTTTCTTTGGGCCTCGCATTAGTAATGAGCGCATGTTTTCACAATTTTTTGCGTGAGTACCTATATTAATCTACACTGGCCTGACATCAGATTTCCTACAATGACTTATAGAGAACTTGGTATTCCTCTAATTCTCCGCATAAATTCCATAGCTATAATCCGTGCAATTGATATTGGTTCTCGGCAATAATAAGTTAAGGTTAAGCCGTATGATGCTTCTTACTGATATCCATTTCAATCTCAGTTTTAGTTAAGACTCACTTACTACATCAAATTAAACTTCATTTTTACCTCCCAATAAAGAGAGAGCGGTCGGATAGCACATCCTGCCGCTCTCTATTATCTTTTCACTATTTCGTAACCGTCAAAGCAGGCAGCGGCTGGACAGACATGGGACAATAGTGGTGGGGAGTTGTGAAACTTTCCACCACTATAATGTTCAGGGTGTGAAGTAAATGACGAGCAATGAGCTGAAACATGAAGCCAAGAAGCAGGAATGGAGCATGTCTATACAGGAATGCAGGGGCAGCGGTCTCTCTGTAAGTGAATGGTGCCGGCAGCGGGGTGTTACGACAGCCACCTATTACCGTTGGGAACGTGAACTGTTGACAGGCGTACGGAAAAACGGAGCACCGCCATCAACGGCCGTGACCTTTGCGGAGCTGCCGGAACCGAAGAAAATGTCTCGCAACGTAGCGGAACGTTGCGCCACACTGCATATTGGGAAGGCCAGTCTGGACATTTACCCCGGTTGTGACGCGGAACAGCTGAGACTGCTGGTGGAGCTCCTGCGCCTATGCTGAACGACTTCACCGGTGCAGATCAAGTCTATATTGCCTGCGGCTACACGGATCTGCGTAAAGGCATAGATGGTCTGGCGCGGCTCGTCCAGCAGCAGTTTGAGTTGGATCCGTTTACCAACACATTATTTTTGTTCTGCGGACGGCGGCGGGACCGTATCAAGGGCTTGTACTGGGAAAAAGATGGCTTTATCCTGCTGTACAAGCGACTGGAACAGGGCGCGTACCAATGGCCGCGCTCAGAATCTGAGGTGAAGACTTTAACGCCGCAGCAGTACCGCTGGCTCATGGAGGGACTGCAAATCGAACAGCCGAAAGCCCACCGTCCGGTGACAGGATTGAGCACAGTCTGAGCAAGGAAGAATGTCCAAAACCATTGAAAATACTGGCTTTTCTCTCTGCCTTGTGGTATAATTTCCTCATGGAAAACAGAGAAATGCAGACAAGCAACACGGAAGAAATGGTGACCATTTCCCGTGCGGAATATGAGCATTTGCAGCAGGAAAAAGCACGGAATGCAAAGCTGGAAGCAAAGTTTGCCGCCCTCGAACAGGAGCAGGCGCAGGTCATCACCAGCCTTACGCTGCAAAATGAGTGGTTGCTGGAGCAGCTGAAGCTGTCCAAGAAGAAGCTGTTTGGCCGTTCCTCGGAACAGGCGGAGCAGATGGTCATGGAGCAGCTGAGCCTGACCTACAACGAGCTGGAGGCCTACGCCTTTGGCACCACAGCCGCCACGGAGAAGCAGATCACCGTGAAGGCGCACGAGCGCAAACGGCAGTCCGGCAATGTGCTGGATGTCGTTCCAGAGGGTACTCCCACCGAGGTGGTGGAGCACCGCCTGCCGGGGAACGAACGGACTTGTTCTGCCTGTGGCAGCAAATTGGTGGAGATTGGCAAGGAAGTCCGCCGCAGCTTAATGATGAAGCCGGCAGAGTTCTGGGTGCGCGAGGACGTGTACTACACCTACGCCTGCAAGAACTGCGAGCAGGAGACCGGTGAAGCCAACATTGTGAAGGCGGCGAAGGAGCCTGCGCTGCTGCCTGGCAGCTTTGCCTCTGCGGAGGCAGTGGCGTATCTGGCAGCACAGAAATTCGTCATGTACTCGCCGCTGTACCGTCTGGAGCAGGAGTTTAACCGACAGGGCTTGAGGCTATCCCGGCAGACGATGGCCAACTGGCTGCTGAACACTTCGGAGAAATGGCTGCGGCCGATCTACGATGCGCTGCGCGAGCAGCTTTGTAAGGAGCCGGTGCTGCACGCCGACGAGACGACCTTGCAGGTGTTGAAAGAGCCGGGACGTTCCTCCACCAGCAAGTCCTACATGTGGCTGTACCGCACCAGCGGCTGCACAAAGCAGGCCATTGTGCTGTATGAGTACCAGCCTACGAGAAAAGCGGAGCATGCTGAATATTTCCTGCAAGGCTTCTCAGGATGGCTGCACGCAGACGGATACCAGGGATACCACAGACTGCCGGGCAACATCCGTGTGGTGGGCTGCTGGGCACATGCGAGGCGAAAATTTGACGAGGCGTTGCAAACGCTGCCCAAGGAGATGCAGAAGGACGCTCCGGCAGCGATTGGCGAATGCTATTGCTCCCGACTTTTCAAGCTGGAGCAGGCGTTTGCAGAGCTGACACCGGAGGAGCGATATGAAAAGCGGCTGGAGCAGGCAAAGCCTGTTTTAGACGCGTTGTTGTCATGGGCAAATGAGATGCAGGCGAAAACCGCGCCGAAATCTGCGTTGGGCAGGGCCATTCACTACCTGCTGGAGCAGTGGCCGTACCTGGCAAGGTATCTGGAGGATGGCCGTCTGGAGCTGAGCAACAACCGTGCCGAGCGCAGCATCAAGCCGTTTGTAATGGGCAGAAAGAACTGGCTGTTTGCCAATACGCCGGGCGGCGCTCAGGCCAGCAGCGTGATCTACAGTCTGATTGAAACGGCGAAGGCGAACGGCTTAGATCCGTACCGTTATCTGCTGTGGGTTCTGCAAAATGCGCCGCAACTGAGTGAAACTGATGAAGCATGGGCTGAAAGCCTGCTTCCCGCAAATGCCCCGGAAGAATGCTATATGCCTCATAAATAAAAGACCGCCATCTCGGTGATTTGGGATGGCGGCCTTTTATACGCGGGGAGGTTTGACGCTTACATACAGAATGCTTTATATTGTCGTCCTATCTGTTTGCAGCATTTACATTGTACGACGGATCGATACAGATGCATTTTACCTGCCCGGAAAATTTGTTCGCCAGCGCTTTCAGTCCCAAAAAGTTATCCTCGTGGATCGACATATTCAGCATAGCTGGATCGACGGCGGTGTTGGAAAACTCTGAGTTTTCAATCAGCAAGCGAGACTCTCTCGTCCCTTCCGTACAAAGTCAGTTCCATTTGTCAGCCATTGGTCGGCCATCCCGCTCTCACAGCAAGTGTCTTAAATTGCATGGTAAGATTATATCTTAAATCTGTCTCTGTAATTTGCCCACGGGGCTTTTGCACGGTAGTCGGCAGTGCTGTTACCATAGCAGCAATATCCATGTACTTAGCATCATTAGAAAGCACCTGCCGTGCTGCTGAATCCATATCAAATGGATTCTTCTGCAGTTCATTCCATGTGTCCAGAATGTCCTTTTCCAAATCCGTAAGATATTGCTTTTTTCGCAAAAGAGTTATCAAAATACTGTAATCCATTATTCGTCCTCCTCGCTTTCACAAGGAAGCTTTCCGGACTGTGCAGCCAGCTTCTTTTCCTGCGATTTTACACGTCGCTCCAGTTTTTTGATGTCCTCTGCAGCAGGCAA
>ERZ827522.1516-NODE-1516-length-19786-cov-7.095129_pt1 | contig 19786 bp, 17 predicted proteins | sample MGYA00519580_ERZ827522 | MGnify/ENA primary metagenome ERZ827522 (study PRJEB31778, sample SAMEA3449340) | human gut metagenome | biome: human gut; feature: human-associated habitat; material: faeces | place: United Kingdom | collected 2010/2012 ... | reverse complement strand
CAAGCCCCTGCTGTCGGTCCTGGACCGAGGGCCGGTACTGGACGGCGATGGCATCGCCCTGGCATTGTGGCTGCGGCAGCGGTACTTCTGCACGCTGTTTGAAGCGGTGAAGGCCATCCTGCCCGCCGGACTCTGGTACCAGATCCGGGAGGTCTGGCATGTGGCAGAGGGCATGGACCGCTGCGCGGCCGACGGCGCGGCCACCGGCATCCGACGGGCCGCCCCGGTGCTGGACGCCTTGTTTGCCGCCGGAGGCTCCGCAGAGCTGTCAGTGCTGGAGGAGGCCTGCGGCAAGGAGGCTGGCACTGTGCTGCGGGCACTGCAGAAGGCCGGGGTCACGGTCTGCGAGACTGCGGCCCGCCGGAGGATCGGCGACAAGTCCCGTCGGATGGTGGAACTGGCCGTCAGCGCCGAGGAGGCCGCATCTCTGACGGAAAAGCGATCCTCCCCCCAGCGGCGGGAGGCGGTGCGTCTCCTGGCGGCAGAGGGGCGGATGAGCGCGGCGGAGGTATGCTACTTCACAGGCGTCTCCATGGCCGCCCTCCGGGGGATGGAGAAGGCGGGGATCGTGGCTTTTTCAGCGGAAGAGGAGCTGCGGCTGCCGGACCTGACGGCGGTGGAACCCAGCGGTCCTATCGTCCTCAATGAGGAACAGGAGGCGGCCTTTCAGTGTATCCGGACCCTGACGAAGACCGGGAAGCCGGAGGCGGTGCTGCTCCAGGGCGTCACCGGCAGCGGCAAGACCCAGGTCTATCTCCGTCTGGTTCAGGAAATACTGAGCCGGGGGAGGCGGGCCATGGTCCTGGTGCCGGAGATCGTGCTGACGCCGCAGATGATGCGGAAATTCAGCTCCTACTTCGGCAGCCGGGTGGCCATGCTCCACAGCTCCCTGCGGATGACGGAGCGCTACGACCAGTGGAAGCGTATCCGCCGGGGCGAGGTCCAGGTGGTGCTGGGCACCCGGTCCGCCATCTTCGCCCCGCTGAAAAACGTGGGCCTGATCGTCCTGGACGAGGAGCAGGAGAGCAGCTATCAGTCGGAAAACCCGCCCCGGTATCACACCCGGGACGTGGCCAAATACCTCTGCGCCCGGGACAAGTCCACCTTGGTCCTGGGGTCTGCCACTCCGGCGGTGGAGACCGCCTGGAACGCGGAGCATGGGATCTATCACAAGGCGCTGCTGCGCCGGCGATATAACCGGCAGGCATTGCCGGAGGTGCTGGTGGCGGACCTGAAACAGGAAATCCGGGCGGGCAACGCCGGGATGGTGGGGCAGGTCCTCCGCACTGAGCTGGAGGAAAACTTGCGGCGGGGAGAGCAGAGCATCCTGCTGCTGAACCGCCGGGGCTACCAGACCATGGCCCAGTGCGAGGACTGCCGCGAGGTACTGAAATGCCCCAAGTGCAGCGTGCCCATGGTGTATCATAAGTCAGCCCACAAGCTGCTGTGCCACTACTGCGGCAGCCAGATGGACCCGCCGCCCACGGTCTGCCCGACTTGCGGCGGCAAGCTGCAATACCGGGGCTTCGGCACCCAGAAAGCTGAGGAAGAGCTGGCAAGGCTGTTTCCGGAAGCACGGGTGCTGCGCATGGATCAGGACTCCACCGCCGCCAAGGACGCTCACGAAAAACTGCTGGCAAAGTTTGCAAACCACGAGTACGACATCATGGTGGGCACCCAGATGGTGGCCAAGGGCCTCGATTTTGAGGACGTGACCCTTGTGGGCGTGCTGGGCATCGACTCGCTGCTGTTCGCACAGGGCTTCCGCGCCTACGAGAACGTGTTCAGCCTCATCACGCAGGTAGTGGGCCGCAGTGGCCGTGCAAAGGACCCGGGCTTTGCCATCATCCAGACCACCGACCCTGACAACCCGGTGCTCAACCTTGCCGCCGCACAGGACTACGACGCCTTTTTCGAGCAGGAGATCGCGTACCGGAAACTGGGCCTGTACCCGCCCTTCTGCGGGCTGTGTGTCATAGGCTTTGCCGGGTCAAAGGAAATCGAAGTGGCCCGGGCCGCCGCCCGATTCTCGGCATTGCTGGGGCAGCAGGCGGCAAAACAGCCCGACCTGCCTTTGCGGGTGCTGGGCCCTACGCCGGGCAGCATTGAAAAGATCAACGACAGCTACCGCTACAAGCTCACCGTCAAGTGCCGCAACGACCGACGCTTCCGCGACCTTGTGCGCAGTACGCTGGACTGTTATGAACAGGAAAAACTTCCGTCCAAGGCCACCGTTGTGGTGGACCTGCATTCGGACGGTGATATCTGATGATTTTTGGAGGTACCATTTATGGCAATCCGCAACATTGTAAAAGAAGGCGACCCCATCCTGAACAAGGTCTGCCGCCCCGTTACCAACTTTGACGATCGCCTGGCCACCCTGCTGGATGATATGCGTGAGACCATGATCGCCGCCGACGGCGTGGGTCTGGCCGGCCCGCAGGTGGGCATGCTGCGCCGCCTGTTCGTGGTGTGGGACACCACCGACGCACCGGAAGAGATCCCGGAGGATTACGAGTACAAGTTCATCGACTTTGTGAACCCGGAGATCCTCGCGGTGTCTGAGGATGAGGAGACCGCCTATGAGGGCTGCCTGTCCTTCCCGGGGCACAACGGTGCAGTGACCCGTCCCGCCGCCGTCAAGGTGCGTGCACAGGACCGCCACGGCAACTGGTTTGAACTGGAAGCCGAGGACCTGCTGGCCCGCTGCATCCAGCATGAGAACGACCATCTGGACGGCATCACCATCATGCAGTCCAGCGAGTATTTCTACGAGGACACCGAAGAGGGCAAGAAGGCTGCCCGTGAAGCGAAAGGAAACAACTGATGCGCATTCTGTTCATGGGAACCCCGGATATCGCCGCGGAGTGCCTGAAGGCCTTGTATGCCGCCGGTCACGAGATCTGCGGCGTGTACACCCGGCGGGATAAGCCGGTGGGCCGCAAGCAGGTGCTCACCGCGCCCCCGGTCAAAGAAGTTGCTCTGGAGCATGGGACCCCCGTGTTCCAGCCCCGCACCCTGCGGGACGGCAGCGAGGATGCCAACATCCGGGCGCTGGCCCCTGACCTCATCGTGGTGGTGGCCTACGGCTGCATCCTGCCCAAGTCCGTGCTGGAAGCTCCGAAGTATGGCTGCATCAACCTGCATGTGTCCCTGCTGCCCAAGTACCGCGGCAGCGCCCCCGTGCAGTGGGCTGTTCTGAACGGCGACACCGAGACCGGCGTTTCCATCATGCAGATGGACGAGGGGCTGGACACCGGCGATGTGCTGGTCTGCGAGAAGATCGCCATCGGCCCGGAGGAGACCAGCGGCGAGCTGTTCGACCGGGTGACGGCCGTGGGTGCCCGCGTGCTGTGCGAGGTGGTTCCGGCCATTGCTGCCGGGACCCTGACGCCGCAGCCCCAGGACCATGCAAACGCTACGCTGGCCCCGATGCTGAACAAGGAAATGGCGGAGTTCCGCCTGACCGAATCCGCCGCCCATATCCACAACTGGGTGCGCGGCATGAACCCCTGGCCCTGCGCCTGGTTCGTGACCTCCGGCGGCAAAAAGGTCAAGGTGATGGAGTGCCGTGCGGTCGCCTCTCAGGGGGAAGCCCCGGGCACCGTGCTGGCAACAAAGCCCCTCACCGTGGCCTGTGCTGACGGCGGCATCCAGCTGCTGCAGGTGGTGCCGGAAGGCAAAAAGCCCATGGATGGCACCTCCTTTGCGGCCGGTCTGCGCCTGAAAACGGGGGACGTCCTCTGATGGCGGCCAATCCGCGGGCGGCGGCGGTCGCCGCGCTGGTGCGGCAGGAGCAGGACGGCTTTTCCAACCTGATCCTGGACGCCGAACTCAAGCACCAGAAGCTGGAAGGCCGCGACAAGGCCTTTGCCAGTGCCATTTTTTACACAGTGCTGGAACACCGGGGCACACTGGACTATATTCTGGAACAGTTTCTGCCCAAGGGTCTGGCAAAGCTGGATGCCCCGGTGCGCGAGATCCTGCGTGCTGCGCTGGCACAGGCCCGCTATATGCAGGTGCCGGTGTCAGCTGCCGTCAATGAAGCGGTCAAGCTGACCCGGAGCTTTAAAAAATCCAGTGCATCCGGTCTGGTCAACGCTGTGCTGCGCCGCGCCTGTACCTATGATCTGGACACGGCAGTGTTCAGGGATGACATAGAGCGCCTGATGGTGTTGGGCTCGGCCGGGCGGGATGTGGCAGAATTCCTGCACAAGAACTACCCGGACGAAGCACGGAACATCCTCACCTACAAGGCGGACGGCGGCTTGACCAGCCTGCGGGCAAACCCGCTCAAAGCGGACGCCGCTGCGCTATGCGAAAAGCTCACTGCACTCGGTGTGCGGGAGGTGCGGCAGGGCGTAGTGCCCGGCAGTGTGTTGGCCCGGTTCGAGGGCAGCCCCGCGGATCAGGAACTGTTCCGGCAGGGATATTACCATGTGGAGGGGCAGGCCAGCCAGCTGGCGGCCCTTTGTGTGGAGGCAAAACCCGGTGAGACCGTGCTGGACCTGTGCGCCGCGCCCGGCGGCAAGACCCTGCTGCTGGCCGAGGAAATGCAGAATACCGGCACGCTGTACAGCTGCGACGCGGCGGAGAACCGCGTACAGCTCATCCGCACCGCCGTGGAACGGATGGGCTTTACCAACGTGAAAACCCTGTGCAATGACGCAACGCAGACAAACCCGGCCCTGCCGCAGGCCGACCGCATTCTGGCGGATGTGCCCTGCAGCGGTCTGGGTATTCTGGCAAAAAAGCCGGATCTGCGCTATAAAAAGCTGGACCCGGCCCGGCAGGCTGAATTATTGGCCACCCAGGCGGCCATTCTGGATACAGCGGCCCGGCTGCTCAAGGCCGGCGGGCGGATGGTCTACTCTACCTGCACCATCGAGCCGGAAGAAAATCAACTGCAGATCCGCGCATTCCTGCAGCGGCACCCGGAGTTCTGCGTGGCAGAGCCTGCCGTGGCCTTCCCGGCAGGCATGACGGCAACCGAATACGGGGCGCTCTCGGTGCCCACCCGCACCGGCATGGACGGCTTTTTCCTCTGTGCGCTGCAAAAAACGCGCTGAGAGGTGCAATGCCGCCGTGTACTGGTTCGTATTGATCAATAGGAGAACACAATGGAACAAAAACGCTGTATTTCTTCGCTGACGCTGGCGGAGCTTTCCGCTGAGCTCAAGGCGCTGGGGCAGCCGGGCTTCCGGGCCAAGCAGATCTTCCACTGGGTGCACCAGAAGCTGGTCACCGAGTTTTCGGCCATGACCGACCAGCCCAAGACCCTGCTGGCCAAACTGGAAGAAACCTTCTACATCGCTGCCCCGCAGATCGAGCGCCGTCAGGAAGCAAAGGACGGCACCGTGAAGTATCTGCTGCGCATGGCCGACGGCAACTGCATCGAAACGGTGGTCATGCGCTACCACTACGGCAACACGGTGTGCGTGTCCACTCAGGTAGGCTGCCGCATGGGCTGCCGCTTCTGCGCATCCACCCAGGCCGGGCGTGTGCGCAACCTGGAAGCCGGTGAGATCTGCTCCGAGATCTACACCGCCCAGAAGGACATCGGGGAGCGCATTTCCCACATCGTGCTCATGGGCATCGGCGAGCCACTGGACAATTTTGACGAAGTGATGCGTTTTCTGGAAAACATCACCTCGCCGGAGGGCGTCAACATCGGCATGCGCAACATCAGCCTGTCCACTTGCGGCCTGGTGCCCAAGATCGACATGCTGGCCGAAAAGAAGCTGCAGCTCACCCTGTCGGTGTCGCTGCACGCCCCCAACAACCAGATCCGCAGCAGCATGATGCCGGTCAACGACGCCTACCCGGTGGAGCAGCTGATCCAGACCGTGCGACGCTATCAGGACACCACCGGACGCCGCGTCAGCTTTGAATACTCCATGGTGCGCGGCGTCAACGACTCTGACGCCTGTGCAAAGCAGCTGGCGGACCTGATCCGCGGCATGGGTGCTCACGTCAACCTGATCCCCATCAACCCCGTGGACGGCAGCCCCTACTCCGCGACCGATGCGGCCAATGTGCGCCGTTTCCAGCAGAAGCTGGAAAGTCTGGGCGTCAACGCTACGGTCCGCCGCCGTCTGGGCAGCGAGATCAGCGCCGCCTGCGGCCAGCTGCGCCGCGATGAAATGAACGGGAAGGCATAACAGAGGGAGAAGCCTATGAAACTTGCAGGAAAAACGGACGTCGGGCTTGTCCGGCAGGACAATCAGGACGATTACCGTGCTGGGCAGCTGCCCGGGGATGCAGCTTGGGCCCTGGTGTGCGACGGCATGGGCGGCGCACGCGGCGGCAGGGAAGCGTCCCAGAGCGCATGCGATGTGATCGAGCGCTGTTTTCAGGAGCACTACAACAAATGTCTGCCCGGAGAGGAAGAGCTCTTTCTCAAACGGACGCTGGTCAGCGCCAACCGCTTTGTGTTCCAGAAGTCCATCCGGGAAGAGTCTCTGGCCGGTATGGGCACCACGGCGGTGTGCGCACTGGTGCGCTCCGGCAAAGCCTATCTGTGCCACGCAGGCGACTCCCGTGCCTATCTGTTCCGGGATGGCAGCCTCGCGCAGCTCACCCATGATCACTCCTATGTGCAGGAGCTGGTGGACTGCGGCACCATCACCGTGGAGGAAGCCGAGCATCACCCCCAGAAGAACATCATCACCCGGGCGCTGGGCGTGGATTACCGCCTGGATCCGGAGTTCACCAGTGTGGCTGTGCATCCGGGCGACATTCTGCTGCTGTGCTCTGACGGCCTGACCAACGCGGTACCCCGGCCTCAGCTGGAACAGCTGCTGCGTACTGGCAGCTTCTACGACCTGCCGGATCTGCTGATCCGGGCAGCCAACGAGAACGGCGGCAAGGACAACATCACGGCCTTGCTGCTGGGCGTGGAGCCGCTGGAGGTGCACCATGGATAACCTGATCGGCAAAAAGCTGGATGGGCTGTATGAAGTCAAGGAACTCATCGGCTCCGGCGGCATGGCCAACGTGTACAAGGCGGTTATGCTGGGCCGCAACGGCCCGGTGCCCGCCGGTACTGTGGTGGCGGTGAAGGTGCTCCGGCAGGAGTACACCCACGACCCGGAGCTTGTGCGCCGATTCAAGAACGAATCCAAGGCCATTTCGCTGCTCAACCACCCCAACATCGTCAAGGTATACGACGTTTCGGTCAACGACCAGCTGCAGTATATCGTTATGGAATATGTGGACGGTATGACCCTGCGGGAATACCTCAACGAGCGGGGCGGCAAACTCACCAGCCGAGAGACCGTGCACTTTATTTCCCAGATCCTCAAGGCGCTGGAGCACGCCCACGCCAACGGTGTGGTGCACCGGGACATCAAGCCCCAGAACATCATGCTGCTGGACAACGGCCAGCTGCGGATGATGGATTTCGGCATTGCCCGCATCTCCCGGGCCGAGAACCAGCTCTCGGGCGGCAAGGCCATGGGCAGCGTCCACTATATCAGCCCGGAGCAGGCCAAGGGCGATGAGACCGACTGCACCAGCGATATTTACTCGGTGGGCGTCATGATGTACGAGATGCTCTCCGGTCAGCTGCCGTTTGATGCAGAGGACGCCGTGGAGGTGGCCATCAAGCAGATCTCGGATCAGCCGAAATCCCTGCACGAGATCGCTCCGCAGGTGCCTGCCGCACTGGTGGAGATCACCGAAAAAGCCATGGCGAAGCTGCCGCAGAACCGGTATGCTTCGGCCCGTGAAATGCTGGACGCGCTGGACACCTATGTGCAGAACCCGTCCGTCATGTTCGAGTATCAATATATCACAGAGGATGCACCCGAAAAGGTGGTGAAACGTACCATGAATCAGAACAAAGAACCCCGTCCCGTCCGCCAGCCCCAGTCCGGGGAGCGGTCCGGCTCCCGCAGCCGGAAAAAAGGCGGCAAGCGCAAGCGGCGCACCATTTTTCTGCCGGCACTGCTGGGCATCACCGTTGCCTTTGCCTTGGCCTGCATGGCACTGTGCTGGCTGATCCTGAACGACTCGTCCAACTTGATGAACAACAAGGCCGATATCACTCTGAACGATTACATCGGCATGACCCAGGAGGAAGCCCAGGCCACCGAGCAGGTGGCTTCCGGCCAGATCAGCGTGACCTGGGAGCAGGAATACAACAGCAACTATGCGGCCGGTTATATCTACAAACAGTCGCCGGTGTCCGGCCGCACCGTGCGTGAGGGCCAGGGCGTGACCCTGACCGTCAGCCTGGGCACCCAGTATGTCACCGTGCCGGACCTGACCAACTATGTGCAGGCCGACGCCGAGCAACAGCTCAAGAGCCTGGGCGTTTCTGTGCTGGTGACCCAGGCCGTGGACACCTCCGTGGCCTCCGGCGCCGTGATCCGTACCGACCCGGCAGCCGGCACCCAGGTAGAATCCGGATCCACGGTGGTGGTCTATGTCAGCCGCCCGCAGGTGGCCACCACCACCAAGGTGCCGTCGCTGTCCGGCATGAGCGTGGACGATGCCCGCACCCTGCTGGTGCAGAACCATCTGGGTCTGGGCAGCCAGACCGACCAGTACAGCGACCAGCCGGTGGGCACGGTCATCGGGCAGAACCCGGCGGCCGGTTCCACCGCCAAGCTGAACGGCCGCGTGAACATCACCGTGAGCGCAGGCCCAGAGCCCGCGCCGGTGGAGCCGGAAGCACCCAGCGACAGCGGCAGCGACTGGTGGGGCAGCCTGTGGGGCGGTGACAGCAGCTCCTCTTCCGGCTCTTCTTCCAGCACCGAGACCGGTGAATCCGCTTCCAGCAGCGAAGGCTCCGGCCTTGCCGACTGGTGGTCTTCGCTGTTGGGCTGACGGAGGCAGGCATGAACGGTTATATCGTAAAAGGCATCGGCGGTTTTTACTACGTTAAAACGCCGGATGGCATCGTGGAATGCAAGCCCCGCGGCATTTTTCGCAAGCAGAAGATCACCCCGGTGGCCGGGGATGAGGTAACGCTGGAAACCGAGAACGGGGCTTCGGTCATTGCACAGATCGCCCCGCGCAAGAACGTATTCGTGCGGCCGCCGGTGGCAAACCTGGACGTTCTGTTTCTGGTGGCCAGCACCACCCAGCCTACCCCCAGCACCCTGGTGCTGGACAAGCTGTCCGCCATTGCAGTGGACAAGGGCGTGCAGCCGGTGATCGTGTGCACCAAGGGCGATCTGGCGGAGGCAGAATTCCTGCGCAGTGCGTATGAAAAATCTACCCTGCCATTCATCCGCATCGACTACGGCAGCGGAGCCGGGCTGGACGAGGTCAAACAGTGGATCAGCGGACGGCTGTGCGCGTTCTGCGGCAACTCCGGTGTGGGCAAGTCCACGCTGCTCAACGCATTGCTGCCGGATGCTGCCCGGGAGACCAGCGCCATCAGCCAGAAGCTGGGCCGCGGCCGCCACACCACCCGGGAAGTGACTATTTTTGAAGCCTTTGGCGGCCGCATTGCCGACACGCCGGGCTTTGCCAGCCTGGAAGCAAACCGGGCAGGCTTTATCCCTAAGGAAAATCTGGAGCACGCCTTCCCGGAGTTCGGGCCCTATCTGGGGCAATGCCAGTTCACCGGCTGCTCCCACCGGACCGAGAAGGGATGCGCTGTGCGGCAGGCTCTTGCCGAGGGCAAGCTCTCCCAGACCCGGTACGACAGCTACTGCGCCATGTACGATGAGGTCAAGGACGTCAAGGACTGGCAGCGCCCCAAATTTTAAAAAGCAAGGAAGGTTTGTTTATGGCACGGTGTGTGATCCTTTCGGCCTGCCCGGTCTCTCCGGCGCTGGCCGGTCTGCTGCGGGAAGATGATTTTATCATCGCCTGCGATGCAGGCTACCGCAACTGCGCGCCCCTGCACTGCAAGCCCCATGTGATCGTGGGCGACTTCGATACGGCACCCTGCCCGCAGCAGGAGGACGACGAGATCGTAGTTCTGCCCCATGTCAAGGACGATACCGATACGGAATACGCGGCAAAGCTGGCCGTGCAGAAGGGCTTTGACGAGGTGCTTCTGCTGGGGGGCCTCGGCGGCAGGCGGCTGGAGCATACCCTTGCCAACCTGTGCACCGGCCTCGGCCTGGAAAAGCGCGGTGTGCGTGCCATGTTGCAGGACGAGCGCAGCCGTATCACCTTTGTGATGCCCGGCGAGACGCGCCGCTACCCCAAAGAGGATTACTTCTATTTCTCGGCGTTCCCCATGGAAGGCCGTGCAGAGGGCGTCTGCGAGCAGGGTTCCTATTACGAACTCACCGATGCAGAGCTGACCGCAGGCTACCCGCTGGGTGTCAGCAACGAATACGCCGAAGGCTCCGACTGCATCACGGTGTCCACTCGCGAAGGGGCACTGGTCATCGTGGAAACGGTGGCGGACTGATCCTTTTCCGGCAATTCCGGAACATTCCGGCTGTAAACTGCTTATAGTGTGGTATCAGACGGAAAGGTGGGGATCGGGATGCAGGTGATCGTGCTCAAAAGCCCCAGACTGCTGCGCGGTGTGCTGCGCAGACTGTTTGGCATCCGCAGCAACACGCAGGAATAAGCGCAAGTCAAGCAAAGCTCCCGTCGGGCAGGCCCCGGCGGGAGCTTTTTGCTGCATATCTCCCGGCCCGGCCGCATACCGTGTGGTAGAAGCGGACAGGGAAAGGAGCATCTTGCATGGAACTGAAGATCTTTCGGGACACGATGCCGCAGGCGGGCACGGTGTGCACCGTCAAGGCAGAGCTCCCGCTGGAGACCGAGATCCTGGTCTCGGACTATCTGCCTCCGGTGTTCAAACTGGTCAAATGCTTTGCAAAGCCGGTCATCCTGCAAAAGCAGCTACAGCCGGGCAGGCTGACACTGGAGGGTTATCTGCGCTGTACGGTCTATTATCAGGGCGAGGAGGGTACAGGTCTCTGCCAGACCGAACAGAAACTGCCCTTTACAAAGCAGCTGGAACTGCCGGAATTTGACTTTACGGCCTGGACGGCGGTGGTGGAGGGTCAGACCGAATACCTCAACAGCCGGGTGGTCAATCCGCGCCGCATGGAGGTGCGGGGTGCCGTGGGGCTGGTGGCGACCGTGCGCACCCAGAACAAAGCGGAGGTGATCACTGCACTGGCCGATGGCGGCATTGAGCAGCAGCTGGACACCCTGCAGGGCGTGCGCAGCATTGCGGTGCTGGATAAGCTGATCTCGGCCGAAGGGGAGCTGGCTTTTCCCAGCCCGCCGGCGGCGGTGCTGGACATTGCAGGCACAGCCACTGCACAGGAGGTACGGCTGCTGTCCGGCAAAGCGGTGGTCAAGGGCGAAGTACGGGTGCAGTGTGCCTGGCGTGCCGAGCAGGAAACCGAATTGCAGAGCCTGAGCACGACTCTGCCGTTCCAGCAGGTGCTGGATGTGGACGGCCTGACCGAGGACTGCAAGTGTCTTTGCGTGGTGGAACCGGTAGGCTTCTCCCTGACGGAAGGGCAGCCGGACACGGCGGGCACCCTGTCGGCCAGCCTGATGCTGCATCTGCGGGCCTGGCGCAGCTACCAGCTGCAATATGCGGCGGATGCCTTTTCCACCCGGTTTGAAACGGAACTTGTCCCACAGGAGCTGGCGGCCGAAGAACTGGTCTGCCTGCTGAATGCAACCACGACGGTTTCCGGTTCCGGCCCGCTGCCGGATGCCGGGGCACAGCTGCGTGCCTGTTTTGTATCGTATGGGCCTGTCAGCATCTCGCAGCAGAGTGGGCAGGGCGGCGGCTGGGCGCTGACAGCCCGCGCCACGGCCACCGCCTTTGCGGAGAACAGCCTGGGAGAGCTGGACAGCTACGAAAAAACGCTGGAGCTTTCCGTGCCCATCCCGGCCGAGGTGCCCGCCGGGATGCAGCTGCAGCCGGAATGCTGGCTGAGTACCGACAGCGTACAGTGTACCTGCACCGGCGGAACTCTTACCGTAACCATCACCGCCCGGGCTGAGGGTGCCATCCTGGGACGCAGTACCCGGCAGGGCATTGGCAGCATTTCGCTGGGCGAAGCCCTGACCCCTGCCGACCCGGAGATCACCTTGCGCATTTACTATGCACAGGAAGGGGAGGCGCTGTTCGATATCGCGCGGCGGTTCCATGTGCCGCCGGCCCAGATGCTGGCGGCCAACGGACTGGACCCCGACACCCGGGTGCTGACGCAGGCACAGCATTTTCTGGTGCCGGGCCTCTGACCCCCAAAGCACAGACATTGCTCTTTCCGGAGTGGTGCCTGTGCTTTTTGTATGCCCGAACAAGCGATCCGGCCAAATGAAATCTTATGTCTGCCATAAAAATTTTTGAGCGTTTTTATCACAAAAAATGTTACAAGGCCCTTTTCTCCGGCCCGGCGGTGGAGTATAATAGACAATGTTTGGAACAGGAAAGGAGCAATTTCAACATGGAAACAAGCAATTCGCTTCTGGATGCGGACATCATCCGGGAGCAGAAGCCTGTGTGGGCCTTCAGCCGAAAGGTGTTTTGTGAGGGCATCCGGGATGGCGTGCCCATCGCACTGGGCTATTTTGCCGTCTCTTTCTCGCTGGGCATTGCAGCCCGCAAGGCGGGTTTTACCCCGTTTCAGGGGTTTCTGGCCAGTCTGCTGAACAACGCATCGGCCGGTGAATACGCTGCCTTTGCGCTTATTATGAGCGGTGCCAGCTATTTTCAGGTGGCCGTGATCACCCTCATCGCCAATGCACGCTATCTGCTCATGAGCTGCGCGCTGGCTCAGCGGTTTGCACCGGGTACACCCTTCTGGCACCGGCTGGTCATCGGTTACGACGTAACGGACGAGCTGTTCGGCATCACCATTGCACGGCCCGGCAGCCTGAACCCCTGCTATACTTACGGTGCCATCCTGCTGGCAGCCCCGGCGTGGGCATCCGGCACGGCATTGGGCATCGTTGCCGGCAACCTGCTGCCGCTGCGTGCGGTCAGCGCCCTGAGCGTTGCGCTGTACGGCATGTTCCTTGCCATCATCATCCCGCCTGCCCGCAAGGATAAGGTGGTGGCTGTGCTGGTGGCCATCAGTTTTGTGCTGAGCTTTGCCTGCAACTATCTGCCGGGCATCTTGGCACTTTCGGACGGCACCCGGACCATCCTGCTCACCGTACTTATTTCCAGTGTGGCTGCGGTGCTGTTCCCGGTCAAGGATCAGGAGGCGGAACATGACGCATAACAACTACATTTACATTGCGGTCATGGCACTGGTGTCGTATGCGATCCGCATCCTGCCGCTTACTCTGATCCGCAAACCCATCAAGAACCGGTTCGTTCAGTCGTTCCTGTACTATGTGCCCTATGTCACGCTGGCCGTCATGACCTTCCCGGCTATCGTGCAGGCCACCCAGAGCCCGGTGGCCGGTGCTGTGGCGCTGGTGATCGGCATTGCAGCGGCCTGGTGCGGTGCAAGCCTGTTCCAGGTGGCTGTGGCCTGCTGCGCTGTGGTCTTTGTGCTGGAATTCTTCCTCTGAAAAAATGCAGCTGCGCTCTGAAGCTTTCGCTTTGGGGCGCAGTTGCTTTTTCTTACTGCACAAAATATGCTATACTGACAGCAAACCAGGGAGGGAGATAGTACCGATGAAACGCGTTCTCATCACAGGCGGCAGCGGCTTTCTGGGCGCACGCATCCTGCAGCAGGGGCTGGGGGATGCGGAGCTTTGCAGCCTGCCCCGCGGCTTTCTGGCAGCAGCCGGGGAGGCAGAAGTGACCGAGGCTATTCAGAAACTACAGCCTGCGGCCATTGTGCACGCGGCGGCTCTGTCGGACACCGGCTATTGCGCACAACACCCGGAGGAAGCCCATCGTGCCAACGTGGAGCTGCCGGTCTGGGTGGCAAAAGCTGCCTGCGCATCCGGCGCAAAGCTGCTGGCGTTCAGTTCAGATCAGGTCTATGCCGGAATCACGCAGCCCGGGCCGCTGCCGGAGACATTGCCCCTGCAGCCGACCAATGTATATGGCCGCTGCAAACTGGAAATGGAACAGCGCGTGCTGGAACTCTGCCCGGACGCTGTGCTGCTGCGGGCCAGCTGGATGTATGACCTGCCGGGCTACGGGCTGCCCATCCGGGGCAACCTGCCGCTGAACCTTTTGCGCGCCGCCCTGCATGGGACGTCGGTGACCTTTTCGGCCAACGACTGCCGGGGCGTGACCTATGTCCGACAGGTGATCGCAAACCTTGCTCCGGCACTGAGCCTGCCCGGCGGCGTGTACAACTTTGGCAGCTCCAATACGGAAAATATGGTGCACACGGCACAGCAGTTCGCGCAGGAGCTGGACATTGCGGTGCAGATTGAAGCCGCCGACTGGCCGCGCAATCTGGTCATGGACGGCAAAAAGTTGGAAAAGGCCGGCATCCGCTTTGATACCACACAGCAGGGCATCCGGCACTGCCTGCGGGATTACGGCTTAGCCAGTCGGTAAAAGGAGAAAAACGATGAGCGAAGAGATCCGGCCGGGGCGTTACCGGCATTTCAAAGGCAAAGAATATGAGGTGCTGGGTGTGGCCCGCCACAGCGAGACCGAGGAGGAATATGTGGTCTACCGGCAGCTGTACGGGGAGCACAGTCTGTGGGTGCGGCCCGCCTCCATGTGGAACGAGATGGTTACCCGCGACGGCAAGACCCAGCGACGGTTCACCTATGTGGGCGAGGAAGCCTGATGTGCGGACAAAGAAATTGTAAAATCTCTGTATCGCACAAAAACTGAAAAAACTCTAGAAAAAAGCAGGGGATTCTGCGCGAAACCAGTCCATTCCGGGTGGAAGCGTGCGCGGAAAACCGCTGCTTTTTTGCTGTCTCTGACCCGGAAACGACCATCGGGCAATGTTGCAGCTGTTCACGGAAAAGTCATACTTTATTTACATTAAATGGCAACTTTGTTATAATGAATCCGCTTTTTGCAAAGCATCCGAAACCCAAAACGTCAAGATTCTGAGGAGAGTGGAACATTTGAAGGAAGTCAAACTTGAAGAGGCTGCTTACCAGTTTGATGGCAAGATGTCTCTGCGCCAGGCCATCCCCCTGGGCCTGCAGCATGTCTGCGCCATGTTCGTGGGCAACCTGACCCCGCTGCTGATCATCACCAGTGCCTGCGGCATTGCCGGTGGTGAATTTGCAGACCTGCAGGTCACCCTGCTGCAGAGCGCCATGTTCGTGGCCGGTGTGGTCACGCTGGTGCAGCTGTTCACGGTCGGCCCCGTGGGCGGCGGCGTGCCCATCATCATGGGTACCAGCTCCGGTTTTATCGGCGTGTTCAACAGCGTTGTCGGCAGCATGGGAGGCGGTGTGCTGGCCTATGGTGCCATCATGGGCGCTTCCATCATCGGCGGCATCTTTGAAAGTGTGCTGGGCTTCTTCCTCAAGCCTCTGCGCAAGTTCTTTCCGCCTGTGGTCACCGGTACCGTGGTGCTGTCCATCGGTCTGTCGCTGATCTCGGTGGGCATCAATTCCTTTGGCGGCGGCAACAGCGCCAAGGACTTCGGCTCGGTGGAAAACCTGCTGCTGGCCCTGTTCGTGCTGGTGGTCATCCTGATCTTCAAGCACTGGACCACCGGCTTCCTCAGCTCTTCCGCCATCCTCATCGGCATTCTGGCCGGTTATGTGGCAGCCTTTGTCATGGGCTTTGTGCTGCCCACCACCGGTGTCACCGCCGACGGTGTGGAGTACACCAAGGCCTGGGTGCTCAACTGGGACAAGGTGGCACAGGCTTCCTGGTTTGCCATCCCCAAGCTGGTCCCGGTCAAGATCGTGTTTGATATGCGTGCCATCCTGCCGGTGCTGATCATGTTCATTGTCACCGCCGTGGAAACGGTGGGCGACATCTCCGGTGTGATGGAGGGCGGCATGAACCGCGAACCCACCGACAAGGAGCTGTCCGGCGGTGTCATCTGCGACGGCCTCGGCTCCACCTTTGCGGCACTGTTCGGCGTGCTGCCCAATACCTCTTTCAGCCAGAATGTGGGTCTGGTGGCCATGACCAAGGTGGTCAACCGCATGGCTCTGGCCTCCGGTGCCGTATTCCTGATCCTGTGCGGCCTGATCCCCAAGCTGGGCGCCCTGATCTCCATCATGCCGCAGGCCGTTCTGGGCGGCGCAGCCGTGATGATGTTCTCTTCCATCGTGGTCAGCGGCATCCAGCTGATCACCAAGGAAAAGATGACCCCGCGCCAGCTGACCATCGTGTCGGTGGCGCTGGGCGTGGGCTACGGCATGGGTGCCAACAGCGGCATTCTGGCCAATACGCCCCATGCATTCCAGCTGATCTGCGGTGAGTCCGGTATTGTTCCGGCTGCCTTCGTAGCCATCCTGCTGAACGTCCTGCTGCCCAAGAACGATCAGGCAGAGTAAATCTTATCCCTTTTCCCGGACAAGCGCTTCCAGCTGCGCCAGTGCGGCGGGCGTATCGGTGTCGGCCAGCTCTTCCGGCTGTGCGATACAGGCGGTATGCACCAGCGTCGGGTACTTGTGCAGCAGGACGCTGCCGCCCTTGCCCTCCGGCAGGGTGAGCAGCTCCGGGAAAAAGCCGTTGCTGAACAGAACGGGGCTTCCCACAAGGGGGTCCGGGCCGTTTCCGGCCGGGGCACCCAGACGGAAGATCACCCGTTCTGTTTCTTTTTGCGTCTGCGCAAAGGCCGTCAGCAGCTGGTCCACCGTAGCCCGGCGCAGCAGGGGCTGGTCACCGGGCAGAAACATGCACCCGGTCAGTTCCGGATGCTGTGCCAGCAGCGCCGAAAGTCCCAGCCGCACGGTATCGTTCCGGCCGGGCAGTGCATGCAGGAGCACCGGCACCCCCTGTGCTTTGCACAGCGTCTGCACCTGCGCCGAGCGGGTCACCACGATGCGTGCCGACAGCTGCGGCGTGTCGGTGGCTGCAAAGGCCCGGTACAGCAGGGGCTGACCGTCAAACGGTGCCAGAATCTTGTTGGAGCCAAAGCGGGTACTCAGACCAGAGGCCATGAGCACACACCCCGTAGAAGCATGCATTTGCATAAAAAAGACCTGCGCTTTCCGATGGGATTTTTTCCATTATAGCGCAATCGCCGATTGAAACGCAATCTGTGTCTGTGTTAAAATAGAAACAGCAAGGATAAAAAAGAAAGGGACCTGCATATGATGACGATCCGAGAATACAAACGGGCCGAAAGTCTGGAAGAAGCCTGGCAGCTCAACCAGAAAAAGGCCAACCGCATCCTGGGCGGCATGATCTGGCTCAAGATGGAGACCATCAATGTCGGCACAGCCATCGACCTGTCCGGCCTGGGGCTGGACACGATCGAGGAAACGGATGTGGGCTTTTCCATTGGGGCGATGGTCACCCTGCGCCAGCTGGAGACCCACCCCGGACTGGAAACCTTTACCCACGGAGCCGTCCGGGAAGCGCTGCGCCACATCGTGGGCGTGCAGCTGCGCAACCTGGCCACCGTCGGCGGCAGCATCTACAGCCGGTTTGGCTTTTCGGATGTGCTGACCCTGTTCCTGGCCATGGACTGCTCGGTGGAGCTGTATAAGGGCGGCATCGTGCCGCTGCGGGAGTATGCCGAGCGTCCCTACGACCGGGACATCGTGGTGCGTCTGCTGGTCCGGAAAGAAGCGGCCGATTACTGCTACCAGTCGGTGCGCAACAGCCAGACCGACATTCCGGTGCTCACCTGTGCCGCTGCCCGGCTGCAGGATGGCAGCTACCGTTTCGCGGTGGGTGCCCGCCCGCTCAAGGCTGTGTTGTATGAGGAACCGGCGGCCTCGGCACAGAAGCTGGCCGAAGAAATCCAGAAACAGGTGGTCACCGGCTCCAATATGCGCGGCAGTGCCGAGTACCGCCGCCACCTGACCGGTGTGCTGGTGCGGCGTGCTGCCCAGGAACTGGAAAACCGTGCCGTACAGGAGGGAAATTAAATGCAGATCAATCTGATGCTGAACGGAGTGCGCATCTCAGAGGATGTGGCCCCGGATATGCTGCTCATCGACTTTGTGCGCAAACATGGCTGCGCGAGTGTTAAGCGCGGCTGCGAAACTTCCAACTGCGGTCTGTGCACCGTGTTTCTGGATGACAAGCCCGTGCTGTCCTGCTCGGTGCTGACCGCCCGCGCCGACGGTCACAAGGTGACCACGCTGGAGGGCCTGCAGGAAGAAGCTGCCGAATTCGGTGCCTTCATCGCCGATCAGGGCGCAGAGCAGTGCGGCTTCTGCAACCCGGGCTTTATCATGAATGCTCTGGCGCTGTTCCGGGAAAATCCATACCCGTCTGCCGAAGAAATCAAAGAATATCTTTCCGGCAATCTCTGCCGCTGCTCCGGCTATGAAGGCCAGCTGCGCGGCATCCTGAATTTTCTGGACTGGAAAAAACAGAAGGAGGCGGCTGCTGAATGAACACGGTCAACAAACCGTTCCGCAAAAAGGACGCCATGCAGCTGGTCACCGGCCAGCCGGTCTATATGGATGATGTGATCCCGCAGGACTGCCTGATCGTCAAGCTACTGCGCTCGCCTCATGCAAACGCCATGGTCCGGACGATCAACACGACCGTGGCCAAGAAGGTGCCCGGCATTGAAGCCATCTTCACCTGGGAGGATGTGCCGCAGGATGCGCCCCGCTACACCCAGGCAGGTCAGACCTTCCCGGAGGCAAGCCCCCGTGACCGACTGGTCATCGACCGCCACGTCCGTTTTGTGGGTGATGTGGTGGCCATCGTGGCCGGTAAGGACGAAAAATGCGTGGACAAAGCGCTGAAGCTTATCAAGGTGGACTATGAGGTGCTGGAACCGGTGCTGGACTTCCACACCGCCAAGGACAACCCGGTTCTGGTGCACCCGGAGGACAACTGGGAGGCCCTGTGCCCGGTGGGAGCCGACAACAAGCGCAACCTGTGTGCCCACGATGAGTGCGGCTCCGGAGACATCGACGCAGTGCTGGCGGGGTGCGATGTGGTGTTCGACCATGTTTACCACACCAAGGCCTGCCAGCAGGCCATGATGGAAACCTTCCGCACCTATTGTTCCATTGACACTTATGGGCGGCTGAACGTGCTCAGCTCCACCCAGATCGTGTTCCATGCGCGGCGCAACATCGCCAACGCTCTCCACATCCCCAAATCCATGGTGCGTGTGGCAAAGCCCCGGGTGGGCGGCGGCTTTGGTGCCAAGCAGACAGCGGTCAGCGAGGTATACCCCGCCTTTGTGACCTGGAAAACCAAAAAGCCCTCCAAGATCATTTTCAGCCGGGTGGAAAGCCAGACGGCCTCCTCTCCGCGTCACGAAATGGAGATGCATGTCCGGCTGGGTGCCACGAAGGACGGCATCGTGAAGGGCATCGACCTGTACACGCTGTCCAACACCGGTGCCTATGGCGAGCACGGCCCCACGACCGTGGGCCTGTCCGGCCACAAGTCCATCCCGCTGTACGGTAAGGCCGAAGCGTTCCGCTTTGTCAGCGATGTGGTGTATACCAACCACATGTCTGCCGGTGCCTACCGCGGCTACGGTGCGACCCAGGGCCTGTTTGCTGTGGAATCTGCCGTGAACGAGCTGGCCCACAAGCTGAACATGGACCCCTTTGCCCTGCGCCTGAAGAACACTGTGCAGGAGGGCGATGTGATGCCTGCCTACTACGGTGCCGTGAACACCAGCTGTGCGCTGGACCGCTGTCTTGTCAAGGTGCGGGAGATGATCGACTGGGAGCACAAATACCCGGCCCGTGATCTGGGCAACGGCAAGGTACGCGCCGTCGGCATGGGCATGGCCATGCAGGGATCCGGTATTTCCGGCATGGACGTGGGCAGTGCGACCCTCAAGCT
>ERZ827522.1509-NODE-1509-length-19862-cov-4.645832_pt1 | contig 19862 bp, 16 predicted proteins | sample MGYA00519580_ERZ827522 | MGnify/ENA primary metagenome ERZ827522 (study PRJEB31778, sample SAMEA3449340) | human gut metagenome | biome: human gut; feature: human-associated habitat; material: faeces | place: United Kingdom | collected 2010/2012 ... | reverse complement strand
CCTGGACGTAGACGGACCGTGCGGCGGCTACAATTTGCATTTTGCTTTTGCCAGCGCGCTGACAGCGGCAAAGGCGATCGGAGGATAACCATGCTTAGGCTTCATAATATCAAACTGCCTCTTTCCTATCACAGTAAATCACTGATTCAGGCGGCGGCCAAGGCGTTGGGCGTTTCGCAAAGCGCTGTCGAGCGTTGTGAAATCAGTAAAAAGAGCGTCGATGCGCGCAAAAAAAACGACGTTTGTTTCGTCGTCGCCCTGGATGTGACGCTCAAAAATCCGCAGGATGAAAAGCGCATTGCCGCACGGCTGACGCCCTCCGTCGGCGGATTGGCCGCGCCTTACACGCCGCCCGCTGTTATAAAGCTCGAACGTGCGCCCGCCGTCCGCCCGATTGTCGTCGGTTTCGGCCCGGCCGGGCTGTTCGCCGCGCTGACGCTGGCCGAAGCAGGCGCATGCCCCATCGTGCTTGAGCGCGGCCAGGATGTGGATATCCGCACCCGCGACGTTCACGCTTACTGGTCGCGCGGTGCGGAGGCTTTCTCCCCGTCTTCCAACGTGCAGTTCGGCGAGGGCGGCGCAGGCACGTTCTCCGACGGCAAGCTCAACACCGGCACGCACGACGCGCGCATCGGCTTCGTGCTCGCGGAGTTCGCGGCGCACGGCGCGCCGGAGCACATCACCTACGACGCCAAGCCCCACATCGGCACGGACGTGCTCGTCGAGGTCGTGCAGAATCTCCGGCGCGAGATCATCGACCGCGGCGGCGAGGTGCGCTTCGGCCACCGCGTGACGGGGCTGTCCACGGAGGATGGACACATCGCAGCGCTGACCGTGGCTGGGCCGGCCGGTGGCTACACGCTCCCGGCGCGGCAGGTCATTCTCGCGATCGGCCATAGCGCGCGCGACACGTTTGAAATGCTGCACGCGCAGGGCGTGCCGATGGAGCCGAAGCCGTTCAGCATGGGCGTGCGCATCGAGCACCGGCAAAAAGACATCAATGCCGCGCAGTACGGCGCGGCAGCAGAGCGTCTGCCGGCGGCGGACTATTCCCTCTCCTGCCACCTGCCGGATGGGTCGAGCGCGTACACGTTCTGCATGTGCCCGGGCGGCGAGGTGTTCGCCGCCGCGTCGGAGGCGGGCGGCGTGTGCACCAACGGTATGAGCAATTCCCGCCGCGACGGGGAAAACGCCAACGCCGCCGTACTCGTGACGCTGCGGCCGGAGGACTTTCCGGACAAGCGCACCCTCGGCGGCATGTACTGGCAGCGCAGCATCGAGCAGCGCGCCTTCCGGTGCGGCGGCGGCAACTACCACGCCCCGGCGCAGCTGGCGGGCGACTTTCTCGCCGGGCGCGCGAGCACAGGCCCCGGCCGCGTGCAGCCGACGTACCGCCCCGGCGTGACGTGGTGCGACCTGCACGACGTGCTGCCCAAGCGCATCACGGACACGCTCGCGCAGGCGCTGCCCGCTTTCGGAAAAAAGCTGCGCGGCTTTGACGACCCGGACGCCGTGCTCACAGCGCCCGAGACCCGCTCGAGCAGCCCCGTGCGCATCGTGCGCGGGCCCGACCGGTGCAGCACCGGCGTGCCCGGGCTCTACCCCTGCGGCGAGGGCGCGGGCTACGCCGGCGGCATCACGAGCGCCGCCGTGGACGGGCTGCGCTGCGCAGAGAGCGTGCTCACTGCGCTGCAAAACGAGGCATGACCTGTGCCGAACGGCACATCCTAATATCTATAAGGAGGTTTCCACGATGAAAAACGAAGCGTTTGCACCCACGCCGGAGCTGCTGGCCAAGATGGACGCCTGGTGGCGCGCGGCGAACTATCTGTCCGCCTGCCAGCTCTACCTGCTCGACGACCCGCTGCTGCGCCGGCGGCTGACCGAGCGCGACATCAAGAAGAAGATCGTCGGCCACTGGGGCACCGTGCCCGGCCAGAACTTCATCTACACGCATCTCAACCGCGTCATCAACGAATACGACCTCGACATGATCTACCTCTCCGGCCCCGGCCACGGCGGCAACGCCATGGTCGCGCAGGACTATCTCGACGGCTCGTACACCGACGTGTACCCGAACATCACGCGCGACGCGGCCGGCATGCAGCGCCTGTTCAAGCAGTTTTCGTTCCCCGGCGGCATCCCGAGCCATGTCGCGCCCGAGACGCCGGGCTCCATCCACGAGGGCGGCGAGCTGGGCTACTCGCTCGCGCACGCCTTCGGCGCCGTGATGGATAACCCCGACCTGATCGCGGCCTGCGTCGTCGGCGACGGCGAGGCCGAGACCGGCCCGCTCGCCACCGCGTGGCACGGCAACAAGTTCGTCAACCCCATCACGGACGGCGCGGTGCTGCCGATTCTGCACCTCAACGGCTTCAAGATCGCCAACCCCACGCTCTTTTCCCGCATCAGCCACGAGGAGCTCGAGATGTTCTTCCGCGGCTGCGGGTGGGAGCCGCGCTTCGTCGAGGGCGACGACCCGGCCGAGATGCACGCCAAAATGGCCGAGACGATGGACTGGGCCATCGAGGAGATCCACGCCATCCAGCAGCACGCGCGCACCGCGCACGACACCACGCGCCCCTACTGGCCGATGATCGTGTTCCGCGCGCCGAAGGGCTGGACCGGCCCCAAGGAAGTGGACGGCAAGCAGGTGGAGGGGTCGTTCCGCGCGCACCAGGTGCCGATCGCGATGGACAAGCCCGAGCACCTCGTGCAGCTCGAGGAGTGGCTGCGCAGCTACCACCCCGAGGAGCTCTTTGACGACAACGGCACGCTCATCCCCGAGCTGCAGGCCCTCGCGCCGAAGGGGCAGCGCCGCATGGGCGCGAACCCCCACGCCAACGGCGGGCTGCTGCTGCGCGAGCTGCGCATGCCGGACTTCCGCACGTATGAGCAGCCCGTGCCAGCGCCCGGCGCCGTCGAGGCGCAGGACATGACCGTGCTCGGCGCGTTCGTGCGCGACATCATGCGCGAGAACATGGACGCGCGCAACTTCCGCATCTTCGCCCCCGACGAGACCGCCTCCAACCGCCTGAGCCCGGTGTTCGAGGTCACGGGCCGCCGCTGGGTCGCCGAGGCGACGGACAACGACGAGTTCCTCGACCCGGACGGCCGCGTCATGGACTCCATGCTCTCGGAGCACATGTGCGAGGGCTGGCTCGAGGGTTACCTGCTCACCGGCCGCCACGGCTTTTTCAACAGCTACGAGGCCTTCATCCGCATCGTGGACTCCATGGTCGCGCAGCACGCCAAGTGGCTGAAAGTCTGCAACCAGCTGCCCTGGCGGCAGGACATCGCCTCGCTCAACTACGTGCTCGCCTCGAACGTGTGGCAGCAGGATCACAACGGCTTCACGCACCAGGATCCTGGCTTCCTTGACCACGTGTCGAATAAAAAGGCCGACGTCGTGCGCATCTATCTGCCGCCGGACGCAAACTGCCTGCTCAGCTGCTTTGACCACTGCATCCGCAGCCGGAACTATATCAACGTCATCGTGGCTTCCAAGCATCCGCGGCCGCAGTGGCTGACCATGGAGCAGGCCGTGCGTCACTGCACGCAGGGCGTGAGCATCTGGGAGTGGGCCAGCAGCGACCAGGGCGCAGAGCCCGACGTCGTCATGGCCTGCTGCGGCGACACGCCGACGCTCGAGACGCTCGCCGCCGTGACCATCCTGCGCGAGAAGCTGCCGGAGGTGCGCGTGCGCGTCGTGAACGTGGTCGACCTGATGAAGCTGCAGCCGCATTCCGACCACCCGCACGGCCTCACGGACGAGGACTACGACCTCATCTTCACGAAGGACAAACCCGTCATCTTCGCCTTCCACGGCTACCCGAAGCTCATCCACGAGCTGACGTACACCCGCCACAACCAGAACATGTTCGTCTGCGGCTACGTCGAGGAGGGCACGATCACAACGCCGTTTGACATGCGCGTGCTCAATGAGCTCGACCGCTTCCATCTCGTCATCGACGTCATCAAGCGCCTGCCCCAGCTCGGCAACCGCGGCGCCTACGCTGTGCAGCAGATGCGCGACAAGCTCGTCGAGCACCGGCAGTACATCGCCGCGCACGGCGTGGACCTGCCCGAGATCGCCAACTGGCAGTGGACCGGCAGCACCAGCGCCGCCACGAGCTCCGAGCGCTGAGCGCGCACCTGCGCGCAGTCCCGCCGCGCCCGCATCCCCCAAAACCGCACACCGCCGCCTGCCCCGCGCGGGGCAGGCGGCTTCCTTTTTCTCGCTTTTTCTTGTGCTTTTCCCCTTTTTGCGCCGGCACAGTTTTGGCATTTTGGCGCGCTTTTGCATAACGGCCCTGCACCCCACGGTACTTTTGTTGAAAAAAGTTCCGCATTTTTTGTGCAAAGCGACAGTTTTTGGCCGTTTCCTATGTTAAAATTTAGATTTTTCGTTTCTCTCTTGTGGAAAATATGCAATTCCGCTATAATAGTGCCTTGAGGTGATTTTCATGTTCAAAATCGTCAATAACGAAAGATTATCTGACAATATGTTCCGCGTCACGTTCGAGGCCCCGCTCGTCGCCCGCAAAGCGCAGCCGGGTCAGTTCCTGATGTTCCGCGTCGACGAGTTCGGCGAGCGCATGCCCATCACGATCTCTTCCTATGATCGTGAGGCCGGCACCGTGTCGGTCATCATGCAGCGCGTCGGCAGCACGACGGCCCTGCTCGCCAGCAAGAAGGCCGGCGACTATGTGGCCGACGTTGTCGGCCCGCTCGGCAACCCCGCCGAGTTTGACAACATGCACAAGGTCGTGGTCGTCGGCGGCGGCTCCGGCTGCGCCATCGCGTGGCCGCAGGCCAAAGAGGCGCACCGCCTCGGCTGCGATGTCGACATCATCGCGGGCTTCCGCACCAAGGGCATCGTCGTGCTCGAGGACGAGATGCGCGCCTGCTGCGATCATCTGTACATGATGACCGACGACGGCACCTACGGCGAGAAGGGCTTCACGACCGTCAAGCTCAAGGAGCTGCTCGAGAAGGCCAAGGCCGAGGGCCAGCAGTACGACCACTGCATCTGCATTGGCCCGCTGCCGATGATGAAGTTCGTCTGCCAGATCACGAAGGAATACGGCGTGGCCACGATGGTCGATATGAACTGCATCATGATCGACGGCTCCGGCATGTGCGGCGGCTGCCGCCTGACCGTGGACGGCAAGATGAAGTTCACCTGCGTCGACGGTCCGGAGTTCGACGGCCACCTCGTCGATTTCGACGAGGCGATCGCCCGTTCCAAGATCTATGAGGCACAGGAGCAGAAGGTGTTCGAGCGCCGCCACCACTACTGCAATCTGCAGGCCATGGCCGACGCCGAGGAAGCCGCGCAGAAGAAGGAGGAGAAGTAATCATGGCGAATATGTCTCCCAAAAAGAATCCGATCCCGGAGCAGGACCCGAACGTCCGCAATAAGAATTTTGAAGAAGTCGCGCTTGGCTACACCGTCGAGATGGCGGTCGATGAGGCCAACCGCTGCCTGAATTGCCCGCGCCCGGCCTGCATGTCCGGCTGCCCGGTCAATGTCAAGATCCCGCAGTTCATCGCCCGCGTCCGCGAGCAGGACTTCAAGGGCGCTTACCACAAGATCCTCGAGGACAGTTCCCTGCCCGCCATCTGCGGCCGCGTCTGCCCGCAGGAGAAGCAGTGCGAGAGCAAGTGCGTGCGCGGCATCAAGGGCGAGCCCGTCGGCATCGGCCGTCTGGAGCGCTTCGTCGCCGACTGGAACCGCGAGAACGCCGACGAGATGCCCGAGAAGATCGCCACCAACGGCCACCGCGTCGCGGTCATCGGCTCCGGCCCGTCCGGCCTCGCCTGCGCGAGCGACCTGGCCAAGCTCGGCTACGACGTGACCGTCTATGAGCACTTCCACAAGGCCGGCGGCGTGCTGGCTTACGGCATCCCCGAGTTCCGTCTGCCGAAGGCCATTGTGCAGAAGGAGATCGACAAGCTCGTGGCCATGGGCGTCAACATCGTGTGCGACGCGACCATCGGCAAGTGCATGAGCATCGACGAGCTGCTCGGCAAGGACGAAGAGAAGCTCCTCGGCGACGACAAGTACGAGGCCGTGTTCATCGGCTCCGGCGCCGGTCTGCCGAAGTTCCAGAACATCCCGGGCCTGAGCTACTGCGGCGTGTTCTCCGCCAACGAGTTCCTCACCCGCATCAACCTCATGCACGCATATGACGAGCGCTACGACACCCCGCTCATGCCCATCCACGTGACAGCCGTCGTCGGCGCCGGCAACGTCGCCATGGATGCCGCGCGCTGCGCCAAGCGTCTGGGCGCGGACGTGACGGTCGTGTACCGCCGCGGCGAGGAGGAGATCCCCGCCCGCAAGGAAGAGTACGAGCACGCGAAGGAAGAGGGCATCAACTTCCACCTGCTGTGCAACCCGGTCGAGATCCTGGCCGACGACAAGGGCTGGGTCCGCGGCCTCAAGTGCATCCGCATGGAACTCGGCGAGCCCGACGAGAAGGGCCGCCGCCGTCCGATCGAAGTGCCGGGCAGCGAGTTTGAGATGGCCTGCGACTCCGTCATCATGGCGCTGGGCACCTCCCCCAACCCGCTGCTGCGCAAGGCGACGCCGGACCTCGAGTACAGCGATCGCGGCGGCATCGTCGTTCAGGACGACACCGTGACCACCATGAAGGACGGCGTGTTCGCCGGCGGCGACGCCGTCACCGGTGCGGCCACCGTCATCAAGGCGATGGGCGCCGGCAAGAAGGCCGCCGCTGCCATCGACGCGTATATCCAGAGCAAGTAAGTGCATACATAAGGTCAGCGGGCATCCGATGGATGCCCGCTGATTGGTTTTCAAATAAAAAGCCTTCCCCAACATTGGGGAAGGCTTTTCGTTTCCGTCGTTTATGCCTGCGCGGGGAGATTGAGCACAAGGGCCAGAAACTCCAGCGGCTCGGGGCCGTCATTGCGCAGGAAATGACTTTCGCCGTCGCCGGTGAAGGTCACAGTGCCGGCGTCCACGGTCGTCGTCTCGCCGTTGCTGCGGTAAGTGCCGTGCCCGGAGAGGAAATAATACACTTCATAGTTGCCGTGGTGGGTATGCTCGCCGACTTCGCAGCCGGGCTGCAGCACCATGCGGGCGCAGACCGTTCCGGCGCCGAGCATCTCCTCCGGGGAGAGGAGCGCATAGCGCTCAAGGTGGCCGGCACCGCCTTTGAGGTGCTCAAGGCGCTCGGGCGTGTCGGGGAGCTTGCGGATGAATGCCATAGAGATCAGCCTCCTGTTTCGTTTCTGCTTCTATTCGTAGCACACGGCCGCGAAAATTGCAACCGTTTTTCACGCGGAGGCCGGTAGGGATCGCGTTTAAATATAAAAAATCCACGCACATGGCGTGGCATCATCCGGCTCTATGGCTTCTCACTTGCTGCTGGGCTGCCAGCTGCTGTCCGAGAAGATCAGATCGTCCAGGTCCTGGACTTGATTGGTACGCATAACGTTATCACGCTCCTTTCTTTTTCAGTTGCTTTTAGTCTAACAGAAAAAATGCAAGATTTCAAGCGGTGGTTTTCACAATTTGCCTAGAATTTACCTAGAATTTTGCAGCAAAACGCACAAATCCAGGGTGTATCCTGCAGGAAGCACCCCGGGGAGATTCATTTGTACAGGTCGAGGAACTCCTCGAGGCAGAGGCCGTTTTCCATGATGTAGGCAGCCGCCTCCTTGCCGACGTAGCGGAAGTGCCACGGCTCGTACATGACGCCGGTGATGTCCTGCTTGTCGGCGGGGTAGCGCAGGATGAAGCCGTAGTCCTGGCAGTGGGCGTACATCCACTGGTAGAGCGCGGTCTTTTCAAGGTCCTGCGTCTTGACCTCGTAGAACTTGTCCGTAATGTCGGCGCACAGGCCGAGCTGATGCTCGCTCGTGCCGGGACGGTTGACGATGCGGGCGGCCGCGGCCTCGTCCCCGCCGCACTGGCTGACCTTGCGGTTGAACAGATACGTCTGCTCGTTATAGCTGCGGTACGCGCTCGACAGGCACACGCTCAGCCCCTCGGCGCGCGCTGCGGCGATGAATTCCTTGAGCGCGTCCACGGCGCGGGCGTCAAAATACCGGCCGCCCTCGAGCTCGGCCAGGTCCTCCGGCAAGGCCTCGCCGATGGAGTTGTGCGCGTTGACGAGCGTGAGCTCCCAGCTGCCGGTGTTGACCTTCGGCAGGCCGTTGTCCGGCTCGGGCGTGGGGGTGGGCGCGATGGTCGCAGCCGGGGTCGGCGTGGCGGCGGCGGACTGCGCCGGGGCGTTCATCGACGGCAGCACGCGCAGCGCGATGACCACGGCCAGCGCCAGCACGAGCGCGACGCACAAGACGGTTTTGAGAGCTTTTCGCATATCCCCACATCCTCGGTGACAGGTTTCGGCACAAAGTGACCGAAAATATGGTATCACGTTTCCGGCGGCGGGTCAATCCCAAAACCACAGCCGCGGCTCCTTTCAACAAGGCCCGGCGAAGCGGTTCTCGTTGGAGTTGTCAGTCTCCAATATACGTGAAGCGGCGGACGGTCCGCCCGTCGCGCTCGATCTCCTCGTCCCACATGGCGGCGGGGCGCACCCAGATGCCCCGCTCCCCGTAGAGCGCGCGGTAGACGACCATCGGCTCCAATGTCTCCGAGTGCGTGGCGAGAAAGAGCAGCTCATATTCCTTCCCCTTAAAGTGCCGGTAGCGGCCGGGGCGGAGCGTCTGCGCCGCGCTCATGCGTTCTCCTCCGGCAGGCCGAAGCTCTGGATGAGCAGGCGCGTGAGCGCGTGTGCCCCCTCGCGCGTGAGCATGATGCTCGCGACCTCGCCGACCGTCTTTTCCGGCATGTCGATCAGGCCCTTGGGCTGGGGCGTGTAATTGTGCTGCATATACATGTGGTAAAAGCTCAGCGAGCACTCCGAGCGGTTGTCATTAACCGAGACGTTGAACACATTGGCAAACTGGGGCTTCATGACGAGCACCTCCTGCAGATTTCCTGCGCCCATTATACCACAGCGGTGATGGAAACGGGTGGTCAATTTTTGCACATTTTCAGGAAAGATGTTCAAAATCTATTGCGATATCGGACAATGTCCTGTATAATGTGTCTACCAGTATGCGACTTTTTTAACATGGAGGGGAGAGCCGTTTGAAAGACCTGAAGTATCTCTACGAATTTGAAAAGCTGCTCGAGAGCGCGAACAACCCGCTCGTGCAGCAGGCGTGTGCCGAGGGGAAGCACGCGCTGGCCTACACCTGCTACCACATGCCCGAGGTGCTGCTCAACACCGGCGACTGCTTTTCGGTGCGTCTGCGCGCGCCGCTGACGGGGTCGCTGGACATCTCGTCGTACTACATGTCGAACTTCATCTGCGACTACTGCAAGTCGCTGCTCGAGCGCGGCATCGAGGGGGGCTATAACTTCCTGTCCGCCCTGCTGGCGACGGAGACCTGCTCGGAGATGAACCGCGCGCTCGAGCACTTTGAGCTGCTGCACCTCGTGGACAATGAGCAGTTTTTCGTCACCTTCCTCGACATGCCCTTCAAGGTCACGGACAATACCGTGCGCCACTATGTCGACCAGCTCCGGCGCAAGGTGCTCGAGCCGCTGCACGAGGTCTACGGCGTGGACGTGTCGGACGACGCGCTGCGCAAGGCGGTGGCCGAGCACAACGAGGTCTGCCGCATCCTGACCGAGATCGGCCAGTTCCGCAAGGAGGAAAACCCGCGCATCACGGGCTACGAGTACCACATCCTCAACCTCGTGAGCTACTGTTGCCCGAAGTATCTCATCGTCGACAAGCTGCGCGAGACGCTCGAGGAGCTGCGCCGCCGCGAGCCGGACGCCAAGCCGAACTTCCGCGTGAAGATCGCCGTCGTCGGCAGCGAGATCGACGACCCCGGCTTTACCAAGCTCGTGGAGGAGGCGGGCGCGCTCGTCGTGGTCGACCGCTTCTGCTTCGGCTCCACGCCCGGCCGCGAGGAGATCCACCTCGACCCCGACCTGCCGGTGCTCGAGAGCATCGCCCGGCACTACCTCACCACGAGCCAGTGCCCGCGCTACATGCAGCGCGAAAAGGTGGAGGGCCGCTGGCAGCTCGTGCGTGATCTGTGCAAAGAGTACCACGCGCAGGGCGTGCTGTACGAACAGCTCAAGTTCTGCGAGTACTGGGGCTATGAGCGCGCGCTGGCGAGCCACGTCATCACGCACGACTACGGCATCCCGTCCGTCGCGGTCGACCGACAGAACGCCACCGGCGGCAACGGCCAGCTGCGCACGCGCGTGCAGGCATTCGTCGAGAGTCTGGAGATCAAACAGCTCCAGGCGCAGAGAGGAGGCAAGTGACCATGGCTGACAAAGAAAAGCGCTCCCTGCGGGAGTTTCTCCGCCATATCAATGACTATACATACCGCTTCAATCCCGAGAAGGGCCAATTTCGCTACCGTGAGCTGCGCGGCGTGCGCGACACGGCGTTCGATTTCTATATGTGGCTCAAATGCTGGAAGGACATGGTCGTCTTCGTGGCCAAGTGTCCGGTGTCGGCCGTGCGCGCGCTGTTTCGCTACCAGTGGTTTGCGACCTATCTGACCTATCCGAACTTTGTCGACCGCGGCACGCTCGGCATGCGCGGCAACCAGCTGCGCATGGCCCGGGCGCAGTACGACCGCATCGTGAAAAAGGCCACCGACCTGCTGCGCATCTCGTTCGTGGCCGACGAGCACTTCCACCCCGGCAACAAACTGTCGAAGAAGGTCGTGCTCTTTGACGAGCTCGTCCCCGGCGAGATCATGGCCGGTTTCCCGAACCTCATCTACCTGCCGGCGCAGGTGCTGCCGGTGTTTCTGTGCTCCATCCTCGACCAGCAGATCACGCCGCCGTACCTCGACGCGGCCGAGAACTTCGGCATCCCGGCCGACGTCTGCCCCCTGCCCTCGGCCGAGGCCGGCTGCGCCCTGCGCGACGAGTATCCCAAGCTCGGCACGTGCTTTGTCGCCTGCAACATGCCGTGCGACGGCAGCGTCGCCACGACGTCGTATCAGGACCGGTACTTTAACCTCCCGACGTACTACTTCGGCGTTCCCATCCGCTACAATGAGGAGGCGGTGCAGGACTACGCCGTCGAGGAGCTGCGGGGGCTCATCTGCTTCATCGAGGAGCAGACCGGCGAGACGTTCGACTGGGACGCGTTTTTCCGCGCCATGAAGGTCTACAATCAGGAGACAGAGTACGAGCTGCAGAAGTGGGAGGTCAACCGCACGCCCTACCCGCAGATGACGGGCGAGACGTTCTGGATCTACCGCATGTTTTTCTACCATCTCTCCGGCGGCATGGACCCGCATTTTCTCGACACCGACCGCCGCGTCAACCGCATCATGATGCGCGGCTACGAGCAGAAAAAGCCCTGCGCCCCCGCGATGCGCCACCGCTGCGTCGAGTGGTCGTGCCCGGCGAACTTCTACCCCGACTTCTCCGTCTGGGCGGAAAACTGCTGGGGCATCAACGTCGTGGCGAGCATGGAGTCGCTCATTTCCGACATCATCATCAACACGGAAGATCCCGATCAGGCGCTCGCCGACCTCGCCCGCAGCTACCAGCGCACCACCATGCGCAAGCACACGAAGGGCGGCTACGCGAACGTGCTCGACGAGCTGTGGATCGTCTGCAAACAGTACAACGCCGACATGGTGCTCATGTACGACCAGATCTCCTGCAAGGGCATGGACGGTCTGCGCGGCGTGTTCGAGGAGCAGGCGGCCGCGCGCGGCGTGCACATGCTCTGGGTCGCGCAGGATCTGCTCGATTCGCGCACGATCTCCAAGCGCGACATGCGCCGCCAGGTCAATCTCTACATGCAGACCGTCATGGGCGAGGAGCCCGTGCGGCCCGACCTCGTGGACTTTGACGACGCGCTGACGTGGTAAACCGCGGCAGCGTCTCCTCGCAAAAAAACGAGAGACAGCACGGCATCAACGCAAAGAAAGCAACACGACAAAATCCCCTGACCGTTTGGTCAGGGGATTTTGTTTGGGATGGGAAAAAAGATAAGGGGGGATTTATCGACCAATCAGTCCTTGCGCTCGTCGCCCCAGAAGAACAGGGCCACGGTGCCCGGACCGGTATGGCTGCCAATGGTGGTGCCGACGCTGTAGATCTCGACCTTGCCGTTGAGCTTCGGGAACTTCTGCTCGATGGCATCGGCCACGGCGCGCGCGTCGTCATAGCACGCCGAATTGGAGATATAGCACTTGCCGGAGTAGTCGAGGCCGCCCTGCGCGTGCTCTTCCATGCGGGCGACGATCTCTTTCAAGACGCGCTTCTTGCCGCGGATCTTGGAGCGCGGGATGAGCCGGCCGAGGTTATCCATGTTCAGCAGCGGGCAGATGTCCAGCAGGCCGCCGAACACACCGGCCACCTTGGAGATGCGGCCGCCCTTGACGTAGAACGTCAGGTCCGTGGAGAAAAACCAGTGGTGCAGCTCGAGCTTGTGCGCCTCGGCCCAGTCGCGCACGGCGTCGATGGACATGCCCTCGTCGCGCAGGTCGGCGAGCTTATCCATCAGCAGGCCGTAGCCCGAGGACGCGCCGAGCGAGTCGACGATGTAGATCTTCCGGTCGGGATAGCGCTCACGGACGATGCGCGCGGCGTTCTCTGCCGAGTTCGACACACCCGACAGGCCCGAGGACAGGCAGACATGCAGAATGTCCTTGCCCTGCTCAAGAAACGGGGTGAAATAGTCCACAAACTCCGAGATGTTCACCTGCGAGGTGCGCGTCTCGGCGCCGTTTGCCATGGCGGCGTAAAACTTGTCAAACGGCATCGTCTCGCCCAGATCGTCCGGGTAATCCACGCCGTCGAGCGCATAGTGGAAGCAGATATACGAAATGTCACGCTGCTGGAAATGCTCCTTGGTCAGGTCGGCGGTGGAGCAGCAGCTCAGTACGAAATCGGCCATAATGTCGGTCTCCTTTGCATCCTTCGATTTGCCCGCCGGGCGGGCAGACTTTGTTCCTTCACAATACGCAGGTATCATACCCGCAGCGGGAGCATTGCGCAACCTACAAAACGGAACCGGGGCGTAGAACACGGCCACGCCCTGCTCTACGCCCCGAAAGACGCACTCTACGAATCATAGAATGTCTGCAATATCAATGCTTTGCGCGGATGTGGAAGCTGAAATACACGACGGCCTCGGCCGGGATGAGAATGAGGAAAAGCTGCCAGAAATTCATCCCGAAGCGCAGCAGCACAAGGTAGCCGGCGAGGAACACGCTCGCCACGAGGCCGAGCACGACGTACAGATTGCCGCGGCCGGCGAAAAACACGCTGTTGAGCGCGAGATACGTGATGACTGCCGCCGGCACGAAGCAGGGAAACACGACCCACTCCACCTGGCCGAGCCACAGCCACAGCACCACAAACACCAGCACCGCCAGCGTGACGATGCCCATGAGGGCGACCAGGATGATGGCATGATGGCTGCGGTCGCACGCGCTGGGCTCGGGTCCGGGCTGCCACGCATCATGCTCGTTGAGCAGGTAATCGACCGTGACGCCGAAGATCTCGCTCATGCGCTTGAGCACCGCCGCATCGGGGATGGCCTCGCCGCGCTCCCACTTGGAGATCGACTTGTCCGAATAATTCAGTTGTTCGCCAAGCTCGGCCTGCGTCATGCCCGCGGCCGTGCGCAGGCGGATCAGATTGCTGGCGAAGATGAGTTTCAGTTCGTCCATGGCGGCGACCTCTCGATGGTTTTATCCTGTCTATTTTACGCACTCACGCGCGGATTGTCAACCGTCACGCGTGCCAGACGATCTCCCCGGCCGTGCGCGCGGCGGTCTGCTCGTCGGTGAGCAGGCGCACGAGCTCGAGCGAAAACGGGATCGCCGCGCCGAGGGCGCGGCCGGTCGTGATCGGCCCGTCGGTGACGACGTCGGCATCGACCATGTGCGCGCCGGTGCACTTGCTCTCAAAGCCGGGGTAGCACGTGGCGCGGCGGCCGGCAAGCAGGCCGTACTGCGCGAGCACGCTCGGCGCGGCGCAGATGGCCGCGGCGCGGCCGCCATGCTCGAGCGTGCGGCGCACGAGCGCCTCCACGGCCGGGCTCTTGGCCAGATTCGTCGTGCCGGGCATGCCGCCCGGGAGCACGACGAGCTCCGGCGGCGCTGCCAGCAGCTCGGGCAGCGTGCGGTCGCACGTGATGGGCACGCCGTGCGCACCGACGACGGTGTGTGCGTCCTGAACGGACACGGTATACGTCTCCAGTCCGGCGCGGCGGAGAATATCGAGCGTGATGAGACCCTCGCACTCCTCGAGCCCTTCGGCAAACAGCAGATAACATTTCGACATGATGGGTTCCCCTTTCTCAAAAAAAACGGTTACATCAGCGGCGCGACGAGCTTGAGCAGCGCGGCCGCGATGCGCGTGTGCAGCGGGATGCGCGCAAGGTCGCCGTGCGTGACGATCTGCGACTGGGCACGTGTGGCGTCATAATCCGCCACAATGTCCTTGATGCATGGACAGTCATAGAGATACACCGCATCCTCAAAGTGCAGGTACAGGCTGCGGTAATCGAGATTGATCGTGCCGACAACGGCCTTGCGATCGTCGCTGACGAACACCTTCGCGTGCACGAAGCCGGGCGTGTACTCGTAAATTTTCACCCCGGCATCGAGCAGCTCGCGATAGTGCCCCTTGGCAAGGGCGAAGGCGAACTTCTTGTCCGGCACGTGCGGCAAAATAAGCTCCACGTCCACGCCGCGCTTGGCCGCGAACGTGAGCGCCATGACCATCGTCTCGTCGAGGATAAGGTACGGCGTCATGATGCGCACATAGCGCTCAGCGTGGTTGAGGATGTCGAGATACACGCACTCGCCCACGCGCTCGTCGTCGAGCGGGCTGTCGGCATACGGCAGGACGTAGCCGGAGGCCTCCGGCAGCGGGCGCTGCGGCACGTTGAGATAGCGGCCGTAGGAATCGGTGTCCGGCTCGCGCTCGTCCATGCCCCACATCTGCAGGAACATGAGCGTGAGCGAGCGCACGGCCTCGCCCTCCAGACGCACGGCCGTGTCCTTCCACACGCCGTAGACGCGCACCAGGTTCGCGTACTCGTCGGCGAGGTTCACGCCGCCGGTGAAGCCGACGCGCCCGTCGATGACGGCGATCTTTCGGTGGTCGCGGTTGTTGTAATACGTGCTCACGAGCGGGCGCAGCGGCGCAAACATCTTGCAGCGGATGCCGAGCGCCTCCATGCGCTTGGGATAGCCGTACGGCAGGCGGTAGAACGTGCACGTGCCGTCATAGAGCACGCGCACCTCGACGCCGGCACGCACCTTTTCCTCCAGGATTTTCAGGATGCGGCCCCAGACGTCGCCCTCCTCGATGATGAAATACTCGAGGAAGATGAAGTGTTCGGCCGACTGCAGCGCCTCGATGAGCGCGCCGATCTTGTCCTGCCCCATGGGGTAGTAGGTCACGGCGGTGTTTTCATACACTGGGTAGTCGCCGGAGCGCAGCGTATACTCGGCGAGGTTGTGCACCTCGGGCAGCTCGGTGCGCAGGCGGGCCATGAGCTCGGTCTGGCGCGGGACGTACTGCACGGTGCTGAGGATGCTCTCCTGCACGCGGCGGTTGGCGTAGCGGTGGCCGATGTCGAGCTGCACGAACAGGTACAGCAGCACGCCGAACGCCGGCAGCGCCATGACGAGGATGATCCAGGTGATCTTCGTCGTCGCGCTGCCGGACTTGTTGACGAGGTAGATGATGACCACGACGCTCATGACGCGCAGGACGATCGTCAACGCGGGGTAGTAGCGGCCGAGATAGTGCGCACCGAGCACCATGATGGCGATCTGCAGCACGAGCAGCAGCGTGATAACCATCGTGCGGCCGAACACGATGTCCAGCAGCCGGCGCTTGCCGCGGCGCAGCAGGCGGATCTCATTGTCGTCCTCAAACCAGTCGTTGTGCACGCGCGCACCTCCTTCCGTGCTGTTATCTTTCTATCATATCCGAAATTCCGGAAACGGTCAAGGGACATTCCGGTCGATTTTCCTGCGGCAAAAAAGCCCCCGGCCGCAGCCGGGGGGGCAGGTATACCGTTCAGGTCTCCGCATCCGGCGGCGTGACCGGCAGAATGAACTCGGCCGAGAAATCATCACCCACGCGGTGGGTGAAAAACTGGCCGCCGAGCAGCTGCAAAATCGCCTCGCACGTGCGCAGGCCGATGTGGTTGCTCTCGACGCGCGCAAGCTCATGGCGCGCGCGGTTGGCAAAGCAGACGTGCAGCCGTCCGTTTTCGCACTCAGCCAGAATGGTCAGACGCGCAGCGGGGTCGGCGTATTTTTCGATGTTCGAGAGCAGATTATCCGTCACGCGCTTGAGCATCTGCACGTCGGTCGTGACGGTGCAGGGCGTCGTCAGCGGCAGGAGGTTGACCTCAAAGCCCCGGCTGCGCAGCTCGGCCGCGCACTCGCCGAGCAGCTGCGCGCAGAGGATCTGCGCATCGTAGGGCTCGGGGTGCGTCTCCTGTTCGCCGCGGCTGAACACGAGAAAATACCGGAACATCTCCCCCGTCAGGTCCTTGAGCTGATAGGCCTTGTCCCGGCTGGCGAGCACGTAGCTGCGCAGATCCTCCGGCAGCCGGTCCTGACTCATCTCGAGCAGGTCGAGATAGCCGATGAGTGACGTAAGGGGGTTGCGGATGTCGTGCGACATGGCGGTGATGAGGTCGCTGTTGGCCTGCCAGGCGGTCTGCTCGTTGCGCGTGCGCTCCAGGATCGTGTCGCGCATGGTGTTGACGCTGGCTGCCAAACGCGCGAGCTCGTCCGTGCCGACGACGGGGATGGTCTGGTTGAGCGCGCCGGCCGCGCCGACGGCCTCCGACAGGCGCGTGACGCGCCGCGTGAGCCGCCGCGTGAAGCCGAAGGCGATGAACGAATAGATCACGAAGCCCAGCACGAGCGCGCCGAAGCTCACATAGCTGTAGAGCCACGTCTCGGAATAGTCGCACACGGCGACGCGGTACTCCCCGTCGGCAAACTGCAGGGTGAAGAAGCTGTAGCCCAAGTCGGCAATGTCGCTCTGGGTCGTGTCGTCGAGCAGCTCGCTCGTGCCCCAGGTGCCGGCCTCGTACGGGTCGCCCTCCGCCTGATAGACGATGACGTTGGCGTTTTTCTCGTCGCGCGACCACTGCTCGATGGCCAGCGTGTCACGCGAGGAGATGCCGCGCGCGCTGATGTACTCCTGCAGGCTGCGCTCGTGCGCGAGGTTGCGCGCCGCGATGGCATCATCGTTCAGGTACCAGCGGTCGATCGCCGCGGTGCCGAGCGCATCCACGCCGAAATAGCACGCCACGCCCACGGCCAGCGCCGCAATGAGCACGACGATCATGCGCGCATTGATCGACGAGCGCCACTTTTTAATCAATCTGATACCCCTTTCCCCAGACCGTGCGGATGAGCGTCGGGTTGGCCGGGTCGTCCTCGAGCTTCTTGCGCAGCTTGAGGATGTGCACCATGACGGTGTTGGCAGAGCTGGGCAAGAACTTCTCGTGCCAAACGTCCTCATAGAGCTTGCGCGCAGACACGGAAGTGCCGCGGTTGGCGATCAGGTACTGCAGCAGCTCAAACTCCGTCTTGGTCATCTCGACCGAGCGGCCGTTTTTGCACACGGTGCCTTTGTCGCGGTTGATCTCGAGCGCGTCGATGACCGTCGGCGCGTCGCCCTTGCCGTGGTAGACGCGGTAGCGCCGGATGAGCGAATCGACCCGCAGGAACAGCTCGTGGTTGGAAAAGGGCTTGATGAGATAATCGTCGCCGCCGCTGCCGTATGCGTCGCTCATGTCGGCGGGCTGGGCCTTCGCCGTGAGAAACAGGATCGGCGCGACGCTGTGCTGCCGGATCTCCGTGCAGGCGGCGACACCGTCCATGCCGGGCATCATGATGTCCAATATAATGAGATCATAGTCCGGCTGCGCGCGTACGCACTCCACGGCGCGCAGGCCGTTTTCGGCCTCGTCAACCTCGTAGCCGCGCGACGAGAGCAGGATGTGCAAAATGTTGCGGATGTCCGGCTCGTCGTCCACGACGAGGATGCGGACAGGGGCCTCCAGGTTTTCCATGGTATCACCTCTGGGGTCTATCCTAACATATCCGGGCCGCCCCCGCACAGGGGCTTTGGCCCGCTTTAAGAAAAATTAAGCGGATGGAACAGAAAATGCATCCGCGCCGAAACGGCGCGGATGCACAAAAAGCCGTGATCTTACTGCGCGTAGACAATGACCACGCAGAAACCCTCAAGAATGGTCGCGACCTCGGCGCGGGTGGCGCCAGCCTGCGGCTGGAGCCAGAGCGTACCGTTGCTGTCCTGCGCACCGCTGAGGATGCCGAGCGCAACGGCATCCGCCATTGCCGTGCGCGCCCAATCTGAGACGCTGCCGCCGTCCGGATATGCCGAGAGGTCCGCCGGAGTCTCGCCGCTCTCGATCTGGAGGACCTTCGAGGCAAACTCCATGAGAATGACAGCGATCTGCTCACGTGTGACAGGTGCCTCGGGCGAGAAGGTCGTGTCGCTCGTGCCGACGACGACGCCGGTCTGGTACGCCCAGAGCACCGCGTCCTGATACCAGTCGGCTGTGAGGTCGGTAAACGGCGTCGTGCCGCTCACCTCCGGCTCCTCCATGAGGTTATAGAGCACCTGCGTTACGGCGTCCGGCATGGCCCGCACAGTCACGCCGAGCTCCGGCATATCTACATCGACGTTCAGGTGCTTGCGGTTGATGCGCTGCTCGAAGCTCAGAAGCGCCTGCCCCGCCGCCTCGCAGATGTCGAAGTCCGCCAGCTTGTCGGCCGGGATGCCCTGATCCTTCAGGCGGGAAATCTCCAGCATGTTGCGCACGAGCCGCGACAGCCGCCGCACCTCCGTGGAGACCAGCTCCATATAGTGCCGCTGCTCTGCCTGCGGGATCGTGCCGTCGAGCATACCGTCCAGATAGCCCGCGATGGTCGTCATCGGCGTTTTCAGCTCATGGCTGACATTGGCCACGAATTCCTGACGCGCGGTGTCGGCATTCTGCATGGCGGCCGCCATATTGTTGAAGGCGACAGCCAGCTCCTCCATCTCCTCGGTCTGGCAGTTCGTCGAAACGCGGACATTCAGATTGCCGTGGGCGATCTGGCGCGCCGCGGCGGCCATGTCCTGAATCGGCTTCGTCTCGCGGTTTGTGAGGAACGGCGTTGCGAGCAGCGCCACGGCAAACACGGCCAGCGCCGTAAGCATGAAGATCTTCAGCGCACCGGTCGTCAGCTCGGAGATCGTCTCGCGCTCCACAGACACAAGCACGATGCCCTGCCGGTCGCCGTCGGACGATGCCCTGGCCAGCGCCACGGCCACGCGCTTCTGGCCGTAGATTTCAGCCGCCTCATCATTCAGATCGGGGCTTTCGCCGTTGAACAGCGCCTCGACCTTGTCGGCCGGGAGCTGATAGCCGATGTGCGAGCAGCCCTGAATGTCCTGCGCGCACAGCACGACCTTGCCGCCTGCATCGCAAAGCAGGATGTCGTTGCCGGAGGCGGACGAGGCAACGGACAGCGTGCGCAGAAAATCCCAGCTCGTCGTCACGTCGTCCGAGACGGCGCTCGTCTGCGTGAGCCACACGACGGACTGCGCCGTTCCACGCAGGGAGCTTTCACGCTCCCGGATGACATAGTGCGTGAACAGGCCCCAGAAGGACACGCCCAGCAGAATGGTCGCCGCCAGCAGCAGACTGACGATCAGCGTGACCTGACGGCGAAATGTCGTGCGCATGGCTTACTTCACCTCGAACTTGTAGCCGACGCTCCAGACCGTTTTCAGGTCCCACTGATCCGAAACGCCCTCG
>ERZ827522.1508-NODE-1508-length-19884-cov-7.464068_pt1 | contig 19884 bp, 9 predicted proteins | sample MGYA00519580_ERZ827522 | MGnify/ENA primary metagenome ERZ827522 (study PRJEB31778, sample SAMEA3449340) | human gut metagenome | biome: human gut; feature: human-associated habitat; material: faeces | place: United Kingdom | collected 2010/2012 ... | reverse complement strand
CATAAGCATACTTTTTCGCAGCCTTTAATGCACCTTCAATAGCCTCTGTACCACTGTTTGTAAAGAAAGCCTTGTCCATGCGGCTTGCATTTACCAGCTTTGCGCCAGCTTCGATAATTGGCTCATTGTAATACAAATTAGAAATATGAGTCAGCTTATCAATCTGTTCTTTCAGTGCTTCAACTGCCTGTTCCCGATCCTCCACGCTATCTTTATAGTGGTAGAAATCGAAGTCAAAGGCGAAATTATCAAGGTCTGCCGCCAGCTTTTCAACGGGTGTTTTTTCGCTGTTTTCCATTACTTTCTGCTTGTCCTTTTCCAAATCCTCCTTGGCAATCTGGAAATAGTCACTTCCACGCTCGATTTCTTCACGCCCTGTAACAAGAACCGGCCACGGGCTGATACGGATAAGATAAATCTGCTTGCCCTCATCAAACAGCCGCAGAGCCTGCTCCCGACTTATCACCGTCAGTGCGGCATCCGGGCGGGAATACTCATCTTCCAGATACTCTTCGTTCTTTTCCAGCAAAATTGCACTCCATGCGTCAGCCTTGATTCCGAAAATGCCATCATGCTGTTCAATCTCTTCCTGACTGGCGAAATCTCCTGCCGTGCCATCCTGAAACAGCGGGTAAATCCGCTCGCCCAGCCGATGCCACTCCCGTGCGCCTTCCTTTGTCAGCGGCAGAACATCATCTTTCAGATACCCATATTCGTGCATTTCCGAAAGACCGATCATGCCATCCGGCAGACTTTCGATCTTCTCCTCTGCTTCCCACATCAGGCGATTGATTTCTTCCGTGTTTTCAGCCGCAACCGCAGCCGACAGATTGTTGGCAAGTTCTTCCGTTGCCGCCCGGTCATCCAGCTTGTAAGCAAAGTTTACAATGAGATTTCGCTGGCTGTTGTCAAAAACGGTTTTGTCCCGTTCCTTGTCCGCAATCAGCTTTTCAGCATATTCCATCGCCGTCATGCGCTCCACACTCCTTTCTGCCACCGCCGTTTCCAGTTTTTCAAGAAAATCAGCAGCGGTCAATCGAATCGTATCCATCGAATCTTTCAATTCTTTCAGTTCCTTGCCGCTTGCCCAGCTTGCTACATACGGGAACGAGTAGTCCGAAGTATCAATGCCAAGTGCCGAGCAAACCGTAAATGCAATGCTTTCCGCTTCTGTTTCTTTGGTAAGCTGGTCTTTTTCCTCGCCGCGCTGTTTCATCTGGTCGCTGTCATGCAGCATGGCATGAGCAACCTCATGGATCATCGTCTTGATGGTCTGGCTCTCACCCATATCGGCACGAACACAGATTTCTTTGTCCATGTGGCTGTAATAACCTTTTGCGTTGCCCTCGATCTCTCCAAAACGAATTGGCACAGGAGATACCTGTTCGATTGCCTCTTTCAGCAGGGTATAATCCTTGACACGGGCAGTCAGTTCATTCACTTCCAGCGTAGGCAGCGGTTCTCCGTCTGTCTGGGCATAATCGAAAACCGTTGTTACCCGGAACCGGGGAATCACCCTCTCCACCACTTCGATTTCCGGCTCCCCGCTCTCATTCAGCACCGTAAGCCCGGTGTCCTTGTCGATTTTCTCCCTCTCTTCCCGTTCCTTTACCGGGGCAGGCGCGATGATCTGGATGCCCTTTTCACCCTTTTTCACATAGCGGTTAAACTTATTTTTCCAGGCATTGTACCCAGCCACCAACGTAGCATCTGGACGCTGCATTGCGATCAGCAGCGTATTATTGAAGCTGTAATTGTGGAATTTCGACATTGTAAGCAGGTACTTCGTATACATTTCCGAAGTAAAAATGTCCTTTACGCCCTGTTCCAACCGTTCCGTGATTTCTTTGAGCTGGTCTGCCCGCTTATCTGTCATTCATGCCCTCCTTTACAAAATCTGCCCCATCAGATTCCCTTTCGGAGATCTGACGGGGCATTCTCAGTTATAGTTCCATATCGTGACTTTTCTTTTTCTGCGGTTTCGGCTCTGCCATGCGTTCTGCCTGCTTTTCGTGAAGCTGTGCAAGGATCGACGGACGTTTTACGCTGTCTGCACTCCGCTCAATCTCACGTTTCGGCGCAGGAAGTTCGCTATCCGTTACTTCCTCATCCATGCCAAGAGCCGCATCATCCCCCTTTTCGTCCATATCCAGCAGGGCATTCAATTCTGCAAGCCGTGCAGATTTTTCGTTTAATTCCGTCTCCTGCGGGAACGGACGCTGCACTTCTTCCTTTGCTTCTGCCAACTGCTGCTGTAAGGTTTCCAATCTGCGCTCCACCTGCGGCAGTGTCTTTTCGATAGATGCCAGCGCATTGAGAATACGCTGGATATTGCCAGCCGGATCACTGCCAAGTTCAATCGTATAACTGCTCTGCCGCTTGATGGTCAGCTTGAATGTCTGGGCGAACGCATCAAACCGGGAACTGATTGCAAACCCTCCCAAATCTGCGATTTGCCCCTCTGTCTTAGCGATCTTCATTGCGGCACAGGCTGCAAGAATTGCCGAGCCTGCTTCCTTGCGGTCGGTATAAACCCTGTCCTCCACCGTGATGGAGAACTTCTCCTTGTCCTGTTCCAGCAACGGCTTTGCCACTGCAAGGTCAGCTTTCAGACCTGCTATGCGCTCTTTCACTGCCGTGATTTCTGCCGGATACCGCCGTGCAATATCCGATTCCAGGCTGTAAATCTGGCTGGTGTGGTTGGCCCGCATCAGCTTCAGCTTGCTGACCTGAATATCCAAATCCATCTTTTCCTTGATGTAGGGATTTCCCGTTGCCAATGCTTTGATTTCTGCATAGGTCAGCGCGGTATCGTCCACATCATCGCAGGCACGAACAGGAGATTTCGAGGTCATGATCTGCGAGATGAACTTCTGTTTATTTTCCAGAATTTGCCACATATACGAATCGAACGTATTCTCTGTGACGTAACGGAAAATCTTCACTTTCTGGTTGCGGTTTCCCTGACGAAGAATGCGTCCTTCCTGCTGTTCCAGATCAGACGGCTTCCACGGGCAGTCCAGATGATGCAGGGCGATCAGTCTGTCCTGAATGTTTGTACCAGCACCAAGTTTCGGGGTCGAACCAAGCAGGATACGCACCTGACCAGAGCGCACCTTTGCAAACAGTTCTGCCTTTTTGGTTTCGGTATTTGCCTCATGGATAAAAGCAATCTCCTCACGGGGGATTCCCTTTGCCACCAGTTTTTCCCGGACATCATCGTACACATTGAATGTTCCGTCTGCTTTCGGGGTCGATAAGTCGCAGAAAATCAACTGGGTGGATTTGTCGGGCGTGGATTCTTCCCATACCTGATAGGCATTCTCCACGCAGAGGTTGACCTTGCTTTCCGGCTCATCCGGGAGCAGGTCATTGATAAGCCGCTGATCCAAGGCCAGCTTTCTGCCGTCGTTCGTGATCTTGAGCATATTGTCAATTTTGGGATCGACATTACCGTTTCGCACCTGTTCTGCACGGTCAGCAAAGCTGCTCACCATTTCCTGCTGCGTTTCGCTGGGCTTCAGCACCTCATTGATGTACTCTGCTTCCGGCACAGGCAGGTTCAGCATATCCGCCGTCTGTACGTCTGCGGACTCCTTAAACAGTGAAATCAGTTCCGGGAGGTTGAAAAAACGGGCAAACCGCGTCTTTGCACGGTAGCCCGTTCCCTCTGGGGACAATTCAATCGCTGTAACGGTTTCGCCAAACGAAGCCGCCCAGCTATCAAAATGTCCAAGATGAAGTTTCTGTAAGGTGTCATACTGCAAGTAGCGCATAATGGTGTACAGCTCCACCATGCTGTTCGACACAGGTGTGCCTGTTGCAAAGGTCACGCCCTTGCCGCCCGTGATCTCATCGAGATACTGGCATTTTGCAAACATATCCGAGGATTTCTGCGCATCGGTCTGAGCAATACCAGCGATATTCCGCATTTTTGTGTAGAGGAACATATTTTTATAGAAATGGCTCTCGTCTACAAACAGGCGGTCAACACCAAGCTGCTCAAATGTGACTACATCATCCTTGCGGCTCTGGTCGTTCAACTTCTGGAGTTTTGCCTGCAAGGTTTTCTTCGTTTTCTCCATCTGCTTGACCGTGAAACTCTTGACATCGTCCTCTGCCTTTGCTTCTGCAATCGCAAAGGTGATGTCCTGAATCTGCCGCTCGATCATGGATTTCTGCCGTTCCGGGGAAAGCGGAATCCGCTCAAACTGCGAATGCCCGATGATGATAGCATCGTAATCACCTGTGGCGATTCGGGAACAGAACTTTTTCCGGTTGGCTGGCTCAAAATCCTTTTTCGTTGCCACCAGCACATTGGCATTCGGATACAGCCGCAGGAAATCCGCGCCCCACTGCTCCGTCAGATGGTTCGGCACAACATAAAGATTCTTCTGCGCCAGACCCAGACGGCGGCTTTCCATGCCGGCAGCGATCATCTGGAAGGTCTTGCCAGCACCCACACAATGCGCCAGCAGCGTATTATTGCCATACAGGATATGCGCCACTGCATTTTTCTGGTGCGGCATCAGGCTGATTTCCGGGGTCATGCCCACGAACTTGATGTGACTGCCATCGTATTCACGGGGACGAATCGCATTGAACCGCTCATTGTAGACCTTGCAAAGTTCCTCTCTGCGGTCTAAATCCTTGAAAATCCACTGCTTGAACGCATCCCGAATCGCTTCCTGTGCCTGCTGCGCCAGCATGGTTTCTTTTTTGTTCAGCACTCTCCTTTCTTTTCCATCCTCATAGATGGTATCGTAAATTTTGGTATCCCGGAGATTCAGCGCATCTTCCAGCAGTCGATAGCCGTTGACCCGCATTGTGCCATAGGTGTTCGTCACACGGGGATTACTCCGGTCAAGTGACTTTCCGCTGATGTTCCATGCGCCGCTGATCTCCGAATAGGTTGCCTTGATGGAACTTCCGATATAGTAACTCGGCGTTTTGAACACCCGCTCCATGAAGTCCGTAATGTACTCTGCCTTGATCCAGTTTGCACCAAGCCGCACTTCAATCTCCGAAGCATTCAAATCTTTCGGCTGTACCCGCTTGAGATACTCGACATTGACCTGATACTCCAGGTGGTTTGCGGCAAAGGTTTCTGCCGTTGCCAGCTTTTCCCGGACGTTGCCGGACAGATATTCGTCCGCCGTCACCCACGCCTGTGTGACAGGATTTCGGAAGATAACACCTGCCAGTTCTTCGGTCACTTCCTGCTCTGTCTTTCCGCAAAGTTCTGCCATAAACGGCACATCGACCTTTGCTTTTTCTCCAATGGAGAGTGCCAGGGCTTCACTCGGAGTATCCACAGAGGTGACGGGTTCCGGCTTGCGAATAGTGCGTTTCGTGAAAATATCTGCCAGCCGCTTGAGGTTTTTATCCTCGTCCAGAATCTCAAGAGATGCCAGCAGACAATAGCTGCTATCCTGCCGGAATGCCCGTTTGTTGGCGGTGCTGTTGATCAGACCATACTGCGCTGTGAACCGCTTATACTGGTCTTTCAGCTTTCCTTGCAGCAGTTCCACTTCGGCATCCGTACCATCGTGCAACTGGCAGTCCAGCAATTTCTGTGTGGTTTCCCGCAGGGCAATCATCCCCAGCACACGCTCTGCCGTGACCGCAGGCAGGTCAACCTTGTTCATATAGGAGTTTTCACGGTAATAGACCTGTCCGTCCACATTGGTGTAACTGAAATTCTTCACGTTTGGGTCTGCCGGAAGTGGTTCTGCGTTCTGGTCAAGTTCATCGTCCGTGATTTCCGGCTCAGTGATTTCCGCATGGATGTTCTCAACGGCTGCTTTCAACTGTTGTGCAAGGTCTGCGCCCTCGATGGGCTTGACCGTGGTTTCCTGTTTGCCGTACTGTGTACTTTCAGTCGTGATCTCACCCAGCACCATTTCAGGATGCTGCGCAAAATACTGGTTGATGGGGTATCCCTCCGGCGTTGTGCCAAGGTCTACCCACTCTGCCCGCTCCACTGCCGCCCGGTCACGCTTTTGCAGGAACAAAATGTCAGCTACAACACTTGTGTTCGCATTGCGCTGGAACGCATTGTTTGGCAGGCGAATTGCACCGGCCAGATCGGCACGGTTGGCAAGATACTCTCGGACAGAGGAATCCTTTTTATCCATCGTACCGCTGGAAGTGACTATCGCCACCACGCCGCCCGGACGAACAAGGTCAAGACTTTTTGCAATAAAGTAATCATGGATGAGGAAGTTGTGGCGGTCATACCGCTTATCCGGCACTTTGTAATTGCCGAACGGCACATTACCCACCACACAATCAAAGAAACTGTCCGGGAACTGCATTGTTTCAAAGCCCTGCACTGCAATTTTGTTCTTCTGATAAAGCTGCTGTGCAATGCGTCCTGATACGTTGTCCAGCTCCACACCATACATCTTGATGTTCTCCATGCTTTCAGGCACAAGACCCATGAAGTTACCGACACCGCAGGACGGTTCCAGTACATTGCCTTTGCTCAGACCCATGTTGGAAAGGGCTTCATACATTGCCTTGATAACCGTAGGCGAAGTGTAGAAAGCATTCAGCGTAGATGCCCGCGCTTCGCTGTACTCATCTGCCGGGAGCAGAGATTTCAGTTCCGCATACTCCTTTGCCCAGTCCGCATTCTTCTCGTCGAACGCCTGCGGAATGCCGCCCCAGCCGACATACCGGGAGAGAACTTCCTGTTCTTCTGCGGTTGCCTGCCGCTGTTCTGCATCCAGCGTTTGCAGCAGCCGGATGGCTTCGATGTTTGCTTTGAATTTTGTCTTGGCTCCTCCTGTGCCAAGATCATCGTCTGTGATACGGAAATTGATAGGCTTCTGGTTTGGCTGTGCAGGCGGCTTCTGCGCGGTATCGGTATCCAGTGGAAGATTCTTTTCTTTCCGTGTCTGGTTGACCTCTTCCGGGGTCATAGGCTTGCTGGTAAAGGGCTTAACAGCATCATCTGCCGCCGAACGATGGATAGCATCTGTCCGGGTCTGCACATCTGCGATAAGCTGCATCTGTTCCGGGCTAAATTCAGGATTCAGTAATTCTTCCAGACTGCCGCCATTCTCCGCAACAGCATAGATTACATCCATCTGTTCCGGGGTAAAGTCCTCATAAGCTACCTGCGCTTTGTGCAGGGCATCAAAGACAGTCCGCTCCACTTCGTTGCGGAAGTCCTGCTGTTCAGCATTATCCAGATTCTTGTGGGATGGCTTGATTTCCTGTGCAGACGCATCCACCACCATGCCCCGCACCCACTGGGGCGCATGAGGGTCATTCTGATAAAGAGCAACCGCATCGCGGGAATCCGGCATCATATCCTGATAGGTGCGCTGGAAAATATCTTCTACCAACCAGTCTTTGAAGTTTTCCCAGTTCTGGCTTGCTTCCAGATACAGCGGAGCAGTTTTCGCATTCTGTTCTAACAGCTCGTCAATCTTGTTCCGAAGTTCCTTTTCCGCTTCGTCTGCATCCACATCGCGGTCGCGGAGATACGGATAGATTTCACTCTGCTGCACCGCATCCAGCATGGAATACAGACATTCTTTGTAAACACAGCGACTATCTTTCAATGCAGATTCCTGCCCTGCCAGAAGATAATCATTCAGCGGATTCTTTGCCAGTTCTGCATCATACTGGTTCGGTCGAAGCACCCGCGCCGCCCATGCAGGACGCTCCATATCTTTCAGATAGATCAGAGAATCCGTAACACGTTCGATTTTATAAAGGCGGTCATCTTCCAGATAGAGATAATCCCCGACATTTCTGCTGTACTTTGCCGCCTGCTTCTGGGGTTCTTCAACCACTGCGGTGGTTGAATGCTCTTTCGATTCCTGTTCCTGCGCCCAAATATCGAAAAGCGATATTTGTCCTGTCTCAGAAACAGAAATCTCAACAGCCTTTTTCTTTTCCGGGAAGATCGTGTACATTCCCTCAACATACTGGTGCAGTTCAGCAAGCGTCTTTGATTTTTCCGCATATTCCGGGGAATCCAGCGGCACGGAAAGAAGTGCTGCATCCATCTTTTCCAGAAGCTCTACCGCCTGTTCCGAATCAGCCAGCATGGTGGGCAGTTTCTTTCTGGCATCCTCATTCAGCAATTCCCGCTTAAATGGACGCTCTACTTCATCGGGCAGACGATGGTAGAAACCGATTACCCGATTTGCCATCTGCTCACGCTCGTAACTCGGCATTCGGCTGTAATCCGCAGGCTTCAGATACAAACTCTGGTCAATGAGCTTTGCAACTCGTTCAGCCGCCTGGTTCCAGTTCAGCTTTACCAGCGCATCCGGCTTTCCATAGATACCCCGTGCCAGTTCAAGACCTCTGCCGTCATAGCTGGCATGGGAATTATCTGCACGGGAAAGTGCATGACTGCTGCCGCCCACACCGTATCGGTCTTTCAGAAATGCCGCGCGTTCTGCTTTCTCTGTATGGGTAAGGAAGAAACTGTACGTTGCCAGCCTGCCATCCGAATACGGCCCGCCGCCTGCAAGGAAAGCATTGATCTCATCTTCCGTGATAAAGACTTCCTGCTCATTCCACTGAAAGCCCTCTCTTGCCTGATACGGCTGGAACGGGAGGGCAAACTTCTGAAACTGTTCGGATACTTTGTCCGGGCGATAGAACGGCATCCGCATCACGCTTTTATCTTCGGCGTAGGCTTCTGCCAGTCCCAAAAGACGTTCGTTCAGGTCAGCCAGAAATTCCGGCTGGTCAATCAACTTTGCAAGTCGTTCTGTAAGTTCCGGGTATCCGCCGGAGAAGATGGACGTATCGGCAAAGACCATCTCTGCCACGCCCTCTGCCATATCGCGTTCCATATAGCTTAGGGCTTCTGCGTGTTCATGCAGAGCATTGCCACGGGCTGCATCCAGGACAGACTTTGGTGCGTACTCTCCCTGCTGCAGAAGCTGATGGATTCTGCAGCTGACATCTTCCCAGGACAGAAATGCTTTGTTTTTGGGGTCGTTCCGAACCGTATCTCCAACGGCGATCTGCATACCCAACTCATCGAACCAGACTGCATATTTTGTGCCGTCGATCTCAAAGCCCTTGCCGCCCTCGCCATACTCTTTTTTGACGAAAGCGGTATACTCTTCCGGGGTCTGTTCGGTCATAAAGTTATAGATAAGGCGGAGCTGGCTTTTGCTTCGATTGCTTCCCGTCCGCAGGATTTCATCCACAACTTCTGCCGGAATCGTGATCTCATCGGCATACTGGGCCTGCATCGGGGCTTCGATTGCCCGAATCTGCTGTTCCACGGTCGGCAGACTGGGCAGAGAAAAAGCAGAGGCAATTTCTTCCTCTGCTTCGCTCAAATCCTGTTCGGTTGTGTCAGCGGTTAGTTGTACACCAATTCCTTCAGCACGATCTCTTCCGCCATCGCGGTCAGATTGTTCTGATGTGCCACCCATGCCATCTGTTCGGTTTCCTTGTTCGGAGCCGGATACTTCTCGTTCAGGCTCTCGATCAGTTCTTCCATCCGATTCTCCGCCTGCTCGTCGATCTGCGCCAGATGCTGATTCAGCCTGCCGCTCATCAGCATACTCTGATACCAGTTCTTCTTGTTTTCCCTCAGATAAGTCCTGCGCAGCATCCCGTACTTCCCAATGCTCATCGGCTCGTCCTGTACGGTCAGGTTCGGAAACAGGTAGTCCCCCTTGCGGTGATAAGTCAGTTCCATACGGTTTTCCTCCTTCAGTGATGTTCGTTTCAGTTTCACGCTTTAATGTGCTAAAGTCCGTACTGATATTATACAAGCTGTCGGCAGTTTTTGCAAGATGTTCTGTGACTTCTTTTCGGTAAATTTTCTGCATTTCCCGTCCGATGTCACGGAGAACCGCTTCACATTGTTCCGAAACAGCATTGCCCAGGAACGTCAAAACCGGAAGCTGGTTGAAATCCACAATACGGATAAAATCCTCATCTTCCAAAACTTCCAGCGGTTCCTGTTCGCAGCGTCGGGAAAGGGTATAGAAAATACTGTTGGTCATTAACTCCCGGAAACGGACACGGAGGTTATCTTCATCCAGTCCTTCCAGAAAAGTGTCTGCCACCTCATATTCCAGACCATCCATCGCTTCTTCCAGATTTTCAGCGGTCAACTGCTGTGCCAGTTCCATCAGCGCAGCATTCATGCTGTCCGTCTGCGTCAGAGCATAAGTATCTGCCAGATGGTCGAGGATCATCTGCTGGTGTTCCGAATCATCAATGCGCCAGAGGATCGGCGTTCTGCCGCCCTGCACCAGATGCGTGTCCGCAATGTCGAACACATAGCGCAGCTTTGCCCGTGGGCTGGCATCGTCCAAAAGCGCAATGCCTTTTGCGCCACGGTTTACCCAGCGGTTCATTTTCTTGTTCCAGACTTCCAGCTCTGCACAGGCGGTCGCATCAGGACGCTGAGCATGGATCAGCAGAGTATCTTTGAACGAATAGCGGTACAGCCGTGCCGCCACATCCAGATAGTTCATCCAGTCTTTCGGAGAATTGCTTACCCACCGTGCGTTCTGCTGGGCAAGTTCCCGAATATCGTTAAATTTCGCCAATCGTTCCCTCCTTACTTCTTAGCTGGTGTTTTCGGAAATTCAAGACTGTACTGCGCCCTGCCATTTTCTATTGCCATAACAAGGTCTGCGGCAAAGGTCTTGTCCTTTTTGGCAGAGTAGAAGTCTTTTGCATAGGTACGTCCTTTCTTCAAAAGGTCAGTTGCCATCTTCTTTGTGAGCGTCTTTTTCATGCCGGAAAGGTATTTACTTTCTTTCCAGAGGGCAAATTTACAGTCCCGGTCAGAGCAATAGAAATTCAGCTTGCCTTCACAGACGGGCTTTCCACATACCGGGCAGTTCCCGATAGATACCTTATTATAAATAGGTGATTCCTGTACGGTCGGAATTTGCCGGAGGTCTGCCAGCATTCGCTCCAGCAATCCACCGATGCCCTGCATGAAGTCGGCGGGCTTTGTTTCGCCCCGTTCCATCCGCAGCAGTTCATTTTCCCACTCAGCGGTCATGCTTGCCGATTTCAGGTAATCCGGGATATTTGCGATTGCCGTAACCCCCTCTGCACTGGGAAGAATCTGCTTGCCTTTGCGTTCCACATAGCCGGAAGATACCAGCTTTTCCAGAATCGCTGCACGGGTCGCAGGTGTTCCCAGTCCTTTCTTTTCCGTGTCTTTTTCAAACTCCTTGTTGCCTGCGCTTTCCATTGCAGAAAGCAGGGTGTCTTCGGTAAATGCTTTCGGCGGAGATGTAAAGCCCTGCTTTTTCTCCGCGCTCACCACAGGAATCACCTCGCCCTGTTCCAGTTTCTTGGGGAATGCCATATCCTTGCTTTTTTCCTGTTCTGCAAACGGAGCAGGCATTGCAGTATGTCCCGCCTGCAAGACATTTTTGTATTTTGCAGTGAATTTCCTGTCCTGACAGCATACTGTTACCAGAACATCTTCATAGATGTATGGCGGCTGTACTGCCTGTTGCATCTTCCAGACGATGAGAGCAAAGACCTTTTCCTTATCCCCGGACAGGCTGTTTGACCCACGCTTGCAGCTTTCCAGTGTCGGCAGAATCGCATGGTGGTCAGTGACCTTTTTGTTATTGACCACCTGCTTTACTCCATCTGCTTCGCCGCCATAGTGTTTGAGCAAATCTGCCATGGTCTGCTGCATATCTTCCGTGATGTACTGGCTGTCCGTTCGCGGGTATGTCACCAGCTTTTCTTCGTACAATTCCTGTACGATCTTCAAAGTCTGACTGGCGGTAAAACCATAATAGCGGTTAGCTTCTCGCTGCAAGGTCGTTAAGTCATACAGCTTCGGCGCAGACTGTTCTTTCCGTTTGCGCTCGATGCTGCCAACTACGGCACACTGTCCATCACAAGCTGCCTGCATGGTATCCGCATCTTGCTCCTGTGCCATCCGTTCCGATTCTGCCACGATGCCATTTCCTGTGATTTCTACTTTGTAATACGGCTCTTTCACAAAGTTCTGGATTTTGTCCTGCCGTTCCGTCAGCATTGCCAGTGTCGGAGTCTGCACCCGTCCAATGGTCTGCCGCCTGCCGTATTTTTTGGTAAAAGCCCGTGTGCCGTTCATACCAATCAGCCAGTCTGCCTTTGCCCTGCACTCCGAAGCGGCAAACAGGTTGTCATACTCTGCGCCATCCTTTAAGGAATCAAAGCCCTGCTGGATAGCGGCATCTTCCATGCTGCTAATCCACAGCCGTTTGACCGGGAGTTTGCTGCCTGCCAGACCGTACACACGGCGAAAAATTGCTTCGCCCTCACGCCCTGCGTCGCAGGCATTTACCACATAATCAAAATCTTTGCTTCGGAGGAGCTTTCGCAGGATATTGAAATGCGCTTTCTTATCTTCCGAAACCAACAATTTCCATTCTTCCGGGAGAATCGGAAGATCATCAAACCGCCAGCTTTTATAGCGTTCATCGTAATACTCCGGGGCTGCATACTCTGCCAGATGCCCCAGACACCAGCTCACCACGCAATCCCCACCCTCCAGATACCCGTCCTCATGTTTGTATGCACCGATCACTTTCGAGATGGAACGTGCCACACTCGGCTTTTCTGCTATCACAAGATATTTCATGTATCCTCCTGCTTGTTTAAAAAAAGCAGGGACAGTCCGAATCAGACCATCCCTGCACCACTAGATTATACGGTTTTTCTATTATTCTTCGGTTTCTGCGTCCTGCCCTGCTTCCTCATCCTCATTCTTTGTCGGCAGAGCTTCATATTCCAGATTTTCTTTCGATACTTCCGGCTCACTCTGCTTCGGCTTATAAATGTAGAAATAGAAGAATGCGCCTGCACCGCCCACACCCAGGACAAATACGATTGCCAGAATCTTAGTCAGCTTTCCATCGTCCTGCTCCGGCTTTTCGATCTCAACCTCCGGTTCCGGCTCAGGTTTGGTTTCCGGCAGCACAACTGCCGGCTTCTCTTCCTCCTTGCCGTTGCGTTCCTCATCGGTCAAGAACTCCTGCAAATCGTACTCGTCGATCATGGAAAGCATATACACATTCTCACTGTTCCTTGCCCGGTCGATCACCAGAAAAAAGGTATTGCCGCCCTTGGTCTTGACCGTGAAGAACTCCTTACTGGAATCGTCCGTGATGTTATCCTCCACCTCGCCGTTGCCCGCAATAGTGAACGGAATCTTCTCTTCCTCGGTGGGTTCCTCTTCCTCAATGACCTGTGTAGGCTCTTCCTTGACTTCCGGATCCACATAGGCAAATGCCGGAGTGGAAAAGCCTACCGCCATCAGCAGGGTCAGCACTGCACTGGGAATCACAACACCCAGCTTTTTAAGCATCTTTCGCAATCGCATCCTCCATTTCTGCTTCTTCCGAAGTCTTGTTCTCGTGGTTTACAGTTGTCTGGAACGTCACATTCCCCGCCTGGATATTTTCCAGCAATGCCAGCAGGTCACGCCCACCCAGCTTTGTGCTGCGGATAGCCCGGACGATCTCATTGTCCTCTTCTTTTTTCTGTGCCGCCCGGACATTTCTCAGGTACTCTTCCAGTTCCGCGATCTTGCTTTCGGTTTTCTCTGCATCATTCAAAAACTTCTTCAGCTTTTTGCTCATCTAGCTTCTCTCCTTTCCTCTACTTGATTCTGCCAAAACCAAGGAAGTGGTTCTGCCAGTAGGTCGAATTGATGCTGGTATAAGAAATCGGATCACCGCAGTGGATCATCATGCCGTTGCCGACATAGATGCCAACGTGCGACGCACCAACGGTATTATAGGTTTTTTCAAAGAAGATCAAGTCACCCGGCTGTGCATTTGCAGGAGAAACGTAGCTGCACTTGCCGCGCAGTCCGTTTGCTGTCGTGCGTCCGACATTCCAGCCATTGCCGCAGTTATTTATGACCCAGCAGACAAAGCCAGAGCAATCAAAACTGGTGCTGGGCGAACTTCCGCCCCACACATACGGCATACCCAGATACTTTTCGGCTTCTGCAATCATCCTTGCAAACTTTTCATCCGACAGGGCTTCTTCTGGAATATCATATCGGAAACCACCGCCGGAACTGCCGCCTGTTCCACCCGAACCGCCAGAGCCAATGCTTCCTGTTGTGCCGCCGCTGTATGTAGGTGAGCCTGCGCCAAACAGTTCCGGGCGATTGCCATAGGTCAGATTGTAGGCATCATACCGCCCAGTCTGCTTCCGATCCATGTTCTTTCTGGCAATGGTGTCAAAGCCCTTGTTCTTCAGCAGGACGTTGAGGATTTTGTACTCATACTCCACTTCTTCCTGATAGGTATAGGTTTCCATGCTGACGTTTCCAAAAGCGTCAATCGTTGGCCGAATCCCTACTCTGGTTTCCATGCGTGTGCGAATCTCTATCGTTTCCCAGACTTTCAGGAGATACTGCTGCTCAAACAGCGACTTGATGACGGTTTTCACCTGTCCTCTGGTGAACTGCTCATATACGGCAGTCAGATGAGAGATCAGTTGATAAGGGTCATGCCCAATTTCGTCCAACTGGTAACGGTATTCGTCATAGCCGGGATGTGTGGACTCCATCTGCCGTATCTGCTCATCCAGCTTCTTTTCCAGTTCCAGATAATCTTCTTCTGCACCTTTCATGTCAGCATCCTTACTAGGATACGTCGTTCCGATAAAGGTGCTACCCGTTCCCTGGATCGCTGCGGAACAGCTTGAAAATGCGCCCATAATCAGCATGAGCATCAGTGCTGCGATGCCAAGTCCCGCCCACAGGGTCTTGTTCTGCACAACGATTTCCTGCACCGCCGCTTTTGCTTTTTCGGCAAGCGTGTTCGCCGCCGTTGCCGCCTGCTTGCTGGCAGCGTTTCCAGCTTTCCGACCTCGCTTGGCTGCTGCATAGGCATCCTTATACTGCTTTTTCTGATAGAATTTTGAACCGACTGTCTTTGTTGCTTCACCTCCTGCGGCAGTCGGTGGTGGCAAGCGCGGTTTCTTTTTCAGTGACGTTTCTGCCACTTCTTCGGCCATGCCGCCCTCACTCTCCGAAAATTTCAGACGGCTGGATTTTTTCTCAACCTCGACTTTCTTCTCAGCTCTGGCAGATTTTTCTCTGGTCTTTTTCCTGCCTTTAGAGAAACGGTACAATCCTTCCAGCGTTTCTTCACTCTTGTGCGCCGACTCCACACCGGAGTTTTCCTTTTCGACCTGATGCACCTTGTTATGGGCAAAACCAGTGGCGGTATCCACTCCTTTCTTCGCCACCTTCTTAATGCCCAGCCCTGCGCCCCGGACGATGCCGCCCTGCTGCTCATCATCAAAGGATAAGCGGCCCTTTTTCTTCAGCGCAGGCTCTGCATCTTCGTCCACTGGCGAAGCATCTTTTTCTTTCGCTTTGCCATCCTCCTGATGGGCTTTATAATACTCTGTACTCTGTTTGGCTGTGCTGCGCCGTGGCTTTTCCTCCTCTCCCTCCTCGGCATCCATGCACACCTCTTCTTCCACAACAGGGGTTTCTTCTGCACTTTCCACAGCGTCTTTTTCCGAATCTTCCTGCTTCGGCGGTTCTTCTGCAACTGCGGACTTGGTTTCCCCGGTGCGGAGATTCTCTTCCACCAGACCGTCTTTGGTCATTTTCTGGACGATTTTATCTCTGCCCCGGAATCGCTTGTCTGCCATTGGATTCACCTCCCATCCGGCAGGAAACTCACGCAATCAGAGTTGCATGAGTCTCCCACTTATCGAGAATGCGCTCCAGCTCTCTGGCAAAAGCGATCAGCCGGGAATTGACCTCTGTGCGGTCGATGTAGCCCCGTTCTTCCATGTGGAATCCGTGGGTCAGTTCATCTGCCAGTGCGCCGACTGCGTAAAAGTCCTCCAGCACCGTATGCACCACCGATTCCTCATCGTGGAAATTCAGCATTTCCACTTCCTGATAAGGCGGGCTGGAATCGCCATCGTATTTTGCCGCCTCAGCACGGTCATGCAGCTTCAGGATCATCTGGCTCAGTTTTTTCTCTTTCATCATGCGTCTTTCTTCTCCCTGTATTTTGCAATTTCATTCGGTTTCGTGGTCATAAGACCATAGAGTTTCAGCGAAGTATCAAACTTATCCTTGAACGGAATAATGGTATTGCCGTAGAACAGCAGTCCCTCGCCCTCGTTGCTGTTCGTCACATAGGAAAGCTGGAACGGCGAAATGTTGAGCTGCTTTGCAAGAATCTGCCTATCGCCGGATGCCTGATTCAGCATATAGATGAAATCGCTGTTTTCAAAGATGTTCTCGATCTCCCGGCTTGCCAGCAGGTCTTTAATGTTCTGCGTAATACCCGTGGGGATGCCGCCCCATTTTCTGAAACGCTTCCAGATTTCAACACTGTATGCGGCAGTCTGTTCTTCCTTTAAGAGCAAGTGGAACTCATCAATGTAGTATCGTGTGTTTTTCTTTGCATTGCGGTTGATGGTGACACGATTCCACACCTGATCCTGCACGATGAGCATACCCAGCTTTTTGAGCTGCTTTCCCAATTCTTTGATGTCAAAGCAGATAAGGCGGTTATCCAGCTCCACATTCGTCTGGTGGTTGAACACCCGCAGAGAACCATTGACGTAGATTTCCAGTGCCGTGGCGATACGCTGCGCCTGCCGCTCTTTCTGCTCCCGCAGGCAGTCGTACAGATCACCAAGCGTCGGCATATTCTCCGGCTTCGGGTCATTCAGATACTTCTGATAGACCAGCGGCAGGCAGCGGTCTATAACCGACTTTTCTTCCGGCTCCATGCCATCCCGTGCGCCCATGATAAGTTCGCACAGGGAAAGAATAAAGTCCGATTTCATGCCCAGCGGGTTATCATCGTCCGCATAGTTCAGGTTAATGTCCATCGGGTTGATGTAGTCCTTACTGGTGGACGAGATATGGATAACCTGACCGCCCAACGCTTCCACCAGCGGATAATACTCTCCCTCCGGGTCTGCCACAATAATATCGTCCGTTGTGGTGAAGAACACATTGGTGATCTCACGCTTTGCCGAGAAACTTTTACCACTGCCCGGTGTGCCGAGGATCAGACCGTTCGGGTTTTTCAGCTGCTTCCGGTCTGCCATAATCATGTTGTTGGATACTGCGTTCAGGCCATAATAGAGGGAATCGCCCTCCATAAAAAGTTCCTGCGTCGTAAACGGAACAAAAATCGCAGTGGAAGTGGTAGTCAGTGCGCGCTTGATGGGAACGAGATTATTTGCCAGCGGCAGACTGCTCATAAGCCCCTGCTCCTGCAAATAGTCCAGACGGTTCAGTGTGCAGTTGAACTTCTGAGCGATACCAGCAGTCTGAAACACAGCACTATCCAACTCCTGCTTGGTCTTAGCCGTATTGAGGAACAGCACCGTAACAAGAAACATACGCTCATTACGGCTTTGCAGATCGTCCAGAATCTTCTTGGCCTCGCCACCATAAGTTGCAAGGTCGCTCGGAATAATTTCCATATCATAACCAGACCTCACAGCTTTCTTCTGTTCCTCGATTTTCATACGGTCCAGGTCGGTAATTTTGCCCTTGATCAGTTTGATGGCTTTCAACTGGTCTACCGACTGCACATGGATACTGACCACCAGATTTTTGTCCATATCCAGAAACTCGGCCAGCACCTTATCCGTCAGTTCCGGGGCAAGGATGTTCAGGTAGGATGCTGCACCGTAGGTGTCACCCATCATAAAGTCCTTACCGCTTTTGAACAGGAAGCTGGTCGGAGCAATGAAGTCTTTCGTCGTCATGCCGCTCTGCAGGATGCGGTCATAGCTGAAATCAAACTTCTGCTGTTCTTCCTGATGAAAGGTTTCGTACATGATCTGAAGCCGCTCCACGCCGTTCAGCGGATAGGCTTTCACGCCCAGCACCTTGAAATTGTTGAGAATATCGGTTTCGATACGCTCTAACCGGGGTTTTGCTTCCCGGACACTCTTTGCTTCAATGCTGAACGTAATATATTTCGTCCGAACCAGACCATTGTTGCCCTTGGCAAGCTGTTGTTTCAGCATCTGCGCATATTCCATACGGACATCATCGAACTGGTCGTGCTGCGGCTCGATCTGGATTACCTTGTTGTACTCGCTCATGTCGCTCTTGTGGTTGATGAACGACAACTGAAAGCGGATACTGGCATCGAAGTAGTTGAGGAAGTCGCACCAGCTTTCAAAGATGGTGTTTTTATCCTCGTTCTGTGCCAGCTGGTAGTTAATGTCGTAGAATCGGACGGTTTTGGAATACAGATGTTCCTCCACCCGGCAGATACCGTCGCGCCCCATTTCCAGATATGGAATGGAACGCTGCACGGTCAACCGCTGTTCCTTCTGATTCTTTTCGGGTTTACGGAAGAACTTCTGGAAGAAGCCGCCCGGCTGCGGTTTCTTCTTCGGTTCACTTTTTACCAAGGAAGCCTCCTTTCTTCTGGATCGGTGCTGCGGTTTCCAGTTCCCGCTCATACAGGTTTTCAACCTCATAGCGGCGTACCGCAGGGCGTTTGAATCGGACACTGATAAAATTCGTCAGGATGGTTTCAAGGTGCATCCCGTTTTTCTCGTACAGAGCAAAGAAAAATTCCGGCAGCATCAGAAGTACCATGCCTGCCGCCGCATTGCTGGTTCCCAGCGTGTCGCGCATAAGAAAATAGAACGGAACGCCAATACCTGCTGCAAACCCCATACACACTAGCTGGCGTTTCGTCAGGTTCAGAAAGACCTTGTTTTTCACTTTGGAAAGGTCTTTGGGAATCGTTACATAGGCCATTTATCACCAGAACAGCCAGACCGCCGCCGGGAAACGGCGTTGTCTGCTGTCTTTTCCTTTCATTGGATTTTCCCGGATTTAGTGACTGCCGAAGATCTGTTTGGACAGACTTCCCGTTTTGAGCAGTGAGAAGCAAAGAATCACCGTGTAGGCCATCGTGCCGAACAAAGCCGAGTGAATATCCGAAGATACCCGAATGCTGCCGATGAGGGCTGCATAGATTGCCACGCAAACCATCATCAAAAACGCCTGAAATGCCAGAGCGAACAGCCCTCGGAAGTAGTTCGTACCCACATGACCCCATTCACGGTTGCTCATGGTTGCAAAAGGAATCGGAGCAAGCGAAGTGTAGAGGTATATTTCTATCATTCTGCCGTACATAATTACCGTGATAACCACCGACAGAATTTTCAGACACCAGCTTACAACAAGGGTTTCCAATGCCAGCGTCACCAGTTCGCCAATCGCCATTGTTGCCATTGCCGCCTGCATCTGCATGGAAAGAGAACTAATATCAATGGCGGTATTGCCACGGATAATGCCGGAGGAAGAATTTACCACCGACTGTCCAATGTCAAATACCGCCATTGCAATATCGAACGTATGGCTGACGAGATAGACCGCGATCCACATCTTCACGAAATACTTGAAGAACATCCATGTGTCTACATCGTGCAGATTGTTCCGTTCCGTCAGCATCGAGATCAGCTCATAGCAGAGGATCAGCGTAATGATGATTCCTGCAATGGGAATCACCACCGAATCCGAAATGTTACGGATCATGCTAAAAATGCTGCTGTTCCACCCTTGCGGTGTCTGCCCGACCTGAGCAGCGATTTCACTGGTCTGTTGGTTGACCGCTGTGAACATCGTACTCAGGTTGGACTCCACCATGCCGGAAAGAAGTTCCCTCATCCATTTTTCGATTGCTGCGAAAATATTATCGAACAATGGCGGGTTTTCCTCCTATCGCTTGTTGATTAGCCGAACAGACCAGAGAGCAGCGGGATCAGCTGGGTGCCGATGAGGATGACACCGCCGCCGGACATCAGCTGCTTCATGCCCTGCGACTTTGCTAATGTGCGATAAAGAAGTAATAGAAGTGTAAAAAATTTTGCCGTTCCTATCCGGCA
>ERZ827522.1499-NODE-1499-length-20071-cov-20.129347_pt1 | contig 20071 bp, 17 predicted proteins | sample MGYA00519580_ERZ827522 | MGnify/ENA primary metagenome ERZ827522 (study PRJEB31778, sample SAMEA3449340) | human gut metagenome | biome: human gut; feature: human-associated habitat; material: faeces | place: United Kingdom | collected 2010/2012 ... | reverse complement strand
AAAACCCAAGCAATTACTATGACATCATGGCAGTCTATATGGTCAAGCATGGTGTCGGAGATACTGCAACAGTCATGAATGATACTTCTAAAGGCTGGCTGCAGGCAGTTGTAAATGATATGTGTTCATACACCACAAGCACCGGAACAAAGGATGTGGAAGAAACGGATGCAGACGGCAATGTGACTACTGTCACGAAGTCTGTTCTGTATGTGAATGTAACGCTGAAATCGTACAGGAATATGATTTCGGTCTATGGGTTTAACTCTGATCATGTGGAAATGCTTAATCAGATCATGAGTCCGGAGTTTATGGGACAGCTTGGATATGCCGGAAGCGGAAGTGGCGGCGGAGGCGGAAGTCCGGGAGTAAGCTCCATGACTGAGGATGAAATCAATGCCATCCTAAACGAAATTACAGACAGCAGGCAGAAAACAGTCTGCTCCTATGCACTACACAGAGTTGGTTTTCCTTATAGTCAGGATTTAAGAGACAGCGGTAACTATTATGACTGCAGTTCCTTAGCCTATTATTCATGGAAGGATGCAGGCGTGGATATTAGTTACGGTGGGGCAACCACAGCGGCAGCGGAGGCACAGGGACTGGATGAAGCCGGAAAGACAGTCTCCTTTGATGAGTTACAGCCGGGAGACCTTATCTTTTATAGTTTTACAAGCAACGGAAGATATAAGAACATCAGCCATGTGGCAGTATACGTCGGAAATGGCAAGGTGGTAGAGGCACTTAATGAAAATCTTGGTGTGGTTTACCGGGATGTGGCAAGCACAGGAAAGATTGTTGTGATAGGAAGACCATAACAGGAAATTTACAGAGAGGGCATAGTCCCTCTCTGAGACTGGAGGAAAGAATGGATTTAAAAGATATGATACTGGTAATAGAAAACGACAGGGGAACAGAGACAAATATGCTGATGACTCTGGATGATTATAAGAGTTTTATAGCAGTTGATGACATGTCAGAGCTTGCAGACAATTTGTTGCAGCTTGGAAGGACACTTGGTGAAGCAGATAACTTCGCAGAGTATTACAGGGCAGCAAATGTAACTGTATCTGCGAGATTCTGTCTGGATGATATTCAGCTGGGGCACTTTCTTCAGGGACTTTATAACGATTCCAAAGAATTTCGGTTTGATAAAGAAGCCAGTTCTTCTGAATGTGTTGCAAAGCTTAAGGAGATTGGAATGACCGATAAGGGCTGGGTGGATGATTTTAACCTGCATTATGAAAGTGTGGACAGATCATTTGAAAGGGGACAGACATTTCATAACTTCAATGACCATGATTACATGGTGCTTGAAGCATTATCACCAAGGAATCTCGTGGTGATGGATATGAAGTCAGGTTCCCTTACAATCGCCCTTGGTGTGACAGAGTATAAGCGTTATCCGAAGGATGAGAAGCCTACAAAGGACAATACCACAATCGGAGTATCGTGGGAGCATGGCATTTATCTCGGTTCCACACTCTCAACCACGAATTTCAAGGCATACAAGAGGGAGTATGGCACACCGGAAAAGATAGAGGATATCTATGATTACAGGGCAAAGCTAAAGCAGAAGTTCTATTTTTATCAGGATATGTCAAAGGATGATGATGTACCAAAGAAGCTGCAGAATGACTTCCTTCACCAGATGTATGAGGATTTTGGAACGATTGAAGAGGACTGTTTTTACGACAGGCTGGAAGATGGAAAGTACGATGAAGGCTTTAAGGAAAGACAGGTAAAGGAAGAAAAGAGCCGGTGATGAGATTTTTACAGGAGGCGATATCATATGGAACAGGAATTTGATGTTGAGATAAAAGAAGTGCTTTCACGAGTACAGAAAGTAAAGGCAGAGTCGCTTGACGATGCCATCAATAAGGCAATGGATATGTATTATGCAGAGCAGATAGTCCTTGGAGCAGAGGACATGAAGGGAGTTGATTTTGCGCCTATCAGCGAAGGTCAGCTCCCTTCTTCATTAAAAGAAAACGGAGGAAAAGCAAGATGAAAAGTGATTCAACAACAGTAATTAAGAACATGGAGTTTTTAGTAAAGGAACTTCATAAGGAGTGGGACAGATCGGGTGCTTCTAAGGCATCCGTTATTATTTCCCTTGAGGAAGTAGATGGTATCAATGATAAGTTAAAAGAGATTATCTATCACACACAGAAGTCAGTCGATGAGGATGAGCTGACCTTTAAACAGAGCATTGCAAAGTCCAAGGAGTGCTATGTGCTTCTTCGTGTGGTGCGTAAGATTGCAAAGAAAAAGGATAAATGTGAAAAACAGGCAATCGACAATGAATTTGCAATCGAGCTGGATAAGGATGAGTTAAAGCTATTTAAGGGATTGTTTGCAGAGATGTTTAAGTAGAGGAGGACAAAGGTATGGGCGTTGATATGAAGGTCAAAGCGATATACGATTCTGAGATTGGTAACATCACCAGATCAGAAAAGAACTGGAAGGATGTGTTAAAGGTCGCAGGTCAGTTATACCGCTATGAATTTGACAATATCGTTATGGTAACAGCTCAGAGACCTCCGGAAAAAAGCACACTCATGGCAGATTATGATACCTGGAAAAAGGTGGGAAGATATGTAAAGCGTGGTGCGAAAGGCTGCGCTATCTTCCCGTCAAGGGCACTGAATCCACGCATGAGGTATATCTTTGATATCAGTGATACCGGAGGGAAGAATGTTAAGCTGACATGGGACCTTGAGGGAGAAAATCTTAAAGATTATGTGGATTTTCTCGTATCAGAAGGTCAGATTGAGCAGTACGATAACAGCAACAGGGAGTCTCTAAAAAATACACTAAAACAGTTTACAGGAACAGATGTTTGGCTTATAATAAAAGAAGAGTTCGGAGACCGAATGACCGAGCTCATGCAGCTATCAGGTAGTGTGATAAAGGAAGAAAGTAAGAAACGCAATGGCTTACAGCAGGAAATGGACATGGAGCAGCTTGTATATGCAAGTGTCATGTATGCTGTAGGGACGAGATGCGGATTTGACTTATCTGTGCAAGAACAGGATTTCAGTCAGATCGTAAATATCAAAGACGAAGAGATCATTTACCGTCTTGGTTCCATTGTATGCGATGTCTCCTGTAGTGTTCTTAGAGAATTTAGTCGTAACTTAAAGGCAATCGAGAGCGAAAGGAGAATTGGATATGTTAGAAGAAATGACTTACAAGGAAGTGGACGGACTGCTTTATCCGCAGATAGAGATGCCGGACGAGACGGAGGATCTCACGAAGCTGGGCAAATACGGAAGGATGGCGATGAACTATCTAAAGGAGAACGAGCCGGCAAGATACAAGACGCTGATGAGATTCGGGAAGATGTACGAGAAGATGTCAGCGGTAGAGGAGGAAGCGAACCAGCTGTACGACCAGCTGGAGATGCAGTATCTGGCGAAGCACAAGCCACAGAATCCGTCATCGACAATGGAGATGTGGAAGATAAGAGAGCAGGCGAAGATGCAGGCAGAGGAAGTGGTACTCCATCAGATAGTGATGCGATTCCACTAGAATCAGATGATACAGAACTGAATAGGGAACTTGATGAAATCAATTCATTGGGTGTTAGTAAGGAAGCCGAATATACACAGGCTTCCTTTTTTTTCGACCAGAACGGGCAGGCAAGCATTGGCACCATTCATACTGAGGACGAAAACAATAATCAGTTTATGCGTCAGTTCGAGCAGGACAGAAAAGCTGCATTAGCAGGTAAATACAATTATCTGAATCCCAAAAAGTCTGCAACAGTACCAGGTGAGTATATCAAACAGGTGCTTATGAGAGGTACAGGCTTTGTCGGTGGCAAGGGCAGGGTATGCAAGATTTTTGAAACAGAGATTGATGCAGGAACCAGGGCAAAGCGTATCAAAGCAGAGTATGGTCAGGGAGGTGCAGGCTGGCCGGTTGACGGACTAGGGCTGCACGGATATGACACATTTCATGGGAATGGACTGCGTTTTCAGTGGCGAGATGAGGATGGAGAGGTTGAAGGATATGTTTCGTGGAAAGATATCGAAAAAGAGCTTGGTGTCCTTATTCTTACAGGGGAATACCAGTCTGAGACACCTCGTATTGATGAGCTTGCGATGGACGGACTCCGTGAGGATGATGAGGTCATTGATGCCGAATATCAGGAAGTGGAACCGGAAGAGGCAGAATCAGAGATTGATGATTATGCAATACCGGATGAGCCGGAGAGCTATGCTTCTAACAGAGATTATGTAAGTGTAAAAGGCATGACACCACAGGAAACTGCCGATGAAGACCGCATGGTAACACAGGCAGAATATGGTGCCGAGATAGAAGCTGAAACATCTGAAAAAGATCCATCAGAGCTTAAGTATATTACACCGATTGATTATGCCAAGCGTATTGCAGAGCTTGATGAAGACCTGCGTGATGCGGCGGAGATTCTTGTAACAGATTGCAGCTGCTACACTCCGTTTAGGGCATTCCTTATGGATGTGGTGCAGTCTGATTTTGCATTTATGCCCAATAAACTTGACCTTATCAGGGATATTGCATTAGGGACAGATAATGCAGAAAGAAAGGCATATTCCAACAATAAGTATGGTCTTGTGGAGTACTCAATCAGAAGCGGATATGTGAAGATCAGCTATAAGAACAGGAATGGTGTGCGTAAAGAAGGTGCTCTCGATTGGCGTGAGTTATATGAAATCTTATCTTATATGGTAAAACAGCCATTTTACTGCGGAGAAGACCAGAAGAAGTATTATCAGGAGACAAAGCAGAAGGCTGACAGGGATAAGATGAATCCGGTCTATAAGAGATTCTTTGATATCGAGGATAGTGTAAAAGCCAATCGTCTTGAAACCAGGGAAAGAGCAATAGCGAATGGCTGGGAAACCAAGATTGATGAGAATGGACATGTGGTTTCAGATGATGCAGTATCAGTATCTGTGGAAGATATTCAGGCTGATACAGAATCACAGGAAACTGTAGATTTTACACCAAAGCAGGAACCAGTACAGCAAGTAGAAAGTCTTGAAAATGAGAAGAATGTTGCCGGGCAGACGAAACACAATTTCCACTATAACCTCTGGGAAATGGAAAAAGGCGGTGCTAAGACCAGATACCAGTGGAATATGGATGCAATCCGCACTTTAAAGCAGATTGAATCAGAGAACAGGCTTGCCACACCTGAGGAACAGAAAACTCTGTCGAAGTTTGTCGGATGGGGCGGACTGTCACAGGCATTTGATGAGAATAACGCAGGCTGGAGCAAAGAATATGCAGAGCTGAAAGACCTTTTATCTGATGAGGAATACAGTGCTGCAAGGGCAACAGTAAATAACGCCTTTTATACTTCACCGGAGATTGCCATGTGCATAAATTCGGCACTTGTCCAGTTTGGTTTCAGAGGCGGCAATGTATTAGAGCCATCTATGGGTATCGGTAACTTCTTTGGAAGTATGCCGGCACCAATGCAGAGAAGCAAGCTGTATGGGGTGGAGCTTGACAGCATTTCAGGAAGAATTGCAAAGCAGCTTTATCAGAATGCCAATATCAGTATCACAGGATTTGAGAATACCACATATCCGGATAACTTCTTTGATGTGGTTGTCGGAAATGTGCCATTTGGTGATTATAAGGTATTTGATCCAAAGTACAACAAGTATAACTTCCGTATCCACGATTATTTTCTGGCAAAAGCACTTGATCAGGTAAGACCGGGAGGCATGGTTGCAGTAATCACCACAAAGGGAACACTTGATAAGGCAAATCCTACTATCCGAAAGTATCTGGCTGAAAGAGCAGAGCTTGTGGGAGCAGTAAGACTTCCGAATACTGCATTTAAAGATAATGCAGGAACCGAAGTGACAGCAGATATCCTGTTTTTGCAGAAGAGGGAGAGAAAGATTGATATTGAACCTGACTGGGTACACCTTGGTGTAACTGAGAATGGCATTGCAGTCAACTCTTATTTTGCAGAGCATCCGGAGATGATGCTTGGATCTATGGAATATGACACAAGGATTTACGGACAGGACAGCAGATATACAGTCTGTGTGAATAATGATGAGAACTTCAATATGTATGAGACTCTCAATAAGGCTATCGGTAATATCAAAGCCCAGATGACAGATTTTGAGAGAGTGGCAGATGAGGCGGAGCAGACGGAGGAAGTTATCCCGGCTGATCCGGATGTGAGAAACTACACTTACACATTTTTTGAAGGAAAACTCTATTACAGGGAAAATTCCGAGATGGTAAAAAAAGAAGTATCACAGACTGCCGAGGAGCGAATCCGATGCCTTGATGAAATCAGACAGATAACAAGAGAGCTGATTGATATCCAGATGGATGGCTGCAGCGAGGAGGAGCTTTCTGATAAGCAGAGACTTCTTAATGTAAAATATGATGCCTTCGTAAAGCAGTATGGAGCCATTACTTCAAAAGCAAACAGAATAGCATTCAGGGATGACAGCGATTATCCACTTCTTTGCAGTCTTGAGGAAGTAAACGAAGATGGGGAGGTGAAAAAAGCGGATATGTTTTATAAGCAGACGATTAAGGCAAAGACAGTCATAGACAGAGTGGAGACCGCTGTGGAAGCATTAAATGTATCCGTCAATGAATTTGGATATGTAAATCTTGCCTATATGCTTTCTATCTATGAGCCGGATATTACAAATGCAAAGGAAGAACTTGCAGAAAAGTCTGGACAGACAGTGGATGAGATAACGCTAAGTGATGATGCATTAGCAGAGCTTAGAAGGGCAGTCCTTGTGGAAGAGCTGGACGGACTGGTTTTCCTAAATCCAGACCGCTACAACGAGAACAATCCCGACATTGGCTGGGAGACAGCAGACGAGTATCTTTCGGGAAATGTGAGAGACAAACTTCGTGTAGCAAAGGCTATGGCGGCTGATACAGACAATCCGCAGGCAGAAAGATTTGCAGGAAATGTGGCAGCACTTGAAAAGGTGCAGCCGGAATGGATTGAAGCCTCGGATATTGATGTAAAGATTGGTACGACATGGATTGAACCGCTTGATTATGAGCAGTTTATCTATGAACTTCTCAATACGCCAAGGCGTGCAAGAGCAGTCAGAAGCCAGTATTACAATACAGGAATTCAGGTACACCTAAATAAGATGAGCATGGAATGGTTCATCGAGAATAAAAGTATGGATAAGCATTCAGTGGCAGCTACTAAGACTTATGGTACAAGCCGCATGGATGCTTATTCTATTTTTGAGGATACGCTGAATCTTAAAACTGTAACAGTAAGGGACAGGATTGATGACGGAGATGGCAGGTATCATTATGAAGTCAATAAGAATGAGACAATGCTTGCAAGGGAAAAGCAGAACATGATCAGGGAAAAGTTCAAGGAGTGGCTGTTTTCAGAGCCGGAGCGTAGACAGAAGTATGTAGAATATTACAACGAGACATTCAATAACATCCGTCTGCGAGAGTATGACGGAAGCCACTTACAGTTTCCGGGAATGAATCCTGCGATTGAGCTAAAGCCACACCAGAAGAATGCTGTGGCAAGAATCCTTGATAAGGAAAAGCATATGGAGAATGCGAAAACAAAGGAACAGACAGAGCCGGAGAGGGCAGAAGCTGAGCGAGTAGAAGCAGAGATTGTATATGCACCAATGGTCGCTGAACCACAGGAGTATCAGTATAATGCAGATGCATTTGAGGCAAGAGGTGTGGATGAGGTGAAGCAGGAAGCAGCACATAAGGAAGTATCGAAGGTAAGAGCAGATAAAGCCAGATAGTAGTGAGGGCGTGGGAGAGATTCTGCGTCCTTTTTTACACCGATTTGTTGCAATACAGAACATTAATTCGATGTACAAGGGATGATTATTGTACAGTTTAAAGTGCTATAAATAAAGCATAAGGAAAGCATAAGTGACGGATGCATGATAAATGAGTTTAATAGAACATTTACGGAGGTGGCAGTTATGCATATATTGGTGTTTATTTTAATATTTGTTGTTGGTTCAATCATTGCCGCTTGTGATGGGGATTATTCATGAATAGCTGCAATCGGTATATTTGTAGGATTTTTTGTATTGCTATTGCAGTATTATGGTTATTTACCCAGCCTGTTTTATTAATAATTGCTATTAGGCTATTATTGAATTCCGATGTGCAAACTTCATTTTCCGATGAGCTTCCAGTTTGTCAGGGTTTGTGATATACTCCTTTATGGATTGAATGATATTTTTGCATATGTCGGTTCGATTCATAAGACATACCTCCTAAGTGTGATTAAGTTTGTCGCTGCAACGACCTCACTTTTGGAGGCTTTTGTCAAGTCTTTTCAGAAAAAAACAGAAATTTTCACAAAAAAATAAAGCCCTATAGCCTTGAAAAATCAAGGCTTTGGGGCTTAAGTTGACAACATTGCCGCCTGATACTGAAATTCACCGTAATAGACCGCATAGGAAACCATATCATCTTTTGTTATTTCAGCGAGCTGTTCATCTATATGAGATGCCAGCTTGCGAAGGTTGCCATTTTCTTTTAAGCGAATGGCATGAAAAATATCTGGCATAATGCAAAACTAAGAGGACGTGGTTACAGTAGAGCCAATTAAATCGTGAGCTATGCAGAGAAAAGTGTGGGATTAACGGATGGAACGGATGCAGGCCGTGAAGCCGTAAAATGGTATGGAGTCCGGAACGGACTGCATCTGCAAAAGACCAACAAGAACCTGAGATGGTATAGCGTCCACTGAGTAAATCAGTACCACGACAGGTGAATGCAGGTCAGTAACAATCAAACATAAAAACAAGAGCTGTAGCCGGCATCGTTTTTTTCCGTGGGGCATGCCCCCGTTTAGGAGCTTGGCTGGCACTCAGTGAATGGTAGATGCTACGAAGGAAGTTGGGACATGATCCCCTTAGACACGGAAGGTTCATCATCATAGTTGAACAGAGGAAAAATAGCCTTTATAAAGCAAACTAAAAGGATGCTTTATTAGCTATACTTATTTATCAGCTATTCGGTACATGACACTACGATATCCATCACTCTCGGCTTTTGTTTGAGGTAAAATAAAAATCGTCAAAGCCAGTAAAATCAATAGATTTAGGATTGACAGAATAGGAGAAATGAATGAAGAAAATAATAAGAATATTATTTGTATGCTTGTTTTTTATTGCATTAATTTTTATAGGCAAGAATGTATTAAAGGATGGCAAAGAACGGGAATATATAAAGTCTGACAAGTATTATGAGGAAAACATAGAAAATATAAATATAAATGAAGTTAACTTCAAATTTCTCCAAGTAAATGAAGTTGCTAATGTCAATGAAGCATTTTATAAGAAATATGATTCTTATAAAGAAGTAGTGGTGGAAGATAACAAGAATTATGATGTTTTTGAAAAATATACGAAGGTAGATGTTGCATTTGACCAAGGATATTCTGGAATGCGATGTTACTTAAATGAAGATGAAAGTTTCGGTGGAGCTTATTTCCGATATACATTTGAATATGAAACAAATGACGAAAATCTTGTGGATTCTTCTATTGAAGTATATATAACGGCTGAACCGTTAGAAAAGTTTGAAGGTTTATTACCAACTATTGAAGAGGCTGATGAAGGGAATGTATATAGTATATATGATAACATTCTCTATTATATGGAAAATGATGATAATATGAGCTTATTTAAAACTAATATATGTACAGTTGTTTTTGATGGTTCTAAGTACAGTTATTTTTGTGGTGTTATAGATGGCGAGAAAGAATCTTATATCAATAAATATTGTAATGTTTTATATAACTTTTTTCAACAAATGTATAAATGATAAAACTATAAAAATTATAGTAATTTATGAAATGAATCTACAAGACATATAGTATTTCATAAATTACTATTTATATAAATGCCCAATAACACAATTTTCTTCTACAGCAGGTGATATTACAAGAGTCGTTAATTATAAAGATATAAATTTGAATAAAAATGATGTGTTTAATGCAGTTGTTCCTGCTTATGTAGATGATGAACAAAATAATGAAATAGAAGGTTCAACTACAGAGTATGAGTTGAAGTCACCTGATGGTAAAGAAATTAATCCTGATCAAAATTTAAGTGGTGAAGATGCAAAATCTGCTTATTATATGGTGACAGTAGAAGTTGATTCGGATGAACATGGTATTGCTATAGGTCAAGGAATTAGACAAGAAGGAAATTTTGCAAAAGTTGAAGCGGTTGCTAAAGAAGGTTACCAATTTGTTGGTTGGTATGAGAATGATAAATTAATTTCGCAAGAAACACAATATCGTTTTTGTGTAGAAAAAGATACCCTTTTAGTTGCAAAATTTGAAAAAGATGGAGAATCAGCGAACCCAGAAAATCCAGCGAACCCAGAAAATCCAGCGAACCCAGAAAATCCTGATTCGGGAAAAGATAATAATACAGGTAATAATTCTGGTTCGGGAATAAATGAAAATGGAGGAGAAAAGATAGAATCTGTTTCAACAGGAGACGAATCTGCAGTTGGATTTTGTAGTCTAATGGCTGTAATCATGGTAAGTATAGTGATGTGTATGGCATTTACAAAAATAAGACGTAAAAAGCAGAGAAATTAAGGAGCCACATAAATGTTCAGAAAAACGTATAAAGTAGTAGTATTAGCAATTGTTCTTGGAGTTCTATTAAATGCTTGTAGTAAAAGACAAGCAGTAACCGAGGAATATAATACAATAAGTGATTTGGCATATTCTGAAAAATGTAAAATTGAACCAATCATATATATTGAAGAAAAAGCAGGATTTGTTCCATATATTGTATTAACTAATGATTATAATGGTAAAACACTTTTGTTAAGAAAAGAAATTCTTCCAGAGAATAGAAGAGTTAGTGATTATTCGGCTTACTATGAAGAAAGTGAAATTGATAATTACTTAATGGGAGAGTTTTTTGATAATTTACCTATTCAAACTCGTTGCTTAATTCAAGATTCGGAAATAGAGATTTTAGATGAACGATGCTTGAATCAAATAGATGATAGCGTGATAACTATTGTAAGAAAAGTGTTTTTGTTGTCTTTTACTGAACTTGGATATAAAAAAAATGGGCATGTCGGAGTTGAAGGGGTGCCATTGTTGTATTTTAAAGATAATAAGAATCGTTTTGCTACTACGAATAATGGAAAGTTTACTGTAAGTTGGTGGTTAAGAAGTGCGGATTCTACATATGATTCTTGTGTATATGCAGTAGGACCGGAAGGTGAAATTGGAAGCACGAATGCATACGATATGAATGGTATCAGACCAGCATTTTGTGTTGACGGTAAGCAAGAAATATATAAAGAAGAAGGCAGATATATTTTAAAATAACATAACTTATTTATATTAAAGTGATTATGTTATTTTGAAAGAATTATTGAAATTCATTTGCCTGTGCTTATCTAAACGTTAATTGGCTACATTTTGGCTACAAGATTTTTATAAAGCACTAATTCCTCAGCAAAAATAAGCTACTTTAGACAACAGAACCGCACAAATTAGTTTCAAATAATCGAATATCACGAAACCAAAGTCCGTGATGGTGGACGTACAGTAGAATCTGGACGTGTTGCTACAGTTATCGAGTAATCATTGAACACTTAATGAGTGCGTAAGCGCGAAGTTAGTGAGAAAGTTGTTCTGTGAGCGTTGCGAGCAGAACAAGGTAGACTTGTATATTCCGCCAAAGAGAGGTGATATGCAGTGAAGATAAAGAGAAATATGATTGTGTGGGCTGAATTGAAAAATGGACTCAAGCACATACAAGCTGGAAGGAGACCATGTATTGTAATAAGCTGCGACAAAGCAAACGGAAAATCACCTGTATATACAGTTATACCGGGGACAACTAAGATGAGAAAGGATTATATTCCAGTACATTTTAATATTGAGCCTTCAGAAATTAAAGGATTTTTAAGACATACAACAATGTTTTTACCAGAGCAGCTGGTCACAATAAATGAGGAACAGATAATACAGACCGCTGGGATGATTGTCAGCACAGATGCAATAAAAAAGGTTGATGCGATGTTAGTCAGACAGCTGCAGATTGGAGAATATGATGGATGACGAAAATGAATTAGAGAATCAGAGTATAGATATTCCTATATGGAAGCGATATTTGCTTTCTGTAACTGAAGCGGCACAGTTTTATCACATTGGTGAAAAGCGGCTTAGACAAATTGTAGATATCCATCCAAATGGGGAGTTTTATCTGTTAGTAGGAAACAAAGTTTTATTTAAGAAAGAGCAATTTGAACAATTTCTGGCAGAGTCAACTGCAATTTAATATGTAAAGTAGTAGAAAAGGGGGCACAAATGTGGTACAATAATCACGCTAGGGCTCTCTTTTTTGAAAGGAGACAAAGCTATGAGAGAGAAAAGACGAGATAATCGCAATAGAATTCTTCACGAAGGAGAGTACCAGAGAGCAGATGGACGTTATCGTTTTAGATATGTGGATATTCATGGAAATGAAGGAAATTTATATAGTTGGCGTTTGGACCATAATGATCCTATACCTAAAGGAAAGAAAATGGAGCTTTCTTTAAGAGAAAAGGAAAAACAGCTGGAACAGGATATGTTTAATGGACTTGTTCCAAGAGGTGGAGGGCTTACAGTTCTTGAATTAGTGGAGAAATATGTGAGCCTTAAAATAGGGGTCAGACAGAGTACTTATGCTGGTTATAAGACGGTAATTAATCTGCTGAAAAAAGATGATTTTGGCAAAAAAAGAATCGACAAAGTGAAATTATCGGATGCGAAAGCATGGTTGATCAAGCTTCAGAGGGTAGATGGAAAAGGTTATAGTTCAATTCATACTATCCGGGGAGTATTAAGACCGGCATTTCAGATGGCAGAAGAAGATGACTTGATTCGCAAAAATCCATTTGGCTTTGAACTAGTCAATGTGATTGTGAATGATAGTGTGAGAAGAGAGGCTGTCACAAGAAAGCAGGAGCGGGAATTTCTAAGATTCATAAAAGAAGATGCGCATTTCTGCAAGTACTATGATGCAATATTTGTCCTCTTTAACACAGGACTTCGTATATCAGAGTTCTGTGGGCTTACAAAATCAGATTTGGATTTTAAAAACAAAAGAATACGGGTAAATCATCAATTACAGAGAACAAGTCAGATGCAGTATATCATTGAAAAGCCTAAGACAGAAAGCGGCGAGAGATATGTTCCAATGTCTGATGAGGTGGTGGCTTGTTTTAAGAGAATACTTAAGGACAGGGTCAATCCCAAAGTTGAACCGATGGTTGATGGAATGACAGGATTTTTATTCCTTGATAAAAATGATATGCCTATGGTGGCATTACATTGGGAAAAGTATTTCCAGCATATTCGGGAAAAGTACAATAGCATATATAAGGTTCAGATGCCGCCAATCACACCGCATGTGTGTCGTCATACGTTTTGTTCTAATATGGCTAAGTCGGGAATGAATCCGAAGATGCTTCAGTATATTATGGGACACTCGGATATCAGTGTTACGATGAATACCTATACTCATGTTAAATTTCAGGATGCACAGGAAGATTTTCAAAAAGCAATCAATTCATAATGACCTGATGAAAATGAGAGAAAAATGGCTGAATGCCAGTATTTATCTTAATCCCCAATTTCTTACCTGTCGATTCCCAATGGCAGATTTGCCTTTGGTACAGACTTGAAATTTACCAAAGTTTTTACCAAAATTGATGACAAAAATATGCAAAGATATGCCAAAATATGCTAGAATAAGTGAAAAATGAAGAAAGGTAAAAAGGCTTACAAAGCCCGAAATACCAAGAAATGCGAGGTTATGCAACAATGATAAAAGTGCTTTTCATATGTTTAGGCAACATCTGCCGCAGCACCATGGCGCAGAGTGTATTCGCCCATCTGGCGGCGGAAGCAAACATGGCAGATTATTTTGAAATTGATTCTGCGGCGACAAGCCGCGAAGAAATCGGAAACACGCCACACTATGGAACGGTAAGGAAGCTTAAGGAAGAGAATATTCCGCTCATCCCGCACAGGGCGCGCCAGATGACAGGAAATGATTATTTATACTATGATTATCTGATCGGCATGGATACTGCGAACATCCGTAACATGATAAAAATCGCCGGAGGCGAGGACAGTCAGGGAAAAATCTACAAAATGCTGTCCTTTGCGGGATATGAACACACGCACAGGCTGTCGGAGGCAGGAGATGTCGCTGATCCGTGGTATACCGGAGATTTTGAGGCAACCTATCGGGATGTGAAAAATGGCTGTGAAGGTTTGAAGGCATATATAAAAGAAAATCACAAGGTTACACTGTGATTTTTGCAGTTGCAGATGAAAACAACTGGTGTCAGAGAAGAGAGGAGTAACATGGAAACAAGAATTGCATTAATTGGAATTATTGTGGAGAATCCAGAATCAATCGAGGCGTTGAATCATCTTTTGCATGAATATGGAAAGTATATTATTGGTCGAATGGGAATCCCATACAGAGAGCGTGAAGTAAACATTATCAGCGTGGCAATTGATGCGCCGCAGGATGTGATCAATGCTCTGTCAGGAAAAATCGGACGGTTGGATGGAATCGGAGCGAAAACCGTTTACTCAAACATCAAAGGAAAGAATGAAAAATAAAATCAGATGTGCCGGGCAAGATTATCTCGCTACGCTGCAAGCCGAGCCAGCTCGAATCCGCTGCGCTTCTTCTCGCTGTTGGGGCTGTCGCCCAATAAGAATAAAAAGAAAAGATGACAGTCTGGTGAATAAATTCCCCATTCTGTCATCTTTCCTTTTTATCCTTACTCGGCTTGTAGCTTATCCAAAGTATCTCTCAAGTAATCCCTTAAGGGCTTTGCCGTGTCTAGCCTCGTCTCTTGCCATCTCATGAACAGTGTCATGGATTGCATCAAGGTTGTTTTTCTTAGCGCATTTTGCAAGATCAAATTTACCTGCAGTAGCACCGAACTCACAGTCAACTCTCCATTTCAGGTTATCTTTTGTAGTAGCTTTCATGTTTGGCTCTAAGTCCTCACCTAACATCTCAGCAAATTTTGCTGCATGTTCTGCCTCTTCGTAAGCAGCTTTCTCCCAGTAAAGACCAATTTCCGGATATCCCTCGCGGTGAGCGATACGAGCCATGCAAAGGTACATACCAACTTCAGAGCATTCTCCTTCGAAGTTTGCTTTTAACTGATCGAAGATGTATTTCTTGTCTTCATCGCTGATTTCTGGATTGTTTTTTACTGTTTTTGCGTAAACGCCATATTCATGTTCTGCAGCAAGTGTAAGATCTCCTTCTACTTTTTTGAACTTATCAGCGCCTACATGACAGACTGGACACTCTGCTGGTGCAGCATCTCCTTCATAAACATATCCACATACTGTACAAACCCATTTTGTCATAATTTTGTTCTCCTTTTCTTATTTAAATTTTATTTAGTTTTAATAATAGTAACTATTACTGATTTTAATTTAAAAAATATATTTTGTCAATACTTTTTCTTATATTTTTTATAGAAAGCTGTACAGTTCGCAGAACAACTGGAACTGTACCGTTAACTGTTCTTTTTACAGTCTGCGCATTTCCCATAAAAATATGTAATATGACCTTCAATTTCACCGTCAAATCCCTGATTTGCAAGGACATTGATATGATCAAGACCATCTACGGAAAGGTCTAAAACGCTGCCACAATGTTTGCAGATAAAATGATAATGTAGAGCCGGATTCCCGTCAAAACGGTCAGGTCCGATACCGGTCGATAATTTCTGAATCTCACCGATGTCAGAAAGTAATGACAGATTACGGTATACAGTGCCGAGACTGATATTCGGAAACTCTTCTTTGATGCCGAGATAAACAGTTTCAGCAGTAGGGTGGTCATATCTGCCGGCAAGGAAGGTCTTGATTGCTTCACGTTGTCTACTATATTTTAGCATGATAATCACCCTTTCTTTTTAATAATAGTAATTGTTACTGATATTATAATAGCAGAGAACCATACTTCTGTCAAGAATAAAGAAGATAAATTTAAACATTTCTGTGATCACTCAGCCACGCTTCATAATGTAAGTTTTTTGAAAAATCACGCATATCATAACCGACCAATGAATATATATAGTAGCAACAAAATAAATGCCGGGAGCATCCGATGGCAGGAATCAAACGTTTTATTACATATATATATGCATACGAAAACGGAACAAAAGGAATCAACGCGGGATTTGCAAAAGTGGAGATCAGGGGAAATGAATGCAGGATTGAAGTGCATCTGCGTGGAACACCAATTCGGATGGGAATGGATCAGGTATACCTTTTTAAAGTAGAGGGAGGGCAGATGCTTGCGTTCCCGATGGGAGAGATGAGAATGATAAAAGGAAGCGGAGATTATGGAACAATTATAAAGGCAGATCAGATTAGAGGATCAGAATACTCGTTTGCCGAGATGGATGGAATGGTTTTTGCAGGAGAGGAAGGCGCGATTGCCATGACACGCTGGACGGAAGGAAAGCCATTTGCAGTAAAAACAGAAAACATAAAGTTGTGGGAGCCTCCAAGATTTGACGCAGACGAAAAAGAGGCAGAGGAGCTTCATGCAACGGAAATGCCAATGCGCAATATTTTTCCGAAGTTTGTCTGGGTGGACACGTGGGAGCGGTTCAAAAACACGTATCCCTATTTTACATTGCCGGAGGATAAAAATGTGGAGTGTGTGCGCATTGAACTGAAAGACCTGCGTGAACTGCCGCGAAAATACTGGTATCTTGGAAATAACAGCTTTTTGCTGCACGGATTTTTCAATTACCGCTATCTGGTGTTGGGAAAGCTCGAAGAGGACAAATGGTTTATCGGTGTCCCGGGGATTTATCAGCAGCAGGAGCGCGTGATGGCAGCAATCTTTGGTTTCCCGGAGTTTATGACGACCGATCACATCAACCAGTTTGGCTATTGGTATCACACGTTAGATGAATAATACAGGACAATAATTGAGAGGGAACTGTCCGTTTATGAATGGATTTCATCGGGATTTAAGATAGCGTAGCGGATGTGATCTTCCCATTTTCCCTGAATGAGAATACTGTCGCGCTCAATTCCTTCCTCGAAAAAACCTGTGGCATGCAGCAGGTTTCTGGAAGGCGTATTTTCAGGCATGCAGCGGGCAAAGATTTTGTGGAGTCCGAGACCATAAAAGCCGACAGACAGTGCCATAGACAGAGCTTCTCGGGCATATCCATGATGCTGATAAGACGCATCGAATTTATAGCCGACCTCGCTCGTGAAATAAGGCATTTTTATAATATTGTGCAGACAGACCGTGCCGATGATGGTAGATGGATCTTCTTTCAAAAAAACATAAAAGCGCACACTGGAAAGCTTGAGCGCAAGTTTTAACTCGCATCTGGCGAGCGTCTGCTGGAAATCGAGTGTGTAATAATTCTCAGGGGCGGTTGGTTCATATTTTTCAAAGCAGGAGCGGTTACGATATAAAAAATCATGGATTTCCCGCAGATAATCCGTGGAGGGTAGCCGTAAAATTAATCGCTCTGTTTCGTAGGAAAAAGAAAGCCCGGTGGGCAGTTGTGTGTGATTCTGCATAAAAACCTCGAATGGAAAAATTCTTATATAACATTATATACGACACCACAAAAAAAGCAAAAATATTTCTATGGTAGTGATGCGATAAATAGTGTATCATTGTATACAGAGTACCAGAACAGGAAAACAGAAAAATGAAAATGACGCAGGACGAAAAATATATGAAGGCAGCCATCCGCGAGGCGAAAAAAGCATATGCCCTGGATGAGGTGCCGATCGGGTGCGTGATCGTGCAGGATGGCACGATTATTGCGAGAGGATATAACAGAAGAAACACCGAAGGAAATACGTTGGCACACGCGGAATTGACTGCAATCAAAAAAGCGAGCAAAAAGACCGGTGACTGGCGGTTAGAGGATTGTACGATGTATGTGACACTGGAGCCTTGCCAGATGTGTTCCGGTGCAACCGTACAGTCCCGGATGACAAGGGTGGTAGTCGGTTGTATGAATCCAAAAGCCGGTTGTGCGGGATCTATCCTAAATCTTCTGGATATGCCGGAATTTAACCATCAGGTGGAATTGACGACAGGAGTCATGGAAGAAGAATGCAGTCAGATGATGAAATCATTTTTTAAAGAATTGAGAGAAGCAAGGAAGAAGAAAAAGCAGCTGGAAAAAGAACAGATCGGGGAAATATAAAAGACAGGTGATCATATGAATGAAAAGACAGTAGGAATGCTTGCAAAGTTTACAGGTGTGTCTGTACATACAATAAAATATTATGAGAAGATTGGTCTTCTGAGTTCTACGAGAAGAGAACATTCGAATTACAGGTCTTACGATATAAGGGCATGTACGGATATTTACGAATGTATGAAGTATAAGAATCTTGGGTTCGCATTGAAAGAGGTCGGGAATCTGATAAAGGAAGCAGATTCAGAAGCGATAGATAATCTGTTGAAAAAAAGATTAGAGGAAATAGATGCTTCACTGTCAGAATTGCAGGAATTAAAAAAACGTGTGACGGATTATCTTGCAGAGACGGAAGAGATAGAAAAGAAACAGGGAAACTGGTATATAGAAGAAATGCCGGATTTCTGGATCAGATTTCAGACGAATAACCTGGAATATGGCAAAAATGCACAACTTGAATCGGACGGGATTAATTTCATGGATTATGCACCGGAAAGCAAATCGGTACTTAAGATAAGCAGAGAAAGTCTGAATGGAACGGAAAACCAGTTCTCCTGGGGACAGGCAGTACGGGCAGAGTATATAGAAGATATCGAAAAAAATGAAAATGTCTGGAGCAGGCAAAAAGGATATATCAGGATAAAAGGCGGAAGAGCATTTGTCCTGTATCTGAAAATTACCGGACCGTATGCATCGGAAGGAGTGCTGCAGAAGAAAATCCGAAAGATATACCGAAAGTTTCAACAAGATGCAAAGATACCGGGAGATGCTTACTGTGTAAGGATTAAGATCACACATGATGAAGAAGGAAATGATTGGAATTATTTGAAAATATATATATTACTGAAACCTGAGAGTTAATCTCAGGTTTTTGCACTTTAGTGAGGTAAAATGCCATTGAAGAGGTGAAATTAGAAAGAAAAGAATAGAAAAAATTAATAGAAAATGATTAAAAAGACTGAAAATTATAAAATGTATTAATAAGAGTACACTTGACCTGATACCTGTATCCAGTTATAAAATTAACAATATAGAAAAACGGGTCAGGAGGAAACGGATAATGACAAGTGAAGAAATCAAAAATATGAGTTTTGAAGATTTCCGGACACAGATTGAGGGGATGGAAGAGGTTCAGAAACTCACAGCAGACGGAACGGAGAGATATGGTATATATAAGCATGATGTATGCTATGTAAACAGAGACGGGATTGAGCGTACGCTCCAGATGATCGTACCAGAGACGAATGCCAAAGCACCAAAGATATATCCGGCAATTTTGTATGTTCAGGGATCGGCATGGAGAAAACAGGACAACTATAAACGGCTTGGAGCAATGGCAGATCTTGCAAGACGTGGATTTGTGACAGCGATTCTTCAATACAGAGAAAGCGATCTTGCTACATTTCCTGCTCCTGTAGAAGATGCAAAGACAGGTGTACGTTTCTTAAGAAAACATGCAGAGGAATATCGTATTGATCCGTCCCAGGTCTTTATAATGGGAGATTCAAGCGGCGGCAATACAGCGTTTATTGCGGGGGTTACGGCAGATCAGGAGCTGATGGACACAGATGTATATGGAGAATATTCCTGCAAGGTAAATGCAATCGTAGATTTCTACGGAGTTACATGCGTACAGATAAAAGAAGATTTCCCAACTACATTGAACCAGGGAGAACCGGACAGTCCGGAAGGAATGCTGATCGGTAAGAAGAATGTATATGAATATCCGGAACTTTCCAATGCAGTTACCTGTATGAATTATGTAAAAAAAGAGACAGAGATACCACCGGTCCTGATGATGCACGGACTTGCCGAT
>ERZ827522.1498-NODE-1498-length-20083-cov-3.866936_pt1 | contig 20083 bp, 18 predicted proteins | sample MGYA00519580_ERZ827522 | MGnify/ENA primary metagenome ERZ827522 (study PRJEB31778, sample SAMEA3449340) | human gut metagenome | biome: human gut; feature: human-associated habitat; material: faeces | place: United Kingdom | collected 2010/2012 ... | reverse complement strand
AGAAGGCGAAGGGCGTATTTAATAATCTGATCGAGCTGTCGAAGCGTGGAAATGCGATCACGGAGCAGAACGTGGATTATGCCATTGAGATGGGCAGGGAGGATCAGGAAGACAGACTCATGGAAATGGATGCCGACTGTATCTGTCATACGATCAACGGTAAACCCATCAAACTCAAGACACTGGGACAGAAAGCCTATGTGGATGCGATCCGCAAGAATATGATCGTGTTCGGACTGGGACCTGCAGGTACCGGTAAGACTTATCTGGCCATGGCCATGGCCATCACTGCATTTAAAAATAACGAAGTCAGCCGGATCATACTGACCAGACCGGCGATCGAAGCCGGGGAGAAACTGGGATTTTTACCGGGGGATCTGCAGAGTAAAGTGGATCCGTACCTGCGGCCTTTGTATGATGCCCTGTATCAGATCATGGGGGCGGAAAGTTTTGCCAAAAATATGGAAAAAGGACTGATTGAAGTTGCGCCGCTTGCTTATATGAGAGGACGTACCTTGGACAATGCCTATATCATTCTTGATGAAGCACAGAATACAACACCGGCGCAGATGAAAATGTTCCTGACACGTATCGGATTTGGTTCAAAGGTCGTGATTACCGGCGATTTAACGCAGAAAGATTTGCCAAAGGATACAACATCGGGACTTGATGTGGCAATGAAGGTTTTGTCAAAAGTTGATGAAATAGGCATGGTCAAGCTGACCAGCCAGGACGTTGTCCGTCATCCGCTTGTACAAAAGATTGTCAAAGCGTATGAGGAGTATGAAAGCCGTATGGCAAAAAAACAGACCCGCAGCAAGCAGGCACGCACACGGAATGGAGAGAAAAATGACAATAAACATTGAATATGAAACCGAAAAAAAACTGGATTTAGACTATGAAACTATTATCAGACAGGTTGTTGAAAAGGCGATGGATTATGAAAAGTGTCCATATGAAGCGGAAGTGAATGTAACACTCACGGACAATGCTGCAATTCATGAAATCAACCGCGAATACCGCGAAATCGACCGCGCAACGGATGTGTTATCATTTCCGATGATTGAATATGAAACGCCGGCGGATTTTGATGCGCTGGAAGATGTTATGGATCAGTTTCCGGAGGATTATTTTAACCCGGATACGGGAGAACTGATGCTGGGTGACATTGTCATTTCAGTAGAAAAAGTTGAAGAACAGGCAGAAAAATACGGTCATTCCAAGGAACGCGAACTGGCATTCTTAACAGCACACAGCATGATGCATCTGTTCGGCTATGACCATATGGAAGAAGACGAAGCAAAGGTTATGGAAGCCAAACAGCGTGAAGTGCTGGAACTTTTAGGTATTACAAGATAATTTACAGTAATTTACGGAAACTGTCCGGTTATGGACGGAAGCAGGCAGTTTAAAATGATATTAAAAGCCGTCCGGGAAATGAGGATTTATGAAAAAGAAAAAAAGTATTATTATTGTGGTTGTCTGTGTGCTTGCAGCAGCAGGAATTGCGGCGGGTATTTATGGGATGACACGTAAAAAAGGCAGTCCGGAAGCGGTAAATGACAGTACGGCTCAGACTGTTCAGGAACAGACCACACAGGAAGTGAAAAATCCACATGCGGGACAGGCGCAGAGTGTGATCAGCGGAAAGTGGGAAAGCAGCGAACTGGCACAGCAGAAGGCTGTGGCAGTGATGTACAGTAATATCAAGCAGGCGATGCCGCAGTCGAATATCAGCAAAGCAGATATTGTGTTTGAGTCACTTGTGGAAGGCGGCATTACAAGATTGTGCTGTTTTTTTGAAAATCAGACGGAGCTGGAAAAGATCGGACCTGTCAGAAGCTGCCGTACCTATTATCTGTTATTTGCAAAAGAATTTGAAGCCAACTATGTACATTTCGGCTATTCGGAATATGCGGCGGATTATCTGGCACAGCCGTCCTTTTACGCATTAGACGGCATGGCATACTGTTCTTTTTACAGAACCGCTGACCGTGTAGCACCGCACAATGCTTATACTTCATGGAATGGTATTATGGACAGTGTGGCAAAGAAAGGGTATGATACAGTTTATCCGCAGAATTTTGTAAAACCGTTTAGTTTTAATGAAGAGGATGACAAACAGATACAGATTGCAGGCGGTGAAACGTGTAATACCTTTTATCCGGGGTATCCGTACAATAAGCCGTGGTTTGAATATGATGAAAGCACCGGGGAATATTTAAGGTTCCAGTTTGATGATGCACAGATTGATGCGGAAACCGGAGAGCAGCTTTCTTATAAAAACATTCTTGTCAAATATGTTGAACCGGACTATTATGAAAACGGAACACCGAATTATAAGGTGGACGGAACAGGCGCGGGACTGTTTATTACCAACGGAAAAGCCGTGCAGGTGACGTGGAAAAAGGATTCCGAAACCAGCGGCCCGACAAAATATTATTATGAAGACGGAACAGAAATTGTGTTAAATCAGGGAAAGACCTATATCTGTCAGGTTGAAACGACACAGAATATTACGGTTGAGTAAGGCTGGATAACTGAATACAATGCGGTTTGTGAGCTTGAAAAAAGACAGGAGAGAAAAATGGATTGCAGTAGTGATGAAATGAATCAGAAACTGGTAGAAGAAGCATATGCGGCAATGAAGCATGCGTATGCGCCATATTCCCACTTCCGCGTGGGTGCGGCACTGCTCACCAAAGAAGGAAAAATTTTTACGGGCTGTAATATTGAAAATGCTTCGTACGGTGCAACCAACTGTGCGGAGCGTACGGCAGTTTTTAAAGCGGTATCGGAAGGGTATACGCAGATTGAGCGGATTGCCATCGTATCATCGTCCCATCAGAAAACGCCGCCATGCGGCATCTGCAGACAGGTACTGGCAGAGTTTATGACGGAAAATGCACAGATTCTGCTGGCAGATAAAGACGGCATTGAAAGTTATACGATAAAAGATTTGCTGCCGGAAAGCTTTAAGCTCTAAATGAATTCCAATCCGGGCAGAATGTTCTATCTGGAAAGCAGAAAACCATTGCTTTTTAAAGCAGCGGCAACATCATCTAAAATTTCATCAGAATAAGCCAGTATGGTGTGGTAATGTACACCAGAGGTAATATCGCAGAGCGGCACAGCGTTACCGCTCTGCATTTTTTCTTTGAATTTTACAATATCATTTCTGGAATAAATCTCAAGCGGCGCGGAAATTTTACCGTATACAGGGTGTTCGATGATAATATCCTGTATTTTGCCGCCTGCATCAATAATGGTCTGCATTTCACGTTCAAAATCCTCCGTGGCATGACAGACCTTAAAAACACGAGTTGAAGAAACCGGTGCGGAAAGCAGATACCCCTTGTTCGTTGAAAGAATATCAACATTTGCCGCTCTTAACAGGGCAATGTCATTGACAATGACCTGACGGCTTACGTGCAGTAAGCGTGAAAGCCGTGTGCCGGAGAGCGGTGATTCTGTATTTTTAAGAAGTTCAACAAGTTTTTCTCTGCGTTCTTCGCCGTTCATAATAATCCCCATTCCGCAGACATTTCTCTGCAATTTTTCACCCGACGTCAGGTTTTCTGCCCTCGCTAAAAAACAGAGAACCATAGTTATTTGACTTCGTCAGAATTTTATTTTATTTCCTCGGACAAAGATTTGCAATACTTTATTTAGAAAATGTGTGCAGAAATGATTCTTATTAATAAGCACAGATAACGCCGCAGCCGTTTTTTTATGCCGGAATTGCCGGCAGGCTGAGGCGTAAAATCATCGGAGTTTTCATGAATTATGACGGAACGTCCGATAATATCAGTAATGGGGAAAAAAAAAAGGCTTTTTAATTTGAAACTTTTTAGGTTTTACAATCGTATTATGAGTGACGGGAGGTATAAGATACACGGGTGTCTGAAGAGAGAATGGGAGAAACAAAAGAAAGACTGGAGCAGATATTCCGGGATTATTATCAGCTGATATACAGAGTAGCATTTTCACAGGTGAAAAACCATGCAGATGCAGAGGACATTACACAGGAAGTATTTTTAAAGATTATCCGGCATGATATGCGTTATCAGAGCATGGAGCATGAGCGGGCATGGATTGTGCGTGTGACAATCAATCTGTGCAGGGATTTGTTAAAAAGCAAATGGCACAAAACGAGTGTCAGCATGGAAGAGGTCAGCGAAGCGCAGAGAGGAAGCTGTGAGAATTTTACGGAAATACAGGATGATATGATGTGGGCGGTATTACAGCTGCCGGAAAAATACAGAAACTGCCTGTATTTGTTTTATTATGAAGATTATTCGATTAAAGAAATTGCACAGAGTCTGGAAATGCCCGAAAATACGGTGAAGACCAATTTAAAACGCGGCAGGCAGGCGCTGAAAGAATTTTTGGAAAAGTAGACAGGATTTGACAGAAATTTTAGAACGGAGGAACAAATGGAAGTCAGTAGGATTGGCAGCCGGTTTTATGAAAATGCGGCACAAAGCGGAAAGAAAGTAAAAGGAAAGCAGCAGGATGGCTTTGCTTATGAATTGCAGAAAAGTTATGATGAAAAATACCGCAGTGAAGACACGGATGAAACGTGTATGACAGCCGCAGACGGAGCGCAGGCATCAGGGATTGCAGAGTTTGGAAGCATGGGCGGACTGCGGGCAAAGGAAGTGGTGGCAGAAGGCGTTTTATCCAAAGCGGTGTCAGCCTGTGAAGTGAAAAATCTTACGGCAGAAGATGCGGATTATGTTGAAAAACATCTGGCAGAAGGGTATGTGTTAAAGGCAAAGCAGTCGGATGACGGCAAAACAGTATATGTCGAACAGAAATTTGATGATGGGACAGTAAAGGCATATTCTGTTGATTTGGATAAAATTGACGAAGAAACCGGCAATCTCATAGAACAGGCGGCAAAAGCCTGCGTACAAAAGAATGGCAAAGAGCAGCAGACAGACAAAGACTGGCATGAGGCGCTTGAAGAATTTGCAGCATACGTAAAGGACAGAATCAAAAACGGTCCGCCTAAATTTGCAACAGGGGCAACGCAGATGAGCGTGGAGGAATGGGACAAGCTTGTAAAAAATTTAGATGATACGATTGATGATGTGAAAAAAGAACAGGAACAGGAGCTTAAGAAGCGGCTTGAAAAAGAAGAACAGAAGGAACTGGATAACGAGCAGAAGGAACATGAGGAGGAAATGGGAATCGGAATTAATATAGCAGGAACGGGAATCGGACTGACACAGACGATTATGAATCAGAAAAACAAACAGACCGGACAGTATGATGAGGTGAGCGGACGAGTAACTCACTGCACTCTGCACTGGTTTGACGATACGCAGGGAAATGAGGCTGTGATGTCCACATCATTGGCAGGCGGCGGAAGCCTGACAGTTTACAAACCGGCGGATTTTAATCCGAAAGACCCGAAATATCTTGTGAAAACGTGGGATAGTGATGGCAATGTAACAGAAGAAGAAGTTTCCTTAAACAAGGTAGACCCGTCTAATGCCACATATGTTCAAATGGCGGCATATTCGGCTTATGCGGCAAAACAAAAGCTTGTACAGAATGCAGACGGACTGTTTCTGGCAGCAACGTCTAATCTTTGTTTCGGCATGGATAATCTTCATGATAAAATGGATTTTACACAGATTGTAAAGAGTACGGCACAGGAACAGATGGAGGCAAAGAACTGGCATGGTTATATGCAGATGAATTCACTGGCGGATTTCTTGGAAAAAACACACGACAAAGTGAAAAATCAGCCGGACAGCCAGACAGAAGATGTTACAACGACAGAGCGTACAAAGGAAACAGCCGTACATACGCCGTTTGATAAATTTGACGGAAAAAAGCATGCGCCGTATTATGAGCTGGCAGATGAAAGCGGTATTATCGAATATAAAGGCACGGTTTTTATCTGTGATGATGAACACGGCGCGTTATGTCTCGGCGATATGAGTGATGAAAGCAATGTCCTTAGTATTCCGCTTGCGGGCGGCGGCACGTTAAAGGTCAATCGGAATAACAAAGCCGATTTAGCGAGAGCAATCGGTATGTTTAAGCCGGAAGATGTCCGCAGAATCATGGTTGCCCTTGCACAGGACAATAAAGTTCAGGAAATGGAAAATGAAATCGAGGACGAAAAAAACAGCATCGGAACCGGACAGGAGAACCAAAAAAAGCAGGAGTAAAAGAGTGTTGTCTTTAAGACATGGATATGTTAAAATCAAAAAGTAATACGGTATATTTGTATTAAGGCATTGTTTGATGATTGCAAAATCAAAAGGGGACGACATATGAAGGATACTGCAAGAACGGTATTGACAGAAGCCGGGATTAATGTAGATACGGCGTTAAAACGTTTTTTGGACGATGAAGAAATGTATTTTGAATTTTTAAATTCATTTGTAGAAGATACATTGATGAGCCGGTTAAAACAGGCGGTGCAAAACGGCAGTGTAGATGATGCATTTGAGGCGGCACACGCGCTGAAAGGCTTATGCGCCAATTTAAGCATTGATTCCATGAGCAAAATGCTCGTTCCCATGGTGGAGATTTTAAGAGACAGAAGCATGGAGGGCATACCGGAAGATTTTAAGGGACTGTCACAGACCTATGAAAACATCTGCACAGCAATCACAAAAGTATGTACAGTGCAGTAATACGGCAGAATATAATGAATTGCAAAAATAAACAGACAATAAAGGGAAGACTGGTCAAAGACCGCCTTCCCTTGTATTTGTGTAAAGATAATGGAGATGAATGAATGAAAGTAATGTTTGTTTCACTCGGCTGTGATAAAAATCTGGTTGACACGGAAAATATGCTTGGAATCTTAAATGACAGAGGATTTACCTTTACAGATGATGAAATGGAAGCGGAAGTCATTGCGGTCAATACCTGTTGTTTTATCCACGATGCAAAGCAGGAAAGTATTAACACGATTCTGGAAATGGCAGAACACAAAAAAGACGGCAAGTGTAAAATTCTGATTGTTACAGGCTGTCTTGCACACCGCTATCAGGACGAAATCACAAAAGAAATCCCGGAAGTCGATGCATTTATCGGAACATCTTCCTATGATAAAATTGCAGATGTTATTGAAGCCGTTTTAGACGGAAGAACGTATAATTCGATTGAAGATACTGACAGACTGCCGCTTGTGCGCTCTAAGAGAGTGGTGACGACAGGTGGGTATTATGAATATTTAAAGATTGCGGAAGGGTGCGACAAGCACTGTACCTACTGCATTATTCCAAAAATCCGTGGAAATTACAGAAGCTACCCAATGGATTATCTGGTGGAGCAGGCAGAAGCCCTTGTGGCAAACGGCGCAAAGGAACTGATTCTGGTGGCGCAGGAAACGACCGTTTACGGTACGGATATATATGGAAAAAAGGCACTGCCGGAGCTGCTTCATAAGCTGGGACAGATTGAAGATTTAAAATGGATCCGCATTTTATACTGCTATCCGGAAGAAATCAATGACGAACTGATTCAGGCAATTAAAAATGAGCCGAAGGTCTGTCACTATCTGGATATGCCGATTCAGCATGCCAGCGATGCCATTTTAAAGCGCATGGGCAGAAGAACAAGCAGACAGGAATTAATTGACATTATCACAAAGCTTCGTAAGGAAATTCCGGATATTGCCCTTCGTACAACGTTGATTACGGGCTTTCCGGGAGAAACGAAGCAAGACCATGAGCAGATGATGGAATTTGTGGACAGCATGGAATTTGACCGTCTGGGTGTCTTTACATATTCACCGGAAGAAGGCACACCGGCAGCAGAAATGGATAATCAGATTGATGAAGAAGTCAAAGAACAGTGGCGCGATGAAGTCATGGAGTTACAGCAGGAGGTTTCACTGGATAAATCAGCGGATATGGTCGGAAAGACGATTGAAGTCATGATTGAAGGAAAAATTTCCGATGATGAAGCGTATGTCGGACGTTCTTATAAGGATGCGCCGAATGTTGACGGGTTTGTTTTTGTCAACACCACGGCAAATTTGATGTCCGGTGCGATTGTCCGCGTTGAAATTACAGGTGCAATGGAGTATGATTTGATAGGAAGTCTTGTTGAGGACTAGAAATGCGGCATTAAAATGCCTGCGGAATGGAGTATGGTATGAAAATGAATTTACCGAATAAACTGACGATTTTAAGAACGGTGATGATTCCGTTTTTTATTCTGTTTTTGTATACAGACTGGTTTCACGGTTATGATAAAATTATTGCGGCAGTGATTTTTATTGCGGCAAGTCTTACGGATATGCTGGACGGAAAGATTGCAAGAAAGTACAATCTTGTAACGAATTTCGGAAAGTTTATGGATCCGCTGGCAGATAAGCTGCTGGTGTGTTCGGCGCTCATTGCGCTGGTGGATTTGAATAAAATCGCCGCGTGGATTGTTATTATCATCATCGCAAGAGAATTTATTATCAGCGGATTCCGTCTGGTGGCATCGGATAACGGGGTTGTGATTGCCGCAAGCTACTGGGGCAAATTTAAGACAACATTCCAGATGCTTATGATTATTTATCTTGTGGTCGATTTGCAGTTTGCTTATGCAAATATTGTCGGCATGGTGCTGGTTTATGTGGCACTGGCGCTGACGGTGATTTCACTGGTAGACTATATTGCAAAGAATTATAAGGTATTTTTAGAAGGGTCGTCAAAATAATGGAACAGTCAGAAACAGCGGAAAAGCTGGTAAAACTTTTAAAAAAGAAAAACTTGACGGTGACAACGGCGGAGTCCTGTACCGGCGGCATGATTGCATCGGCAATCGTCAGTGTTGCCGGTGCCTCTGCCTGTTTTAAAGAAGGCTATATTACTTATTCCAACGAAGCCAAAAAGAAGCTTCTGGGAGTCCGTGAGGATACCTTGAAGCAGTATACGGTTGTCAGCGCACAGGTAGCGCAGGAAATGGCGGCAGGAGCTGCGGCAGCGGCACAGAGCAGTCTTGCAGTTTCGGTTACGGGAGTTGCGGGACCCGACCCGGATGAAGGCAATCCGGTGGGACTGGTTTATATCGGCATTGCATTTGAAGGAAGTGTATATGCGGCACGTTTTCAATTTACGGGCAGCCGTGAAGAAATCCGAAGACAGGCAGCCTGCGAGGCACTGGCACTGGCACTTGGGGTCGTTTCAGAATAAATGTACAGGAATCTGTAATATAGTTTCAAAATAAAAATAAAATAAAAACTTTACATACTGGGATAGATTGTGATAAAATGTGATTATGCAAATATTCCAGTATTTTTATGCAATACACGAATATTTGTTCGTTTTTTGCTTGACAGCCTGAGTGAAATAGTGTATATTAATCACAACGAACAGATGTTCAATTACGGCAGGACAGGAAATTATCAGAAGGAAGGAAGAATGCAAACAACCTGTTCCGTAGAGTTTGCGCTGTAGAAGTTCTACAGCAGGTATGAATTTATGGCAAGTGATGAGAAGTTAAAAGCGCTGGATGCAGCGATATCTAATATTGAGAAGCAGTTTGGTAAAGGTTCTATTATGAAGCTGGGCGAATCGAATGTGAATCTGAATGTAGAATCCATTCCGACAGGTTCTTTAAGCCTTGATATTGCTTTGGGACTGGGGGGCGTTCCGAGAGGCAGAGTTGTTGAGATTTACGGACCGGAATCAAGTGGTAAGACAACGGTAGCATTACATATGGTAGCCGAAGTTCAGAAGCGCGGCGGTATTGCGGGCTTTATTGATGCTGAACACGCTCTGGATCCGGTTTATGCAAAGAATATCGGTGTCGACATTGACAATTTATATATTTCACAGCCGGATAGCGGTGAGCAGGCACTTGAGATTACCGAAACGATGGTGCGTTCCGGTGCGGTAGATATTATTATCGTGGACTCCGTTGCGGCACTCGTTCCGAAAGCGGAAATTGACGGCGATATGGGAGATTCCCATGTCGGTCTTCAGGCGCGTCTGATGTCACAGGCATTAAGAAAGCTGACACCGGTTGTCAGCAAGAATAACTGCGTGGTTATCTTTATCAATCAGCTGCGTGAAAAAGTAGGTGTTATGTTCGGTAATCCGGAAACAACAACCGGTGGTCGTGCGTTAAAGTTCTACGCTTCTGTCAGAATGGATGTCAGAAGAATTGAAACTTTAAAGCAGGGTGGTGAAGTGATCGGTAACCGTACAAGAGTCAAGGTTGTAAAGAATAAGGTTGCGCCGCCGTTTAAGGAAGCAGAATTTGATATTATGTTCGGCAAGGGTATTTCCGCTGTCGGGGATATTCTCGATCTGGCAGCGAATGTCGGCATTGTACAAAAGAGCGGTGCGTGGTTTGCTTACAATGAGAATAAGATCGGACAGGGACGTGAGAACGCAAAGCAGTTCCTGACAGAACATCCGGATATGCTGGCAGAGATTGACGAAAAGGTACGTGCCCACTACGGCATCGGTGAAGAAAAAGAAGACAGTGAAGCCGAACCCGTAGATAAGAAGGAAAAAGCTGCAAAGACAGCAAAGCAGTCAGAACCGGAAGTCTAAATACAGGATAGGTTATGGAACAGATTGTAACAAAGATAGAAGAGCTTTCGGGAAGGCGCAGGCTGGTCTATATCAATGGGGAACAGGCATTTGCGCTTTACAGTACGGAAGTACGCAGGTACGGCATTGCAGAGGGAAAAGCGCTTGCGCAGGAAGACCTTGAACAGCTTCGCACAGAGCTTCTGGATAAAAGGGCTGTCAAGCGTGCAATGTATCTGCTACAGGCAAAGGACTATACAGAAAAAGAACTGACGGAAAAACTGCAAAGGGACTTTTATCCACAGGAATCTGTTGAGGGCGCGCTTGCCTATGTCAGGCATTTCGGATATCTGAGTGACGAGCGGTTTGCACAGATGTATGTTCAGTTTAAGGGTCAGAAAAAAAGCAGAAAACAGATTGAGTTGTTTTTGCAGAAAAAAGGAATTTCAAGAGAACTGATTGATCAGGCATGTGAGGAGTATTACGGACAGAACGAAGATTCCGAACTGGAGCAGATTCTTGTTCAGATGCGCAGGAAAGCGGCAGGAAAGCTGCCGCTTTCCTATGAAGAAAAGATGAAACTGATGGGCAGTTTTTACAGAAAAGGCTTTCAGTCTGACAGTATCAAAAAGGCACTTGATATTGTGGTTAGTGAGTGCGAACATGACTAGTTTTTCTTGACAAGGAATTGAAATAAGTATAATATTATTATATTGTATGTTTGTACAATGAAAACTTAATAAGGAGGTGCTCCTGTGTCGTCAGTTATTATCACGATGATTGCTACATTAGTGATTGTTGCACCTATTACATGGCTTGTGTCATCTTCCGTACAGAAGAAGATTCACAATACAACCATTGGCAATGCCAATGACAAGGCCAGAGAGATAATAGATGAAGCTTTAAAGACAGCTGAGACCAAAAAGAAAGAGTCGCTTTTAGAGATTAAGGAGGAGTCGTTAAAGACCCGTAATGAACTCGAAAAAGAAACGAAAGAAAGACGTGCTGAAATACAGCGTTATGAAAGACGTGTCCTTTCTAAAGAAGAAACTCTTGATAAGAAGATTGAAGCCGTTGAGAAGCGTGACATGAGCATTACCAAGAAAGAAGAAGAACTTGGTAAGATGAAGCAGAAGGTTGATGAACTTGAGCAGAAGAGACAGCAGGAACTAGAAAGAATCTCAGGACTTACCTCCGAACAGGCAAAAGAATATCTATTAAAGACTGTTGAAGATGAAGTGAAACATGATACTGCCGTAATGGTTAAGACATTAGAGAGCAGAGCGAAGGAGGAAGCAGATAAGAAAGCGAAGGAGTATGTTGTATCAGCAATTCAGAGATGTGCTGCTGACCATGTAGCAGAAACGACGATTTCAGTTGTCCAGCTTCCAAATGATGAAATGAAAGGCCGCATTATTGGTAGAGAGGGACGTAATATCCGTACTCTTGAAACATTAACAGGTGTAGAACTGATTATTGATGATACACCGGAGGCCGTTGTTTTATCAGGGTTTGATCCAATCAGACGAGAAGTTGCAAGAATTGCACTTGAAAAGCTGATTCTTGACGGACGTATTCATCCGGCAAGAATTGAAGAAATGGTTGAGAAAGCCCAGAAAGAAGTAGAAGTATTAATTAAAGAAGAAGGTGAAGCAGCAACCCTTGAGGTTGGCGTTCATGGCATTCATCCGGAGTTGGTAAGATTACTTGGACGGATGCGTTTTAGAACAAGCTATGGTCAGAATGCGTTAAAGCATTCAATTGAAGTTGCACAGCTTTCAGGACTGTTAGCTGGTGAGGTTGGCGTGGATATTAAGCTGGCAAAGCGCGCAGGCTTATTACATGACATCGGTAAATCAGTTGACCATGAAATGGAAGGCTCACATATTCAGATTGGTGTGGATTTATGTAAGAAGTACAAGGAATCCCCAATCGTAATTAATGCAGTAGAAGCACATCATGGTGACGTTGAGCCGGAAAGCTTAATTGCTTGTATTGTACAGGCTGCTGATACAATTTCAGCCGCAAGACCTGGTGCAAGACGAGAAACGTTAGAAACTTATACAAACAGACTTAAACAATTAGAAGATATTACCAATTCCTTCAAGGGAGTTGAAAAATCATTTGCCATTCAGGCGGGTAGAGAGATTCGTGTTATGGTTGTTCCTGAAGTCGTTAGCGACTCAGATATGGTACTTATGGCGAGAGATATTTCGAAGCAGATTGAAACGCAGATGGAATATCCTGGACAGATTAAGGTTAGTGTAATCAGAGAGTCCAGAGCCGTTGGCTACGCAAAGTAATTACGATAAAGTTCATGAAACAGACCGTTGTCTTAACAATGCAGATTGTTAGGACACGGTCTTTTTTTGTTGTTCAGGAAATTATGGATTTTTTAAGGTATGCTGCATTATAAAACGCAGTGTGTTTTACAAACAAAATTTACAAAAATTTCAAAAAAATAAACATTTTATAACAAAATATGGTATAATTTTACTAAGTTCCAGCCGGAACAAAAAAATATAAAGGGGCGAATATGTATGATGAAATCAATAGGCGCAAAAATTAGTTATGTGTTGCTGCTGGTATTTCTGGTTTGTGGTGTTGGAATTATCATTGTAAATTCCAAGATTAACGGTATGGGAACAATTACAAATGAAATCAGTCAGAAATACCTTACAAGTATTGAAGAAGTGGATGCTATTTCTAAGAATGTAGTCAGTCTTCAGTCACAGATGCTGGAATATCTGATTGACGATGACACGCAGAAATCCACAACGATGAGTAATATCACCAAAACCCAGGGGGCAGTTGTGACTTCCCTGCAGAATTTAAAGGGAAATGCAACAACTGACCGAGCGGGAGAAACGGTAAACAAGCTGGAGCAGTCGTATAATACGTACAATACCCAGTACAATGATGTTTTAAAACAGATTCAAAATGGAAGCATTACAGACAAAACAGGGGTAAACAGTAAGTTAAGCAAACTCTACGGTAGTCTGGAAATATCCATTCACTCAGTGGAGGTGCAGAATACGGTCAATACAATCCGGGCACAGAAGGCGCTGAGTAATAATATGACAATCAGCAGGATTACATTTGTAACAGTCGGTGTGCTTTTGGTAGTATCACTGATTCTTGGTATTTTAACAGCAGGATATACCATTATCCGTCCGGCAAAGATTGCAACCGGGGAGCTTAAAGGCATTATTGTGGGAATTGAAGCACAGGATGGCGATTTGACAGCAAGAGTTTCACAGAAATCATCGGATGAAGTCGGACAGCTGGTTGCAGGAGTCAATCAGTTTATCGGTGTGCTTCATGGCATTATTGCAGAAATGAAAAATGATGCGGTTGAAATGAAAAACAGTGTCAATGCGGTTTACGGACAGATTTCAACTGCGGATGGAAACATTATGGATGTATCGGCGACTATGGAACAGCTGACAGCCGGTATGGCAGAAATGGCAACGGCCGCAGAACACATCAGTGAGCAGGCAGACTTTATCAGTGATAGTATGGAAAAGATTGCACATCAGGCAGGTGATGGTTCTGCAATTGCAAAAGATATTAAGGGTAAAGCGGTTAAATTAAAAGAAGAGGGAATTGCAAGTAAAGAAAATACAAGTAAAATGGCAGATGAAATCAGAAATTCTGTCAGGGATTCTTTGGACAGAAGCAAGGGCGTTGAAAAGATTAATGATCTGACAGATAATATTTTAAGTATTTCAAGCCAAACCAATCTTTTAGCGCTAAATGCTTCGATAGAGGCGGCACGTGCCGGAGAAGCCGGAAAAGGTTTTGCAGTCGTTGCAGATGAAATCAGAGTACTTGCGGATTCCAGCAGAAGTACGGCAAATGATATTCAGGCAATCAGCAACGAGGTGACCAATTCCGTTGCAGAGCTTGCCGACAATGCCAATAAGATGATTGATTTTATCGTAGAGGTTGTTATGCCGGATTATGATAAACTGGTCAATATTGGTGAACAGTACAATCAGGACGCAGGAAATTTTGATGATATTATGCGCGGATTTACAGATAAGGCAGTAGAATTAAAACAGGCAACGGAAGAAGTGGCAAAGTTAATCCGTGGAATGTCTTCTACAATTAATGAAAACTCCGATGGTATTGCAACTGTTTCTAATAATACGGTTGGTCTGACAGAGGGTATCAGTCAGATTAAAGAAGAAATGTCACAGACTGAATCTGTGTCAGAACGGTTGGAAAATACGGTAGGACGTTTTACAAGAATATAATGGAGGCGGGAACAGTATGAGAAAGAAAGTCTTATTTATTGGAATGCTGGTGACATTGTTATTTGCATTTTCAGGCTGCGGTACAAAAAATGAAGGTGTTGTCACTCTGATTATGTCAGATGTGCAGGAAGGCGACCACCCGACGGCACAGGCGTGTGACAAATTTGCAGAGCTCGTTAAGAAAAGAACAAACGGAAAAGTTGTCATAGAAGTTTATCATGGTTCAACACTTGGTACGGAAGCGGAACAGATAGCACAGGCAACCGTGGGGGGAATTGATTTTGTCAGAGTATCATCACCGGTGGCAGCATATTATGATGATATCAAGGCGTTTCAGGCATTGTATCTGTACAGCAGCGAAGACGATATGTGGAAGGTGCTGGACGGAGAAATCGGAAATGAATTTTTAAAGGCGCAGCAGTTAAAGGACAACGGTCTGGAAGGTTTGTGCTGGGTATCCGGTGGTTCAAGAAATTTTTATAATAATGTAAGACCGATTACAAGTCCGGAGGATCTGGCAGGACTGACACTGCGTGTTAATACAGATTCGATGTTTGCGTTTTTGGAAAGCTGTGGTGCAAAGGGGATCAATGTATCTTATAATGATATTTATAACTCCATTGAAGCCGGAACGATTGACGGTGCGGAAAATAACTGGCCGTCCTATATTTCAACGGGACATTATAAAGTGGCACCATATATTACGGTTGATGAGCATACAAGAATCCCGGAAATGATTGTGGCATCAACGGAATCTATGAACAAGCTTACTTCCGAGCAGCAGCAGATTGTCAGAGAGTGCGCACAGGAAGCCGGACAGCTTCAGCGTAAATGGATGCAGGAATATGATGAAAAAGCAATTAAAGCTGCAGAGGATGCTGGCTGTACGATTACATATTTAACAAAGGAACAGTCCGCAAAATTCCAAAGCGTTGCAGAGCCAATCAATGAAAAGGTCAGCGCAAAATATATGACCATTATCAGAAAAATTAAGGCGGCGCAGTAAAATTTGCGGTAGTCTGAAAAAAAAGAAAGTAAAAGCTGTGTAATCCGGTAAAACGGAAGACACAGCTTTTTTATTTTATAAGGCACATTTGAAAGTTGTATTATAAAAAGTTGTAATAAAATCTTTTTACAGAAGAAAGTAAATTAAATGGATAAGAACACTTCAGATAAAAAGGCAGATAAGAACAATACCATTAATAATATAAACTAAAATAAAGAAACAACTTAATAAAATAAGTTCAAAACAGAAAAAAGTTCAAATAAATAACAATAAGCTTGCTTTTTTGCCGGAAACATTGTATGATAATGCAAGCTACAGAAAAATAAGCAATGAACTAGGAGGATTTTATGCAGTACAGTGAAATGAGCAAAGAAGAATTATTAACCTTACAGGCTGAGTTAAACCAGCAGTATGCAGAAGCAAAAGCAAAGGGATTAAATCTTGATATGTCAAGAGGTAAGCCGTCTGCAACACAGCTGAATGTATCTTTGGGTCTGTTAGATGCAATTAACGCTTCTTCTGATTTAAAGGCAGAAAACGGAACAGACTGTAGAAATTATGGTGTATTAGACGGAATTCCGGAAGCTAAAAAGCTGATGGCAGATATGATGGGCACCACTCCTGAGCATATTATTGTTTATGGTAATGCAAGTCTGAATATTATGTACGATCAGGTATCAAGAGCTTACACACACGGTATTTTAGGAAACACACCTTGGGGCAGGCTTGACAAGGTGAAGTTCTTATGTCCGGTACCGGGATATGACAGACATTTTGCAATCACAGAACATTTTGGAATTGAGATGATCAATATTCCGATGACAGCTGATGGTCCGGATATGGATCTTGTTGAAAAATATGTAAATAACGATGAGACCGTAAAAGGCATCTGGTGCGTTCCGCTTTATTCGAACCCGTCCGGACAGTCTTATTCCGACGAAACAGTAAAGAGATTCGCAAACTTAAAGCCGGCAGCAAAAGACTTCAGAATCATCTGGGATAACGCTTACTGCGTACATCATTTACACCCGGATCATCCGGATCATATCCTTGATATCCTCTCCGAGTGTGCAAAAGCCGGAAATCCGGATATGGTATATAAGATCGGTTCCACAGCGAAGATCACATTCCCGGGCTCCGCTATCTCCGCAATCGCTACATCCAAGGCGAATATCGAAGATATGAAGAAACAGATGAACGTACAGTTTATCAGCCATGATAAGATCAACCAGCTCCGTCATGTGCGCTTCTTCAAGAACCTTGATGGAATCAAGGCTCAGATGGCAAAACATGCCGCGATCCTCTGCCCGAAATTCGAGGCGGTTGACGAGATCTTAAATAAGGAGCTCGCCGGACTTGAGATTGGTAAGTGGACAAAACCGAACGGAGGATATTTCGTTTCTTTCGATTCTCTTGATGGATGCGCGAAGGCGATCGTTGCAAAGTGTAAGGATGCCGGTGTTGTTATGACAGGCGCAGGTGCAACCTACCCATACGGCAAGGATCCGCATGACTCCAATATCCGTATTGCTCCGTCCTTCCCGACACTGGAAGATTTAAAGCTTGCGGCTGAGATTTTCTGCGTATGCGTAAAACTTGTAAGTATCGACAAGCTCCTTGCTGAATAAAGCGGGAAAAACGGCAGACAGGCTGCCGGAGAAATAAAAACTGAAATGATCGTAAAAAAGAGGGACTGACAGCTGAATTACCGGCTGTCAGTCCTTTACTTTTTTGCGTTGGTATACTAAAATGAAAAAGACTATCGAGAAAGATAGAAGGATGGAATTATTTATGGAAGAAAAAGATATGAATCAGAAAAAGAAACCGGATGATCCGGCGGAGCAGGAGACAGGAAAGAGAAAGTCCGGTCTGGCCCGCGAGGGGATTGCTTACCTGATCTTCGGTGTCCTGACAACAGTGATCGACTATGTGATCTCAAATCTTCTATATTATATATGGAAGATGGATCCAGTTCCTGCTCAGACCATTGCGTGGGTGGCTGCGGTGCTGTTCGCTTTTGTGACGAATAAGTGGTGGGTATTTGAGAGCCATACGCTGAATCCGGGGAAGGTATGGAGAGAATTTGTTTCATTTGTTCTCTGCCGGGTAGCGACCTTCCTGTTTAACCTCGCTGCCCTGTTTGTTATGGTGGATCTCATGAAGATGGAGTTCTTTCTCTGCAAGCTTCTGATCTCGGTCGTGGTCGTGGTACTGAATTATGTGTTCAGCAAGATCCTGATTTTTACGAATGACAAAAAGAAATGACCGGATTAGAACGTAAAGTGCGAAATACCTTTTGCGTAGATGGAGGAGTTTTAAGGTATGACAGAAATAAAAGAAATTGATGACGCGGTTCGGGAAGAAATACCCGAAAGAATCCCGGAAACGCGTAAGAAGAAACGACGAACGGTGCCGGTGCTAAAGCCGAGAGACGGTCTCATGATCGCGTTTTTTGTCCCGGTGCTCGTTATGATCTGCATATTTGCCCAGAGAGGGATCTTCCCGTTCGGCGAGAGGTGCTTTCTTAGGACGGACATGTATCATCAGTACGCCCCGTTCTTCTCGGAGTTCCAGTATAAGCTGCGGACCGGTGGAAGCCTTCTATACAGCTGGGATGTGGGAATGGGTGTTAACTTTGCGGCTCTTTACGCATATTATCTCGCAAGCCCTTTAAACTGGCTGATCCTGCTCTGCCCGAAAAAATTGATCATCGAATTCATGACAATCATGATCGTCATAAAGATCGGACTTTCGGGACTCAGCTTTGCCTGGTATTTAAAACAGCACAGTAAAAACTGTATTCTGGGTGTCGGATTTTTCGGGATTTTTTATGCGTTGTCCGGATATATGGCGGCGTACAGCTGGAATATCATGTGGCTGGACTGCATTCTCCTCTTCCCGCTGATCGTTTACGGACTGGAGCGTCTTGTGAGGGAACAGAAGGGAATGCTCTACTGCGTGACCCTTGGGCTTTCCATTTTGTCCAACTACTATATTTCCATCATGACCTGCCTGTTTCTGGTGCTTTATTTCATCGCACTTCTTATTTTGGAAGAACCGGGACCGGTAAGAAAATACGTGGAGAGCTGTGCGAGGTTTGGAATCTACTCCCTGCTTTCCGGCGGACTCGCGGCGGGAGTTCTGCTGCCGGAGATCTGTGCGCTCCAGAGTACGGCATCCGGCAACTTTGATTTCGCAAAGGCGTGGACTTCCTATTTCCCGATCTTCGATATGATCGCCCGCCATATCGGAAATGTGGAGACGGAGATCGGTCTGGACCACTGGCCGAATATTTACTGCGGCGTCGCGGTATTTCTCTTCTTTTTGCTATATCTGGCATGTAAGAAGATCTCTGTGAAGGAAAAGGCTGTGTACTGCGGACTGTTGCTGCTCTTTTTTGCAAGCTTTTCCATGAATGTGCTGAATTTTATCTGGCATGGATTCCACTATCCGAACAGCCTTCCGTGCCGACAGTCCTTCATCTATATCTTCCTGATGCTGTTTATCTGTTTCCGGGCTTATGCGCATCTGGATGAGACACCGAAAAAGTATGTTGCTATCGCGTTCTGGGGAAGCATCTGCTTTGTACTTCTGGCAGAAAAGCTGGTGACACAGGAACATTTCCACTTTATTGTCTACTATGTGGCGATCATCTTCCTTGCGGCTTACGCGGGACTGATCTACCTTTATAAAGGAGGAAGGCGGGCCTTGGCCGGATTTCTGGCACTGGCGCTGGTCTCCATGGAGGCAGCCATCAATACAACCGTGACGAGTGTCACGACCACGAGCCGTGAATCCTACACTGCGGATAACGAAGAGGTCTGGATCTTGAAGGATTCTCTGGAACCGGCATCGGATTTCTACCGGGTGGAGAAAAAGACGAGAAAGACGAAAAACGATGGCGCATGGATGAACTTCCCGTCGGTATCCCTGTTCTCCTCAACGGCAAATGCGGATCTATCGAAGGTCTTTAAGAAGCTTGGATGCGAGTCCTCCACGAACGCCTACAGCATCACGGGAAGCACACCGCTTGTGGACAGCATCTTTTCCGTAAAATATGCGCTCTATTCCGATGCAGTGTCCAACACGGAGCTTATGATGTATTTGAGGGAGAGCGGCGGGACATATCTCTATGAGAACCTGTATACACTGCCGCTGGGCGTTGTTCTTCCTTCGGATATTGAGGAGAACTGGCAGTATGAGATGGATAATCCCGCGGAAGTACAGAATGATCTGTGTCTGGTCACAGGGGCAGACGAAGTTCTTGTAGATACAGGCGGAACAGTGAATAAAAATACGTTCACCTTCAC
>ERZ827522.1479-NODE-1479-length-20240-cov-8.837255_pt1 | contig 20240 bp, 15 predicted proteins | sample MGYA00519580_ERZ827522 | MGnify/ENA primary metagenome ERZ827522 (study PRJEB31778, sample SAMEA3449340) | human gut metagenome | biome: human gut; feature: human-associated habitat; material: faeces | place: United Kingdom | collected 2010/2012 ... | reverse complement strand
GACTGCCTGTCCCGCCTGATCGCGGACGGCTTTGACCTCGTCGGCGTCTACACGAAGCCGGATATGCCGAAGAACCGCGGCATGAAGCTCGCCATGTCCGAGGTCAAGGAGGTCGCGCTGGCCGCCGGCCTGCCGGTCTATCAGCCCGCGACGTTCCGCGATGATGCCGCCGTGGAGGAGCTTCGCGCCCTGCGCCCGGACGTCATTGCCGTCGTGGCCTATGGCAAAATTCTGCCGCAGCGCGTGCTGGACATCCCGAAGCTCGGCTGCATCAACATCCACACGAGCATTCTGCCTGCGCTGCGTGGCTCGGCCCCGGCGCAGTGGGCCATTCTGAACGGTCTGGACGAGACCGGCGTGACGGCGATGTACCTCTCGGCCGGAATGGATGAGGGCGACATCATCGAAATTCGGAAAACGCCCATCGAGCCGCTGGAGAATTCCACGGCCCTGCTGGCGCGGCTGGCCGCCATCGGCGCGCCACTGCTGTCCGATACACTGCATGCCATCGAGGCGGGTACGGCGACCCGCACACCGCAGGATCCGTCCAAAGCAACGCTGGCCCCGATGCTCTCGAAGGAACTTTCGCCCATCGACTGGACGAAGCCTGTCCGGCACATCGTCGATCAGGTGCGCGGCCTTGATCCGTGGCCCGTCGCCACGGCGGACCTGAACGGCACGCATTTCAAGATTTACGGGGCGCAGCCCGCGCCCGGTCATACGGACAAGGCCCCCGGCACGCCGGTCGCCCTCACGAAGCAGGGCCTGACCGTCGCCTGCGGGAACGGCGAGCTCGTGCTGCTGACGCAGCTGCAGGCTCCCGGCGGGAAGCGCATGGCTGCGCCGGATTATTTCCGCGGCCACCCCATCGAGCTCTGAGATGGCGGGCGCAAGAGACGCGGCGCTGCGGGCGCTCATCGCCTTCCGCCGCGACGGTGCATGGCCGGAGAGCGCCCTGAAGGACGCGCTGCGCGGGATGGACCGCCGCGAGGCGGCGCTGGCCACCCGGCTGTGCAACGGCGTGCTGCAGAACCGCATGCTGCTCGACCACTGGCTGAGCGGCTTCGTGCGCGGCAAGCTGCAGCCCGTCGTGCGCGATATCCTGCGGCTGGCCGCCTATCAGCTCTGTTTCCTGGACCGCATCCCGCCCTCGGCGGCGGTGAACGAGGCCGTCAAGCTGACCCGCACCTTCAAAAAGGCGAGTGCGTCCGGGCTGGTCAATGCCGTCCTGCGCAAGGCCTGCAATTATGATCTGGAAACTGCCCGCTTCCGGAACGAGACCCAGCGCCTCATGGTGCTGGGCTCTGCGGGGCAGGATGTGGCAGAGTTCCTGCGCACCCATTACCCTGAGGAAGCGCTGGGCATCCTGACCCACACCGCCGACGGCGGCTGCACCAGCCTGCGGGCCAACTGCCTGAAAATGGATGCCGCGGCCCTCTGCGAAAAGCTGCTGGAAAGCGGCGTGAAGAGCGCACAGCCCGGCCTTGTGCCCGGCAGCGTGCTGGCAAAGTTTGAGGGCAGCCCGGCGGAGCACCCGCTCTTCAAGGAGGGCTGTTTCCATGTGGAGGGGCAGGCCAGCCAGCTGGCAGCCCTCTGTGTGGAGGCAAAGCCCGGCGATACCGTGATCGACCTCTGTGCGGCACCCGGCGGTAAAACGCTGCTGCTGGCCGAGGAGATGCAGGGGCAGGGCGCACTGTACAGCTGCGATGTGGCAGAGCACCGGGTCGGGCTCATCCGGAGCGCTGTGGAACGGATGGGCTTTGCCCATGTCACCGCCCTCTGCAATGATGCCACCCGCCCCAACCCAAAGCTGCCCGCCGCAGACCGCATTCTGGTGGATGCCCCCTGCAGCGGCCTGGGCATTCTGGCAAAAAAGCCGGATATCCGCTATAAGACGCTGGAAAAAGCACGCCACGATGAATTATTGGCTACCCAGTCGTCCATTCTGGACACAGCAGCTGCTCTGCTGAAAGCGGGCGGGCGGCTGGTCTACTCCACCTGTACCATCGACCCCGCCGAGAACGAGGAGCAGGTGGCGGCATTCCTTGTCCGCCACCCGGAGTTCCGGGTGGTCCGGCCCGCTGTGGCGTTCCCTGACGGAATGACAGTGGGGGAGCACGGGGCGCTCTCGGTGCCCACCCGCACCGGGATGGACGGCTTTTTCCTCTGCGCCATGCAGAAAACGCAATGAACCCGCCGTCCGGTTCGTATTGATTCATAGGAGAATACCATGGAACAAAAACGCTGTATCTCTTCCCTGACGCTGGCCGAGCTGACCGCTGCGCTGAAAGCCATGGGTCAGCCGGGCTTCCGGGCAAAGCAGATCTTCCACTGGGTGCACCAGAAGCTGGTCACCGAGTTTTCTGCCATGACCGACCAGCCCAAGACCCTGCTGGCAAAGCTGGAAGAGCAGTTTTACATTGCTGCCCCCAAGATCGAGCGCCGGCAGGAAGCCAAGGACGGCACCGTGAAATATCTGCTGCGGATGGCCGATGGCAACTGCATCGAGACCGTTGTCATGCGCTACCACTACGGCAACACGGTCTGCGTCTCCACGCAGGTGGGCTGCCGGATGGGCTGCCGCTTCTGCGCCTCCACCCAGGCAGGCCGGGTGCGTAACCTGGAAGCCGGTGAGATCTGCTCTGAGATCTATACCGCCCAGAAGGACATCGGGGAGCGCATCTCTCACATCGTCCTCATGGGCATCGGGGAGCCGCTGGATAATTTTGACGAGGTCATGCGCTTCCTTGAGAACATCTCCTCCCCGGAGGGCGTGAACATCGGAATGCGCAACATCAGCCTTTCCACCTGCGGTCTGGTGCCCAAGATCGACCAGCTGGCCGAGAAAAAGCTGCAGCTGACCCTTTCGGTCTCCCTGCATGCCCCCAACAACGAGATCCGCAGCGGCATGATGCCGGTCAATGATGCCTACCCCGTGGAGGTGCTGATGCCCGCCGTCCGCCGCTATCAGGAGACCACGGGCCGCCGGGTCAGCTTTGAGTATTCGATGGTGCGCGGTGTCAATGATTCCGATGCCTGTGCCAGACAGCTGGCCGACCTCATCCGGGGCATGGGTGCTCATGTGAACCTCATTCCCATCAACCCGGTGGATGGCAGTCCCTACTCGGCTACCGATGCCGCCAATGTCCAGCGCTTCCAGAAAAAGCTGGAGAGCCTGGGGGTCAACGCCACGGTACGCCGCCGTCTTGGCAGCGAGATCAGCGCCGCCTGCGGCCAGCTGCGCCGGGACGAAATGAATGGTAAGGCGTAAATCGCAAGAGGAGAAGCCTATGAAACTAGCAGGAAAAACGGATGTGGGCCGCGTCCGGCAGGAAAATCAGGATGATTACCGCGCCGGGGAGCTGCCCGGCGGTGCTGTCTGGGCACTGGTGTGTGATGGTATGGGCGGTGCCAAAGGCGGCCGCGAGGCCTCACAGGGGGCCTGCAATGTCATCGAACAGGTGTTTCAGGAGCAGTACGCCCAGTGCGGAGCAGGGCAGGAGGAAGCTTTTTTGAAAAAGGCCCTCATCAGCGCCAACCGCTATGTGTTCAACAAAGCTGCCCACGAGGAATCGCTGGCCGGTATGGGCACCACGGCGGTCTGCGCACTGGTGCGGGGCGGGGAAGCCACCCTCTGCCACGCGGGCGATTCCCGCGCCTACCTCTGCCGGGGCGGTAAACTGACCCAGCTCACCCACGACCACTCCTATGTGCAGGAGCTGGTGGACTGCGGCACCATCACGGAGGAGGAGGCCGAGCACCATCCCCAGAAGAACATCATCACCAGGGCGCTGGGCGTGGATTACCGGCTGGAGCCGGAGGTCACTTCGGTGCAGCTGCAGGCAAAGGATCTGCTGCTGCTCTGCTCGGACGGCCTGACCAACATGGTGCCGGTGGAGCAGATGGAGCAGCTGCTGGCGCAGGGCCCGTTCTACGACCTGCCCGACCGGCTGGTGGAGGCTGCCAACGAGAACGGCGGCTCCGACAACATCACCGCCCTGCTGCTGGCTGTGGAACCTACGGAGGTGCACCATGGATAACCTGATCGGCAAAACGCTGGATGGTCTGTACACGGTGCGGGAGCTCATCGGCACCGGCGGCATGGCCAATGTCTACAAGGCCGTTGTGGGGCCGGGCGGCCCGGTGCCGGAGGGCACGGTCGTGGCCGTTAAGGTGCTGCGGCAGGAGCTTATGCACGACCCCGACCTTGTGCGCCGTTTCAAGAACGAGTCCAAGGCCATCTCGCTGCTCAACCACCCCAACATCGTCAAGGTGTATGATGTCTCGGTGAGCGACCATCTGCAGTATATCGTCATGGAATATGTGGACGGCATGACCCTGCGCGAGTATCTGAACGAGCGGGGCGGCAAGCTGACCAGCCGGGAGACTGTCCACTTTATCTCTCAGATCCTGAAAGCGCTGGACCATGCCCACCGCAACGGCGTGGTGCACCGGGACATCAAGCCCCAGAACATCATGCTGCTGGACAACGGCCAGCTGCGGATGATGGATTTCGGCATTGCCCGCATCTCCCGGGCCGAGAACCAGCTCTCGGGCGGCAAGGCCATGGGCAGCGTCCACTATATCAGCCCGGAGCAGGCCAAGGGCGATGAGACCGACTTCACCAGTGACCTCTATTCGGTGGGCGTGATGATGTACGAGATGCTCTCGGGGCATCTGCCCTTCGATGCCGATGACGTGGTGGAGGTGGCCATCAAGCAGATCTCGGATCAGCCCAGGAGCCTGCGGGAACTGGCTCCCTGGGTGCCGGTGGGGCTGGTGGAGATCACCGAGCGCGCCATGGCAAAGCGGCCCGAAAACCGCTACAAGAGCGCCGCTGAGATGCTGGAAGCCCTCAACGCCTATGTAGAGAACCCGGCCATCGTGTTCAACTACACCTATCTCCCCGATGAAATTCCTGAAAAGGTGGTGGAACCCCCTATGCCCAGAAAAGAATCCCGTCCGGAGCGCGGCAGTGCCCCGGCAAAAGGCAGAAAAAAGAAAAAACGCACCGTGTTCCTGCCGGTGCTGTTTGGCATCACCGTGGCCTTTGCACTGGCCTGCGCGGCCCTGTGCTGGATGATCCTGAATGATTCCAGCTCCCTGATGGGGGAAAAGGCCGATGTGGTGCTGGCAGATTACAGCGGCATGACCCAGGATGAGGTCAACGCTTCCCAGCAGGTGGCATCCGGCCAGATCGTCATCAACTGGGAGCAGGCTTACAGCAATGATTACGCCGCCGGTTATGTCTACCGGCAGTCCCCGGTGGCGGGCCGTACCGTCCGCGAGGGTCAGAGCGTGACCCTGACCGTCAGCCTGGGCATCCAGTATGTCACCGTGCCGGATGTCTCCAACTATGTGCAGGCAGATGGTGAGCAGCAGCTCAAGGATCTGGGGGTCTCTGTTTTGATCACCCAGGCGGTGGAACCCAGCGTGGCCGCAGGCTCCATCATCCGCACCGAACCTGCTGCGGGCAGTCAGGTTGCCGCAGGTTCCACAGTGGTGGTCTATGTCAGCCGCCCGCAGGTCAACACCACGGCCAAGGTGCCTGCCCTGACCGGTCTCAAGAGCGTGAACGATGCCCGCTCCGTGCTGGTGCAGAACAAGCTGGGCCTTGGCAGCACCACCGAGCAGTACAGCGACCAGCCCGCAGGTACCATCATCGGCCAGAGCCCGGCGGCAGGATCTACCGTCAAGGTGAACAGCCGTGTCAGCATTACCGTGAGCGCAGGCCCCGAGCCGGTGCCTGAGACCCCGGCTGAACAGCCGGGCAGCTCCTCCAGCGATTGGTGGAGCGGCCTGATCGGGGGCAGCTCTTCCAGCAGCGGCGATTCTTCCAGCAGTGAGGGCACCGGCCTGGGCGACTGGTGGAGCGCGCTGCTGTCCTGAGGGAGGAACGGATGAAGGGATATATCGTAAAAGGAATTGGCGGCTTTTACTACGTCAAGACCGAAGAAGGTGTGATCGAGTGCAAGCCCCGGGGCATCTTCCGCAAACAGAAGATCACCCCCGTGGCGGGCGATGAGGTGACGCTGGAGACCGAGAACGGCGCGTCAGTCATTGCCGAGATCGCACCCCGCAAAAACGTGTTTGTCCGGCCGCCTGTGGCCAATCTGGATGTGTTGTTCCTTGTGGCCAGCACCACCCAGCCCACCCCCAGCACACTGGTGCTGGACAAGCTCTCGGCCATCGCCGTGGACAAGGGAGTGCAGCCCGTCATCGTCTGCACCAAGGCTGACCTTGGTGAGGTGGAGTTTCTGCGCAGCGCCTATGAAAGATCCACTCTGCCCTTCATTGCCATCCGCTACGACAGCGGGGAAGGGCTGGACGAGGTCAGGCAGTGGATCAGCGGGCGGCTCTGCGCCTTCTGCGGCAACTCCGGTGTTGGCAAATCGACCCTGCTGAACACCCTGCTGCCTCAGGCCGAGCGGGAGACCAGTGCCATCAGCCAGAAGCTGGGGCGCGGCCGCCATACCACCCGCGAGGTGACCATCTTTGAGGCCTTTGGAGGCCGCATTGCGGATACCCCCGGTTTTGCCAGCCTGGAAGCCAACCGCGCCGGGTTCATCCCCAAGGAGAATCTGGAGCACGCCTTCCCGGAGTTCGGGCCCTACCTTGGGCAGTGTCAGTTCACGGGCTGCTCCCACCGCACGGAAAAGGGCTGTGCCATCCGCGCCGCTCTGGCCGAAGGAAAACTCTCCCAGACCCGGTACGACAGCTACTGTGCCATGTATGAGGAAGTCAAGGATGTCAAGGACTGGCAGAGGAGGGGAATGTGATGCGCTGCGTGATCCTCTCGGCCTGCCCGGTCTCGCCGGAGCTGAAGCGTCTGCTCCGCCCCGATGACTTCATCATCGCCTGTGATGCTGGCTACCGCAACTGCGCGCCGCTGGGCTGCAAGCCCAATATCATCCTGGGAGATTTCGATACCGCGCCCTGTCCGGTGCAGCAGAACGACGATATCATCGTCCTGCCTCACGTCAAGGACGACACCGACACCGAATATGCCGCTAAGCTTGCCAGTGAGAAGGGCTTTACCGAGGTGCTTCTTCTGGGGGCGCTGGGTGGCAGGCGGATCGAGCATACCCTCTCGAATCTTGCCACCGGCCTTGGGCTGGAAGAACGGGGGGTGCGGGCAACGCTTCAGGATGAGCGCAGCCGCATTACCTTTGTCCGCTCCGGCGAGACCCGCGCCTACCCGAAGGAGGAGTTCTTCTACTTCTCCGCTTTCCCCATGGAGGGCAGGGCGGAGGGCGTGTGTGAGCGCGGTTCCTACTATGAGCTCACCGATGATGTGCTGGTGGCCGGTTACCCGCTGGGGGTCAGCAATGAGTATGCCGAAGGCTCAGACTGCATCACCATCTCCACCCGCAAGGGGGCGCTGGTGGTCGTGGAAACGGTGCCGGATACACCGATCCTGACCGGGAACAAGGCCTGATCCGCACACTTTGCCGTCCTGCCGCTTATATTGTGGTATCACACCACGAAAGGCGGGAGAGCGATGCAGGTGGTCGTTATCAAAAGCCCGAAGTGTCTGCGCGGCGTTCTGCGCAGGCTGTTCGGCATCAAAAAGGGATAAGAAAAATACCGGGGCAGGCGGCTGCTCCGGTATTTTTTGTGGCACATCATTCTTTTGTGGTATAGGTCAGATCCAGCACCGGGCCAAAGGGGTCAAAGATGAGGTTCTGGATGCCGGGTGCGATCAGCAGGCGCTTCTGCTGGGCAAACAGAGGGACCGCCACGGCATCGCTGAGCAGCTGGCGCTCACAATCGCCCAGCAGGCGGCAGCGGGAGCTTCCGGTGGCCTGGGTGCTGGCCTGCAGCTGGGTGGCATACAGGGAATCTGCATAGCCGGTCAGGCCGCCGCCCGCTGCGGTGAACTGGTTCAGCATGTTGTACACACTGCCGCCCTCGGCGCTGATGGGGGCCAAGGCGATGGTGTAATCCCCCTCGGCCAGCCGTTTCGCAAAGGTCTCCTCGTCCACCTCTTCTACGGAGAAGAAGAGGGAAAACTCCTTTTGCCACACGCCATTGATCTCCTCAGCGGCGCTGGTCACGCCGGAACCGGCGGGCACCATCAGGCTGACCTTGTTGAAGTCGGAGGTGGTCAGCGTCTGCCGCGCCGTGAGGTAGAGCGCCCGGGCATCCACCGCGGCGGGAGTCACATCCCCGGCGGTATCCCGGTAGTTCATGCCGTCCACAGTCAGGCCGTCCGGTACCAGACCGTTGGCGGCGGCATAGAGCCCGCCGTCCGGCACCTCGGCTGCACCCCGCGCGGCGGAGGCCAGTGCCTGCCGCAGCTCGGTGGAAGCAAACACGCTGCTGCAGTTGAACAGCAGGCTCCATGTGGTATCGGAGTAGGAGAGGGAAGTCAGGGTGGTGGGCGCGGCGGTGTCGTCCGGGGCGGCAGAGCACTTCTCGTTGGCAATCAGCTCTGCGGCGGACTGCCCGGCGCTGTTGGTGTTCTGCACCAGCCGCAGGCTGTCGATGAGGCTGCCCGAGGGGGCACGCCGCAGGAACAGGCCGCTGGCTGTCCAGTTGTAGATGTAAAAGCTGCCGCTGGAAAGGGTGGACGAAGCATTCAGACCGTAGGTGCCCCGGGTGGAATTGAAAAATTCCTCATCGCAGGGCATGGCACCGGGCAGGGTGAGCTTCTCGAGGAAGTTGTCGTCGGCACTGCTCAGGTGGAACACCAGCGTCAGCGGCCCGGAGGCCGTGACTCCCAGCGCACTCTCGGGCATCTGCCCGGCCAGCACGGCGGCGCTGTTTTCAAGGGCCGCAAACTCCACCGCGTAGGGGGAGTTGGTCTCCGCCCGGAACAAGCGCCGGAAAGCGAACACAAAATCCTCGGCGGTGATGGCGTAGTCAGTGGCGTTGCCCTTGGCGGCGGTGTAAGTCAGGCCGTCCTTGAGGTAGAAGGTGTAGGTGAGGCCGTCTGAGGACTTCTCCCACCGTTCGCAGAGGGCAGGCTCATATTTGCCGCTGGGATCTTTGCGGACAAGGCCGCTGTACAGGTTCTCGCAGGCGATGACATCCGCAGAAGCCGAGGCCACCTGCGGGTCAAGGTTGGCCGGGATGCTGTCCACGAACCAGGTGAAGCTGTTGGAGCCCGAACCACAGCCGGTCAGGGCAAAAACAAACGCAATGGTCAGCACCACTGCGGAAAAACGGATCAGGGAATGTTTCAAGAAAATGCGCTCCTTGTAAAATGATACGATTAAAGTATAGCGGAAACGGTCGGAAAAGACAATCGACATTTTGTGAATTCAGATAGGATTTCGGTGCATCCGGGGCCAGAACAAGGTTTGGCGTTGCCAATTGGCTGGAAAAGGTGTAAAATGGAGCAGTGAATCAATTTCAGCCTGAATTTTCATAGAGGAGGTTCTTTCTTTATGCAGAAAGATCAGCAGAAGCTTGCAGAACTCATCCGGGGCAAAAAGGTGGCGTTCATCGGTGCCGGTGTCAGCCACAAGACCCTTATCAAGGAGTTTGTGGAGCTGGGGGCCCATGTGACCCTGTGCGACCAGAAAAAGAGCGTGGAGGAGTTTGGCGATTATGCCGCTACCATCCGGGAACTGGGCATTGACCTGAGCCTGGGCGAACACTATCTGGACGGCTTCAAGGGCCAGGATATTATCATGCGCACCCCCGGCTTTGTGGGCTACTTTGAAAAGCCCCTGCAGGATGCCATGGCGGCGGGCACCATGGTCACCAGCGAGGTCGAGCTTTTCTTCGATTTCTGCCCCTGCGAGATCGTGGCCGTGACCGGCTCTGACGGCAAGACCACCACCACCACCCTCATCTCCAAGTTTTACGAGGCCGCAGGCCGCAAAGTACATCTGGGCGGCAACATCGGTGCGGCCCTGCTGCCCATGCTGCCTGAGGTCCGGCCGGAGGATGTGGCTGTGGTGGAGCTGTCCAGCTTCCAGCTCATCAGCATGCACCAGAGCCCGAAGATCGCGGTGGTGACCAACGTCACCCCCAACCACCTCGATCACCATAAGGATATGCAGGAGTACATCGACGCAAAACGCAACATCCTGCTCTACCAGAACCCGCCCTGCCGTGCCGTGCTGGGCTACGAGAACGAGATCAGCCGCTCCATGCAGAAGGACTGCAAGGGCAGGCAGGTCTGGTTTACACGCCTGCACGATACCGACAACGGTGCCTTCCTGCGCAAAGAGGACAACATGCTCTGCATGGCCGAGGACGGCGTGGTAACGCCCTTCCTGGCCCAGAAGGACATCAAGCTGCGGGGCCTGCACAATATCGAGAATCTGCTGGCCGCTGCCGCCGCAGTCTGGGGCGAGGTGCCCGTAGAGGCCATCCAGAAGGTGGGCAGCACCTTTACCGGCGTGGAGCACCGCATTGAGCCGGTGCGCACGCTGGACGGTGTGCTCTACTACAACGATTCCATCGGCACCAGCCCCACCCGCACCATTGCGGGCCTGCGCAGCTTTGACCAGAAGGTCATCCTCATTGCGGGCGGCTACGATAAGCACATCCCCTATGAGCCGCTGGCCCCCGAGATCGTGGCCCACGTCAAGGATCTGGTGCTGATGGGTGCCACCGGCCCCCGCATTGAAAAGGCCCTGCGGGAGGACCCCGGCTTCAACGAGGCCGCACTGCCCATCCAACACGCGGACAATATGCAGCACGCTGTGGAGCTGGCCCGTGCCGCCGCAAAGCCCGGTGATATCATCATCCTGTCTCCCGCCAGCGCCTCCTTCGACCTCTACCCCAACTTTGAGGTGCGCGGCCGCGAGTTCAAGAACATCGTCAACGCACTGAAATGATCACGCAGGTCAGAACGCCCCGCCAGAGGCAGCGGTTCCGCAGCGCCTGCCGCGGGAAGCTCTGCCTTGGGGTCACGATGCCGCAGGCGCTGGAGCTCTTCGGCAAAAGCCAGCCGGGCCGGTTCTTCGCCGGGCCAACGCTGGCGCTGGATGTGGGCGGCAGCACCGCCTGGCTGGCGGGCCACGCCAACCCGGACGAACTGGCCAGCTTCCTGCATTTCTGCGGCTGTAAGGCGGTCATCCTGGACGAAGCCGAGTGCCCGCCGCCCACCGGCTGGGTCCGGGTAAAGTCCCATTTTGTCTTTGGCCTGGCACCGGGAAAGCAGCTGCCGGAACCCGCTGTGGAAGAAACGCTCTGGGCCTCCCTGCATTTTGACCCGGAGCCCCCGGCGGGCCCCGTTGCACAGATGCTGTTTCCGGACCGCCCCACGCGGCGGGATGACTTTTACTCTGAGCTCTGCTCAAAGCGCGCCCGCGGCAGGGCTGTGGTCTGGGCTCTGGAGCAGGGAGGGGAGCTTGCCTGCACCGTGGGCGCTTACGCCATTGGAACGGAGCAGGCTTACATGGCCTGCGGCGAGACTGCGGAGCCATTGCGGGGGCGCGGCATCGGCGGGCGGCTTATCGTCCGGCTGGCCAACACCCTCTCGGCGCAGGGCCTGCAGCCCCTTTTCCTCTGCTCTCCGGAACGGGTGCACTTTTATACCCGCCTCGGCTTTGAAAAGCTGGGAGAGTATGCCCGATATGAAAATAAAGATCAAGGATAGATTATGTCAATGCTGAACCACTTTTTTGATTACAAACCCGAAGTCCTGGCGCTGGACGAAAAGGCCATGGAGCTCTGCCAGCCCTATTTCCGTCACATGGAGGAGATCCGGGACTACAACCAGCTGAAAATGCTCAAGGCCTTTGCCGATACCCAGATGTCCTCCACCGATATGCTGGGCACCACCGGCTACGGCCTGTGGGATTCCGGCCGCGCCAAGCTCGAGCAGATCTTTGCCGAGGTGATGGGCGCGGAGGATGCCCTTGTGCGCAGTCAGTTCCAGAGCGGTACCCATACGCTGGCGGTGGCCCTGTTCGGCCTGCTGCGGGCAGGGGATACCCTGCTGGCTGCTACCGGCCGCCCCTACGATACGCTGGAGGGCGTGATCGGTCTGGACGGCAAGGGCAAGGGCACCGGCACCCTGATGGACTACGGCATCCGGTACGACGAAGCCCCCCTCAAAGCCGATTTTACCCCGGATTACGCGCTGATCGCTCAAAAGGCCCCGGGGGCAAAGGTCTGCCATATCCAGCGCAGCCGCGGCTACCTGCAGCGCAATGCCTTTGATCTGGATACCATTCAGAAGATCGCCGACACGGCCCGTGCCGCCAACCCCGAGATCATCATCTTTGTGGACAACTGCTATGGTGAGTTTACCCAGATGAAGGAGCCCTGCCAGGCAGGTGCGGACCTTGTGGTGGGCAGTCTCATCAAGAACCCGGGCGGCGGCATCGCCCCCACCGGCGGCTATATCGCGGGCCGGAAGGATCTGGTGGAGCTGTGTGCCTACCGCCTGAACGCCCCCGGTCTGGGCAAGGAGCTGGGCTGTACGCTGGAAACGCCCCGTGATATGTACCTTGGCTTCTACTATGCCCCCGGCGTGGTGTGTGAAGCCATCAAGACCGCCATCTATGCCCAGTGCCTGCTGGAGCTGGTGGGCAAAAAGCCCATCCCGCGCTACTGTGAGGACCACAACGATATCGTGACCTGCTTCGATGCCGATACCGCCGATGCCCTCATCGGCTTCTGCCGCGGCATTCAGGCCGCCAGCCCCGTGGACAGCTATGCCGCACCGGAACCCTCTCCGGAGCCGGGCTATACCGATGAGGTCATCATGGCAAGCGGCAGCTTTACCCAGGGCAGCACCATCGAGCTCTCCTGCGACGGCCCCCTGCGTGAGCCTTACACCTGCTACCTGCAGGGCGGCCTGAACTTTGCCGCAAGCCGTGCCGGTGTCCTGCTGGCCGTGCAGAATGCTTATTTCAAGGATTGAACTTTTCAGAAAGAAAGCGTGAATCAAATGAATCGTGTTACTCCCATTGATGCCCGGATGCTGGAACGCTTTGAGCAGGGCTATGCTGCCCGCCCGGAGCTGAATGTGATGTCCAATGCAGTTTCCCGCACGGCTCTGCCGGACGCGGCCTTTGTGCCCGCCGCTGCTGCCAAGCTGCGGATGGACTTCTCTGTGCTGGTCAAGACCAATAACATCACCAACCAGAAGCAGAGCGGCCGCTGCTGGATGTTCTCCACCCTGAACGTCCTGCGCCAGCGGGTGATCGCCAAGTGCGATCTGGAGGATTTCTCCTTCTCTCCCACCTATCTGGCGTTCTACGATAAGCTGGAAAAGGCAAATCTCTTCCTTGAGAACATCCTCCACTTTGCGGATCAGGATCTGACCGACCGTGAGACCTACACCCTGCTGGGCAGCCCGCTGCCCGACGGCGGCCAGTGGGATATGGCCATCAGCCTGATCAAAAAGTACGGCGTGGTGCCCTCCTGGGTCATGCCGGAAACTGTCCACTCCACCGGCACGGCCAAGTATCTGCCCATCCTGAACCGCAAGCTGCGGGAGGATGCGCTGGAACTGCGGGCCATGGCAAAAGAGGGAAAGGACACGGCCGCCCGCCGCGAGGAGATGCTGGCGGAGATTTACAACGCCCTGTGCATCCTCTACGGCCAGCCTCCCAGGAGCTTTGACTTTGAGTATACCGACAAGGATGAGCACTACCACTGCGACCGGAACCTGACCCCGCACACCTTCCTGGAGAAATATGTGGGCAATGATCTGGATGATTACGTCGTCATCATCTCCTCGCCCATCCATGCGCTGAACCGCACCTACTGCCAGCCCTTTATGGGTGACGTGGTGGAGGAGAATATGTTCTGGCTGAACCTCTCGCAGGAGGAGCTGGAGGATCTGACTATCCGCCAGCTGCAGGCAGGGGAGGGGGTCATGTTCAGCTGCGACTGCCACCCCGACGGCGACCGTGCCAACGGCTATTGGGACCCCGACTGCTTCCAGTACGGCGAGGTGCTGGGCGGCCTGACCTTTGGCATGACCAAGGCCGAGCGGCTGCTCACCCGTGAAAGCACCATGAACCATTGCATGATGTTCTGCGGTGTCAATCTGGACGAGAACGGTAAGGCTGACCGCTGGAAGATCGAGAACAGCTGGGGCGATGCCTCCGGCCAGAAGGGCTACTACATCGGCAGCGAGAAGTGGTTCAAGGCCAATGTCTACCAGATCACCGTCCGCAAGAGCCTGCTGAGCGATGCCCAGCGCGCCCTGCTGGATCAGGAGCCCCTGCCCATGAAGCTGTGGGACCCGCTGGCTTAAATTCAAATAGATGCTATAAAGAAATCCCCCCCGCCTATGGCGGAGGGGATTTCTCTGTTAAGCGGATAATAGGGGAAGCTTCAACGTGAAGCAGCTGCCTTTGCCCACTTCGCTTTCCAATAGGATTTCTCCGTGGTGCAGGTGGGCAAGCTCCTGCGCAATGGTCAGTCCCAGACCTGTGGAGTCGTGCTTGGAAGAGGTGGTGGTGTGGAAATACCGGTCAAATACGGCGGCCTGATCCTCCGGCGCAATGCCGCAGCCCGTGTCCCGGACGCTCACCAGAGCAGCACCGGCCTCCACCCGGCTGTTGACGGTGATGCTCCCTCCTGCAGGGGTGTAGTGAATGGCATTTGTCAACAGGTTCTGCAGGATCTGCTGCAGCCGGATCTGGTCGCCCCACACCGGCAGCACCGGAGCCGGGGGAGCCTGAAGCACCACGCCCTTCTTCTCAGCCTCCTCCCGGCAGCTGTCACAGACCGCAGCGATGACCTCCCCCAGAGATACCCGGTCCTCGTTGAGCATCACCTGTTTCTGCTCCAGCTTTGCAGCCAGAAACAGATCCTCCGTCAGGCGGCGGAGAAAGGCCGTCCGCTGCTGCAGGGCGGGCAGCAGGGCCGGCAGGGCCTCCGGTGCAGCCTCCAGTGTGTCCAGTCCACTGCTGACCGCAAACAGGGGACTGCGCAGGTCGTGGAAAATGTTCAGCATCATGCTTTTCCGGGCCTCGGTCTCCTCCGTCAGGGCCTTTGTCCGCTGAATGACCCGGGCATCCAGCTCCCGGGCCAGCTGTTCCGCCCGGTCAAATTGCAGGGCATACCGGCGGCAGACGTAGGCCATGCAGCCCAGAGTAAAAGGGGCATCGTAGATCCGGGCACACCGGAACAGGTAGAAAAACACGCTCTCCTGAAAAAACGGCACATGCATGCCCGGCAGGACCACCCATACCCGGAAGCCAATGGTGATGGCACAGGGAAACAGCATCAGCAGGGCAGCGTCGGAGCCCCGGGCATACATTGCCATCAGTATGCCCAGACAGTAGCCCATGCCCAAAAGCAGCCCCACCGCCCGTACACGGCTGGGGGGAATCAGCGTCAGAACAAGATACCCCAGCGTCAGAAGCAGGGAATGGAGCCGCTGCCCGTGAGACACCGGCACAGCCCCTGTCAGGGCGGCGCACAGCAGGATACCTGCCAGAACCGTGACGGTAAAGAATCCCCGGCGGAAAAAGACGCTCCAGCCGGAACTTCCCACCGGAGCCAGAATGATTACCAGAGCCCAGAGGGTCAGCACCGTCAGATACAGCAGAAAATACCCCAGTTCCTTCTGAGGCTTGTATCGGTACAGGGCCAGCACCACCGCTCCCAGAGTGCAGAATACCGCTATGGCCATCCACTGCAGCACCGTGCGGAAGGTCAGGGCAGCCACTCCTTTTTCCGGGAACAGGGCAGCCCATGCCATCAATTGGGCTTCGGAGTCCATGCCGGGGACTCCAAAATCCGCCAGCGCCGGCAGTCGCTGGTTGAACCAGATCCCTGCCAACCCAATGGTCAGTGCCAGTGCCCCGGCAGCAGCCGGAAGCAGAAAGCGCTTTTTTATCATAAAAAGACCCCCTGCAAAACTTTGGAGAACCGGTTGAGAACAGCCCGGAAATACGGTATACTAGATAAAGATATTATAGCAAATTCACGCCGAAAAGGGGAGGGCAAACCGCATGATCCGCATTCTTCTGGTGGAAGATGATCCGGTGATCCGGGACACTACCAGCTATTTCTTGAAATGTCAGCAGAATTTTGAGGTGGTCTGCGCTGACACCGGCGGCGAAGCGCTGAGCCACGCCCGGGAAAAGTTCGATGTGATCCTGATGGATATCCTTCTGCCGGACACCAACGGCATGGATCTGTGCCAGCGCCTGCGCAGCTGGCACCACTGCCCCATCATTTTTACTTCCTGTCTGGACGATACAGACACAGTGGTACGGGCACTGGAATTGGGCGGCGACGATTTCCTGACCAAGCCCTACAACCACAAAGTTCTGCTGGCCCGCATCATGGCAAACATCCGCCGTGTCCAGATGGATGCCGCAGAGCCCAGCGTCAGCGGCTACCACTGTGCGGCCTTTACGCTGGATTCCAACAGCCATTGCGTGGAAAAGGATGGCCGGAGCATCCATCTGGCCGATATGGAGTACCGCATCCTGACCCTCTTCATCCGGCATCCCAACACCTTCTTTACCGCAAACGAGCTTTACCGGAAGATCTGGGGGAAGGAAAGCCTGGGGGATGTCCGCACTGTGCAGGTGCATATCCATAACCTCCGCAGTAAGATCGAGCCCGACCCCGCCAAGCCTATCTACCTCAAAAATGTCTGGGGCAAAGGCTATATTTTCCGCCCGGAAGGGGAGACGGAAGCCTGAAATGGTGTTGTTGTCTTAAATATCGTTAATCCTCAAAGCACCCACTTCTTAAGGAAACTTAAGCCGTGGGTGCTTTTTTCTGCTCTGATTTGACCGTTATTTATCAAACAAAGTGGAGAACAGGAATTTCCCAGCGAAGAAACGGCAAAGATGTTTAAGAATTCTTAAAAGACAACAGGCGGACTTTGTGTTAATTTATTATCGAACGAAGTCTGCGCCGTATTGTGGCGGTGCGTTTCGGATAAGAGGAAAATCGAAGAATAAGAACAGAAAAAGAGAAGAAAGGACCATCCAAGCATGAACAAGATCTCGCGTAAAGGCTTTCTGAAGATCGCTGCTGCCGCTGCCATGTCCGGTGTCACCGCCGGTGCACTGGCTGCATGCAACGCTGCAAGCTCCTCCACCGCCGCTTCCGCCGGTGCAGCAGGCAGCTACACCCCCGGTACCTACACCGGCACTGCTGAGGGCATTTCCTCTACCGTCAAGGTCACCATGACCTTCTCCGACAGCGCTGTGACCGACGTTGTGGTCGATACCTCCGGCGAGACCGCTTCCTACGGCGCTGCTGCTGCCGAGGAGCTGAAGAACCAGCTGCTGAACGCCGGCTCTGACGAGATCGACGGCGTGTCCGGCTCCACCATCACCTCCGATGCCGTGAAGAAGGCCGCCAAGAGCTGTTTTGCACAGGCAAAGGGAGAGGCAACTGTAACTTCCGTTCAGCTGCCCACCGGTGACGAGACCGATTGGCTGGGCAAGGAGCCTGACATCGACGAGGCTGCCATCACCGAGACCGTGGACACCGACATCCTCATCGTGGGTGCCGGCAACGGCGGTATGTTCGCTGCTGCTTATGCCGCTGCCAAGGGCCTGAACTTCCGTGTCATCGAGCAGAACGGCAATGTGCAGGATACCCGTCACTGGGTGGGTGCCGTGGACGGCTTTGGCGCTCAGGAACAGGGCATCAAGATGGATCGTGCCAAGCTGCTGAGCGAGGTCTCCCGCTACGCCTCCGGCAAGTGTGATCAGCGCGTGGTCAAGACCTGGATCAACGAGTCTGCCGAGATGATCGAATTTGTCCGCTCCATCATGGAGGACAAGTACGGCGTGAAGATGATCTACACCTACGGTGACGAGGCCAAATGGCCTGCAGAAAACGCCGAGCACAACACCGATTATATGTACCCCGAGATCGAGTATACCTATGATCGCTCCAGTGGTGCCGCCCGGAACGAGCTGCTGCTTCAGTACATTCAGGAGCTGGGCTACGATGTGGACTTCAAGACCAGTCTGGCCAAGCTGGAAAAGAACAGCGATGGCCGCATTACCGGCATCATCGCCCAGAGCACCGAGGATGACCACTTCATCCGCTACAACGCCAACAAGGGCGTTCTGCTGGCCTGCGGCGGCTTCCCCGGCAACCCCTACATGATGGAGCAGCTGGATCCGCTGGGTACCTCCGTCACCACTGCCTGCTCCTACTCTCCGGCCGATAAGGGCTACGGCATCCGTGCCGCTGTCTGGGCCGGTGCAAACCTCGACAAGGAAGCTGCTCCCATGCTGTTCGACCGCGGCATCGTGGCTCCCGGCGTGGACGGCGGTTATGTGGCAAGCGACTCCGCTTTCGGCGGCAAGGCCTTCCCCGGCCCCATCCGCCAGTACAACCCCGGCACTCAGCCCTTCCTGAAGGTCAACCGCAACGGTGAGCGCTTCGCCAACGAGAGCAGCCCCTACAACGATATTGTTTACGCTGCTGCCCATCAGCCGGGCCGTGTCTACGCACAGATCTGCGACGCAAACATTCTGGAGGACGCAAAGCGCTTCCACACCATCGGCTGCTCTGCCCAGACCCGCAATGCCGGCGCAGAGTATATCCAGAAGCAGATGGACAATGCAGAGAAGGAGGGCGTCTTCTTCAAGGCCGACACCATCGAAGAGCTGGCCGACAAGCTGGGCTTCACCGGTGAGGCCAAGGACACCTTCCTCGCTACCGTTGAGCGTTACAACGAGCTGTACGACAAGCAGAACGACGAGGACTTCGGCAAGCCTGCTTACCGCCTGAGCGCCATCCGCACCGCTCCCTTCTACGGCTATTGGCTGGGTGCCTCTCTGCTGACCACCGAGCAGGGCATTGCCATCAACGAAAAGGGCCAGGCCCTGGACACCAACAACCAGCCCATGGCAGGCCTCTACATCACTGGTGATATGTCCGGCAGCTTCTTCGCCAACAACTATCCCTGCCTGATGGCCGGTGTTGCCATGGGCCGCACCCTGACCTTCGCCATGAAGGCCATCAAGCAGATGGCCGGTCTGGAATAATCGGAATTTTCTTCGGTTTCTTCTCCATTATTATATCGCAAAACGGCCCCGTCACGTTGCATCCACAACGCGGCGGGGCCGCTTTTGGCGTATTATTCCGAGATCCGGTAATGGCCCACGATGTCGGTACGTTTCTCCAGAATGTCCTGCTCATAGGCGCTCTGCCAGGGGTCATTGTGGTGAATGATGTAGGGCACTCCGTTTTTATTTCTCCGGTCGGACACGATGCCGATATGGTTTTCAAAGATCACCAGATCGCCGCCCTGCCATTCCTCGGTCCTGGACACATCCGTGGTCAGTGCAGCCGCATGATGCGCAAAAAACACCTTCAGATTTCTCACCCGGCGAAAATCAATGTTGGCATCCGGCTGCCGGATATCGTACCACTGCGGATGCTCCCGGATATCGGCGTCCACCAGCGCCTGCAGATCATATCCGGCATTTTTCAGCGCAAAAGCCACCACATCGGTACACACGCCATAGCCATCGTCCGGATATCCGGTCTGATAATAACGGCTCTTGTATTTTGGACGGGTATCCACATAGGCCAGCGCATTGTCGAGCACATCTGTCTGGTCATCCACACCATCGCCGTCTGCATCCACCGTGCTGTAAAAATCCGAAATCTGCCCCAGATATTGGTCTTGTGGGCGGACTGTAGAAGTGTGCTGATAACGCATCAGCAGAACGAGCAGCACGCCACACAGAAGTATCGCGCCCGCCGCAAGCGAGACACAAAGCATCCGTTTCCTTTCCGATTTATTCATACGCCACCCATCCTGCCTTTCCCGTCTATCACACTCTCAATGTATGCCGATGCGATCGTTCTGTCAAGCATCCCGCCCGCAGCACTTTCCACAAAGAATTTCTCCATTATTCTACAGACACAACAAAAAAAGCCCTGAGATTTCTCTCAGAGCTTTCCGTTCAAGTCGGCGACTACCTATTTTCACAAGCCGTTTCCAGCTAACTATCTTCGGCACAAGTGAGCTTAACTTCTGTGTTCGGAATGGGAACAGGTGGAACCTCACCGTCATCGACACCGACCAATCTGACTGAATCAGTATAACACATTTCCGTGTTCCTGTCCAGTGTTTCTTAGAAGGACGTGCCTTCAAAACTGAATAATCACTGCTAACATTTTTTCGTTGACTTAAAAGTCTCAAGCGAATTGTGGTCAAGCCCTCGATCTATTAGTACACGCTTGCTGAATGGATCACTCCACTTACACATTGTGCCTATCAACCTTGTAGTCTTCAAGGGATCTTACCTGATCAAATCAGTGGGATATCTTATCTTTGGGTCGGCTTCACGCTTAGATGCTTTCAGCGTTTATCC
>ERZ827522.1473-NODE-1473-length-20301-cov-3.376667_pt1 | contig 20301 bp, 16 predicted proteins | sample MGYA00519580_ERZ827522 | MGnify/ENA primary metagenome ERZ827522 (study PRJEB31778, sample SAMEA3449340) | human gut metagenome | biome: human gut; feature: human-associated habitat; material: faeces | place: United Kingdom | collected 2010/2012 ... | reverse complement strand
CGCGTCGGGGAGTGACTGGAACACGCTGAAATTGCCGTAGTAGATGTCGGCAAGCGTGCTGTCGATGTCCGCGAGTTCCTTGGGCGTGTGCTTGAGCTTTTCCTTTTCCTCGGCGATCATCATGCCCAGTACGGAAAGCGGCGTCAGGCACAGGTTCATCATCACGCCCAGCATCAGGAGATAAGCGGGCGACATGCCAAGATCTACGAACTGATAGATAACGATAAAGATCAGCGGCAGCGCCAGCATCAGGAGGACGTTGGGATTTTTGAACATATCCACAATGTCCTTTACAAACAGCGAGCGCAAAACACGCAGATGCTTTTTCATACCAAATTCCTCCCCGTCACCTGCAAAAATATTTCTTCAAGGTCCGGCTCTTCCGAATGCACGGACGCAATGCCCCGTCCGGAAAGGTCCGCCAGCAGCGCCCCCATCGCCTCTGGATTCCTGGCACACTCCAACGCCTCACCGTCCTCCAGCAATACGCGCACCCTGTCTTTGGCATACTTCAGCTTCAGTTGTGCGGGCACGCCTGTCTCGGCAATACGCCCCTCGTTCAAAAAAGCCACGCGGGCGCACAAACGGTCCGCCTCCTCCATGTTGTGCGTGGTGAGGAAGATCGTCGTGCCGCCGTCGTTCATTTCCCGCAGCAGGCGGTGGATGGCCGCCGTGGTGGCGGGGTCCAGCGCAGCGGTGGGCTCGTCCAGAAACAGCAGCCGGGGCCGGTGCAGCACGGCCATGGCTAAGATCAGCCTCTGGCGCATACCCTTGGAGAGTTTTTTTGCCACGCGCTTGCCCGCGTCGGCCAGGCCCACTTTTTCCAGCACTTCCCCGATGCGGGAGGCGGGCAGGCCGCGCAGGTCTGCAAAAAGCTTCATATTTTCATAGACGCTCATACGCTCGTACACGCCGCTGTTGTCGGACAAAATGCCGATCTGCTCATAAGCCGCGCTGTCAAGGCGGGCAATGGGCGCGCCGAATACGGCAATCTCTCCCGCGCCGGGCCGGAGCTGACGTGTGAGAAGCTTGATGGTAGTGGTTTTTCCCGCGCCCGAAGGCCCAAGAAAACCAAAAATCTCCCCTTCCTTCACGGCAAAGCTCAGGCCGTCCAGCGCCCGGGTACTGCCGAAGGAAAGGGATACGTTCTGCATGGATAGAATGTCCATTGGCGGTTCGCTCCTTTCGGTGAATGATATCATTTTACCGAAAAAAAAGCAGTCTTGCTACAAAAATGCCGTGAAGGGAGCATCCCAAACGGCGAACGGAGCATTACGGGGCATGAACGGAGCAGAAACCATTGCCGTTTTCCGCCGCCGCCCTTTTATTTCCGGCGCGAAAATTCCTCCAAAGGCCCATAAAGCAGATACGGGCATCCGTACCGAAACGATAAGCTGCACCATCCCCGCCGCATACGCCGCCCGGGCAGGCACAGCTTTTATTTTCTCCCGCCATACGCGGCTTCTTTGTCAAAACCGGTACTGCCGCCGCATGGCATCAATGCGGCCCTTGCTGAGCGGCACACCGGATTCCGGCCCGTTCTCCAGCCGCAGCGCGTAGCTGTTGCGCGTCCAGCGCACCACCTCCTGTACCTTCTGCATGTTCACAAGGTAGGAGCGGTGGCAGCGAAAAAAGCCGTAGCGTTCCAGCCGGACAGACAGCTCCTCCAGCGTGAGCGCGCAGGCGTATTCTTCGCCCCGGACGCTGAGCGCCGTGCGGCCGGACGCGCTTTCGGCAAAGTCGATGTCCGAGGGATTGAACAGCAGCAATGTCTCCCCGGCTTTGGCCGGGATCTTTTCCACCGCTGTGCCCTGCGCCGCGCTTTCCTCGGCGGCCTCAAGCCTTTCCAATCCGTTCCCGTCCAAATGGTAGCGCTCGCCCGGCAGCAGATAGACCGTGCGCGTGGAAGCCGTGGCCGCGATGCAGCACCGGCCTGTGGACGGCACGCCGTCCATCCATTCCAGAATACGCCTGCATCCTTCCGCGTCCTGCCCGGCCAGCGGTTCTTCGATGTAAAACACCTCGGGAGCGCGGACGATCTCCCGCGCGATGGAAAGCCGCCTGCGCTGGGCCGGCGTCAAACGGCGCAGCGGTGTGCGCCGCGCATCCTCCAGCCCCATGGCGGCCAGCGCGGCGTCGGCCATGCCCCGTGTGCCCGCCATCCGCTCGAACAGACGCAGGTAAGCGGCCGTATCCATTCTGTCGTAAAAGCCTTCGTCCGCACGCACGAAGCCAACGCTGCGCCCGCTTCGGGCCAGCTCCGCGCGCAAAGGCGCGCAAAGCTCCGGCGCACACTCGAAGTTCACGGCACAGCCGCCGCCTTTCAGCAGCAGTTCCCGGGCTGCGTGCGGCAGCGCCGCACTGCTTTCCATGTCAGCTTTCCTCCCCGATCCGTTCCAAAAACGCTTTGCCGTAGGCGTCGGCCTTTTTGCCGCCCACGCCCGGCACCTTCAAAAATTCAGCCATCGTGCGCGGCTTTTGGGCGCTCATGGCGCGCAGCGTCGCGTCGGTGAAAATAACGAACGCAGGCACGCCCGCGCGCTTTGCGAATTTCAAACGCAGTTCCTTCAGGCGCTCGAACAGCGCCATATCCGCGGGCAATGCCGCCGTGCTCTCGTGGGCGCGGGGTGCCTCCTTGGCCACGCGCAGCGTGACGGTGCCGCCGTATTCCAGAAATTCCAGCGCGGGCGCCCCCAGCGAAAGCGTGGGATACTGCCCCGCTGCCTGTTCCAGATAACCCGCGGCCGTAAGGTGGTTGAAGATCGCGCGCAGCCGCGCGGCGGACACACTGCGCAGGCGGCCATAGCCGTCGGCACGCTCCAGCCGGTGGCGCAGCACGCGCTCGCTCTCGCTGCCGCGCAGTGCGTCGATGACAGTGGCCGCGCCCAGCGGGTAGCGCAGGTCCCTCAGGAACAGGAAGATGATGCGGGCCTCGCCGCTCACGTCCACCTTTTCCGTCTGCGTGCTGCACACCGAGCAGTTGTCGCAGTGTTCGGGCGCGTTCTCGCCGAAATAGCGCAGCAGATACGCCCGCAGGCAGCTGCCGGAATGGCAGTAAAATGTCATACGGCGCAGCCGTTCCTCGTCCTTCTCCCGTACCAGGCGGCGCGTTTCCTCGTCCAGCGCGTCGTTTTCATCGTCCTTTTCAATAAAAAACCGGTTCGTCACCACATCCTTGCCGCCATACAGCAAAATGCAGTCCGCCGGCTGGCCGTCGCGGCCCGCGCGCCCGGCCTCCTGGTAATAGCTCTCGATGTTTTTTGGCATGTTGTAATGCAGCACAAAGCTGACATTGGATTTGTCGATGCCCATGCCGAAAGCGTTCGTCGCCACCATCACCCGCGCTTCGTCATACAAAAACGCGTCCTGGTTGCGCTGGCGCTCGTCCGCCGAAAGGCCCGCGTGATAACGCGTGGCCGCGTAACCGTCAGCCCGCAGCTTTTCGCACACCTCTTCCACGGTCTTGCGCGTCAGGCAGTACACAATGCCCGAAGCGCCCGTGTGGGCCGCCAGATACCGTGTGACGGCCGCGTATTTGTCCCGCGGCTCCTCTACACCAAAATACAAATTCGGCCTGTCGAAGCCCGTCACCACGGTTACAGGGTCCGCGAGGCCCAGCAGGCGCACGATATCCTCCCGCACCTCGCCCGTGGCCGTGGCCGTAAACGCCCCCACCACGGGGCGGCGGGGCAGCGTTTCCAGAAAGCGGGCGATATCCAGATACCCGGGGCGGAAATCCTGCCCCCACTGAGACACGCAGTGGGCCTCGTCCACACACACCATGCTGATGTTCATGCCCTGCGCAAAATTCTGAAAGCGCGGCGTGAACAGCCGCTCGGGCGCGACGTAGATGATTTTATACACACCTTCCATGGCGTTGGCTATGGCCTTCGCCGTCTGCCCCTCCGTCAGGGAAGAGTTCAGGTATGCGGCGCGCACGCCGCTTTGCACCAGCGCGTTGACCTGGTCCTTCATCAGGCTGATGAGCGGCGACACCACCAGCGTGATGCCCGGCAGCAGCAGCGCGGGCAACTGGTAGCACATGGATTTGCCCGCGCCCGTGGGCATGATGCCCATGGCGTCGCGCCCCTGCAAAAGCGCGTCGATGAGCTGCTCCTGCCCGGGGCGAAAACCCTCGTAGCCGAAAACAGATTTGAGCAACGCGCGTTTTTCACTCACCGGTTGTGCTTCCATTCCAAAAATTCCTCGTAAGTGCCCGTGCGGTCCAGACAGCCCGGCTGGCCCAGCGGCAGCTCGATGATGCGGTTCGCGATCTCATCGATGAACTGGTGGTCATGGGACGAGAAAAGCAGGTTGCCGGGAAAGCGCGCCAGGCCGTCGGCCAGCGCCTGGATGCTCTCCAGGTCCAGATGGTTGGTGGGCTGGTCCAGCAGCAGCACATTGGCGTGGGTCATCATCATACGGCTGAGCATACAGCGTACCTTTTCGCCGCCGGACAGCACCTTTGCGGGCTTGTATACCTCGTCGCCGGAAAACAGCATCCGGCCCAGAAAACCGCGCAGATATGTTTCGGTGGTGTCCTCGCTGTACTGGCGCAGCCAACAGATAAGGTCCTCGTCAAAGCCCTCGAAAAAAGCGGAATTGTCTTGGGGAAAATAGCTCTGGCTCGTGGAAACGCCCCACTTGAAGCTGCCCGCGTCCGGCTCCATCTCGCCTGTCAGGATCTTGAACAGCGCGGTCTGGCCCGCCTCGTTTTCGCCCACGAGGGCGATTTTGTCGCCCTTGTTGGCGATAAAGCTGACATTGTCCAGTACCTTCACGCCGTCCACCGTCTTGGTGATGCCCTCCACAAACAGGATGTCCTTTCCGGCCTCCCGCTCCGGCTCAAAGCCCACATAAGGGTATTTGCGGCTGGAGGCGGGCATCTCCTCCAGCGTAATGGAATCCAGTATCTTCTTGCGGCTTGTGGCCTGCTTGGATTTGGATTTGTTTGCGGAAAAGCGCTGGATAAAGTTTTGCAGATCGCGGATCTTTTCCTCTTTTTTCTTATTCTGGTTGCGGATGAGCTGCTGCATCAGCTGGCTGGATTCGTACCAAAAATCGTAGTTGCCCGCATACATCTGCACCTTGTTGTAATCGATATCCACGATATGGGTGCAAACCGCATTCAAAAAGTGGCGGTCATGGCTGACGACGATGATGGTGCCGGGATAATCCATCAAAAATTCTTCCAGCCAGTCGATGGATTCAATGTCCAGGCCGTTGGTGGGCTCGTCCAGCAGCACGATGGATGGCCGGCCGAACAGAGCCTGCGCCAGCAGTACCTTCACCTTCTGGCGGCCGTCCAGCGCCGACATGGGCGCGGTATGCAGGTCCATCGGAATGCCCAAACCGTTCAAAAGCTGGTCCGCCTCCGTCTCGGCCTCCCAGCCGTTCATCTCGGCAAATTCACCCTCCAGCTCAGCGGCTTTTTCACCGTCCGCGTCGGTAAAGTCCTCTTTCGCATACAGCGCTTCTTTTTCTTTCATAATGTCATACAGGCGGCGGTTGCCCATGATGACGGTGTCCATAACATTGTACTCGTCGTATTTGAAATGGTCCTGCTCCAGAACGCTCATCCGGTCGTCCGCGCCCATAGTCACCGAGCCGGTGGTAGGCTCCAGCGCGCCGGAAAGGATGCGCAGCAGCGTGGACTTGCCGGCGCCGTTCGCTCCGATGATGCCATAGCAGTTGCCGGCCGCAAATTTCAGATCGACGTGTTTATACAGCGTGCTGCCCGCGAACTGCAGGCTGACGTCGGTTACAGTTAACATAAAATTCTCCTTTTTCCCGGGCCGCACCGCACAATCCGCGGCTGACGCCTTAAACTCTGTCCCGCCTGCAGCTTTTCCGTCCTGTTTCGCAAAAGCCCTCGCCAAAACACAACGTGCGGCGGTTTCGCCCACGGGCGAAATCGCGCTGAATGGAGCCGCCTGCGCCGAAGGCACAAGCTGTGAGCCTTGTTTCATGTGACGAAAAAATTTTTGTACGGTCCGGCGTTTTGGAATGCTACAATGCCGCCCTTTTACAAAACGCTATCTTGTTTACCATACCATGCCCGGCACGCTTTGTAAATACCTTTATACTTTATTATTATGGACACACGGCGCTTGACGGATGCCGCCGCCATGCCGTACAATGGATGCTGTACCCCCGCTGCGGCAGCGCCCCGCGCCCCGGGCGGGTTCAGAAAGGAGCGCCGCTTTATGCCGCTGATCATCCCACAGACCCTGCCCGCCTACAAGGCGCTCGAGGAAGAAAACGTGTTCGTCATGCACCGGGCCCGCGCCATGACGCAGGACATCCGCCCGCTGCGCATCCTGCTGGTAAATCTGATGCCGACGAAAATCGCCACCGAAACACAGATCGCCCGCATGCTGGCCAACAGCCCCCTGCAGGTGGAGCTGACGCTGCTGCACATGGATTCCCACGAGAGCACGCATGTGCCCGGAGCGCATCTGGAGGCGTTTTACAAAACCTTCGACGAGATCAAAACCGAGCGCTTCGACGGCATGATCGTTACCGGCGCGCCCGTGGAAATGCTGGCCTACGAGGAAGTAGATTACTGGCCCGAGCTTTGCGCCATTTTTGAATACAGCAAAACGCACGTGTACAGCACGGTGCACATCTGCTGGGGCGCGCAGGCTGCGCTGTATTACCATTACGGCATCCACAAGCGCGTACTGCCGCAAAAAGTGTTCGGCATTTTCGCCCACCGGGTGACACGCCCGAAAAACCCGCTGGTGCGCGGCTTTGACGAAGTGTTCTACGCGCCCCATTCCCGCCATACCGAGCTTTGCCGCGAGGAGGTGGACGCCTGCCCTGCGCTGCGTGTGCTGGCCGAAAGCGGCAGGGCCGGGCTGCATATCCTCGCCACGGATTCCGGCCGCCACGGCCACCATGGCTTTGTGACGGACCTGCTGGACCCTGCGAAGTACACCGCCGTGTGTACCTGCGGGCCGGAGATCATGATGGAAAAGGTGGCCAAAATGTGTCTGCGTGCGGGCGTGCGCGTATATGTGAGCAGGGAGGCCAAGATGGCCTGCGGCGTGGGCGCGTGTCTGGGCTGCACCTGCAAGAGCAAAAACGGCGGCGTGTCTGTCTGCAAGGATGGGCCGGTGTTTGAAGGGAGCGTGCTGTATGAGCTTGACTGACGTTACCCTGTGCGGCAAAACGCTGTGCAGCCCGGTCATCGCCGCGTCCGGTACTTTTGGTTTCGGCGGCGAGTACGCGGGCATCGTGGACATGAAAAAGCTGGGCGGTATCTCCGGCAAGGGGCTGACGCTGGAGGGCAAGTACGGAAACGAGGGCGAGCGTCTGTGGGAGACACCTGCCGGGCTCATCAACTCCATCGGTCTGCAGAATCCCGGCGTGCGGCATTTCATTGAGTATGAGCTGCCCGGCATGAAAAAGCTTGGCCCCGCGGTGTTGGCGAATCTGGGCGGCAGCACCATCGAGACTTACGAGGAGGGCGCGCGGCTGCTGGATGAAACGAATGTGGACTTCATCGAACTGAACATCAGCTGCCCCAACGTGAAGGCGGGCGGAATCGCCTATGGCGTGAAAGCGGAAAGCGCGCGGGAAGTAGTGTCCCGCGTGCGGGCCTGCACGAAAAAGCCCCTTATCGTGAAGCTCTCTCCCAACGCGGAGAACATCACCGAAATGGCCCTTGCCTGCGAGGCGGCGGGCGCGGACGGGCTTTCCCTCGTCAACACGTTCCAGGCCATGGCCATTGACCTGGAAAAACGCCGCCCTGTATTCAACAATGTGTTTGCAGGGCTGTCCGGCCCGGCCATCCGCCCCATCGCCCTGCGCATGGTGTATCAGGTGTGCAGGGCCGTGCAGGTGCCCGTGGTGGGGCTGGGCGGCATTGCCACAGCCGGGGACGCGCTGGAGTTCATCATGGCCGGCGCGGCGGCCGTGCAGGTGGGCACCGCCAATTTCAGCGACCCGCGCGCCTGCGAAAAGATCACCGACGGCATCGCCGCCTGGATGCAGGGCCACGGTGTGCGCTCCCTTGCGGAGATCCGCGGCTGCGCGCAGGTCTAAGCCGAAAATACACAGATCTGATTGGAATAAAAAGGAGAATCCACATGAACGATGTGCTTGAAATATTGAAGTCCTGCGACGCGTTTCTGGAGGGCCACTTCCTGCTGTCCTCCGGCCGCCATTCCTCGGCCTACTGCCAGATGGCGTATCTGCAGCAGTACCCCGAAAAATGCGCCGCGGCCATGAAGCCCGTGGCCGAAAAGCTGCGGGAACTGGACGTGGACGTCATCGTCGGTCCGGCCATGGGCGGCATCGTTTACGCCTACGAGCTGGCCCGCCAGACGGGCAAACGCGCTATCTTCACCGAGCGTGTGGACAATGTGATGACGCTCAAGCGCTTTTCCATCCGGCCGGGCGAAAAGTGTATCATCGCCGAGGATGTGGTGACCACGGGCGTGTCTTCTCTGGAGACGAAGCGCGTCATCGAGGAGGCCGGCGGCGAATGCCTGGGCATCGTGTGCGTGGTGGACCGCACCAAAGCGGACGCGCCCTCGCCCATTCCCATCCTGGCCAGCGCCGCCAAGCTGGACCTCCCCAACTATGCGCCGGAGGAATGCCCCATCTGCAAGGAGGGCAAGCTGCCGCTGGTGCATCTGGGCAGCCGTAAGATGAAAGAACAGGCCAGGCAGACGCTGTGAGCGCGCAGAGCTTGAAAAAAGGGGGAGCGCATATGAAAGCATATTTGCTGCTGGCGAACGGCATGGTGTTCGAAGGCCGGGCCTTCGGCGCAGCCGGTACCAGTGTGGGCGAGGTCGTGTTCAACACGGGCATGGTCGGCTACGAGGAAACCCTCACCGACCCCAGCTATTACGGCCAGATCATCACACAGACCTATCCGCTGGTGGGGAACTACGGCGTGAACGGCGAGGATGCCGAATCCGCGCGCATTTGGGCCTTCGGCTACATCGTGCGGGAGTTGTGCGGCACGCCGTCCAATTTCCGCTGCCAAAAAACGCTGGACGAATTTTTGAAGGAGCAGGGGATCATCGGCATCGCGGGCGTGGACACCCGCCGCCTGACGCGCATCATCCGCGAGAGCGGCGTGATGAACGGCGCGCTCACCACCGAATATAAGAGCGCGGACGCCGTGCGCGCCGACGCCGCTTTGATGGAAAAGATCAAAGCCTATACGGTGAAGGACGCGGTGGACAGCGTTACTACAAAATGTATGGAAACATTTAACGAAAACGGAAAGTACCATGTTGCGCTGTTCGATTTCGGCTATAAACGCAACATCCTGCGCAATCTTGTAAAACGCGGCTGCAAGGTGACGCTGGTGCCCGGACGCACCACCGCGGCCGAGCTTGCGGCGCTGGAGGTGGACGGCGTGATGCTCTCCAACGGCCCGGGCGACCCGGCCGAAAATGTGAAGATCATTGAAAACCTGAAGGAGATCGCGGCGCTGGGCCGGCCTGTTTTCGGCATCTGTCTGGGCCACCAGCTCATGGCTCTTGCCACGGGCGCAAAAACGGAAAAGCTGAAATACGGCCACCGCGGCGTGAACCAGCCGGTGACGGATTTTGCCAAGGACCGCACGTTCATAACCAGCCAGAACCACGGCTATGCCGTTGTGGCCGGTACCGTGGACCCCGCCGTGGCCGAGGTGAGCCATGTAAACGCCAACGACGGTACCACCGAGGGCATCCGCTATAAAAACATCCCCTGCTTTACGGTGCAGTTCCACCCGGAGGCCTGCGGCGGCCCCAGGGACACCGAATACCTGTTCGACGATTTTGTCGCCATGATGAAAGGAGGCTGCTGAAATGCCAAAGGACCCGTCTATCAAAAAGGTGCTCGTCATCGGCAGCGGCCCCATCATCATCGGCCAGGCCGCCGAGTTCGACTACTCCGGCACGCAGGCGTGCCGCGCGCTGAAAAGCGAGGGCATCGAGGTGGTGCTCGTCAACTCCAACCCCGCCACCATTATGACGGACCCGGACATCGCGGACCGCGTGTATGTGGAGCCGATGACCCTGACGGTGCTGAAGCGCATCATTGAAAAGGAAAAGCCGGATTCCATCCTGCCGAACCTGGGCGGCCAGACGGGCCTGAACCTGGCCATGGAGCTGGCCCGCAGCGGTTATCTGGAGCAGGCCGGCGTGCGCCTGCTGGGCGCGAAGCCCGACACCATCGACCGCGCCGAGGACCGCCAGCTCTTCAAGGACACCATGGAGAAGCTGGGCGAGCCGGTTATCCCTTCCAAGGTGGTGGAGAGCCTGTCCGACGCGCTTGCGTTCGCGGGCGAGATCGGTTACCCGGTCATCGTGCGCCCGGCGTTCACCATGGGCGGCACGGGCGGCGGCATCTGTGAGACCGTGGAGGAGCTGCACGAGATCGGCACCAACGGTCTGCGCCTTTCGCCCATCCATCAGGTGCTCATTGAAAAATGCATCTCCGGCTGGAAGGAGATTGAATACGAGGTCATGCGCGACGGAAAGGGCAACGTCATTACCGTCTGCAATATGGAAAACTTTGACCCCGTGGGCGTTCACACCGGCGATTCCATCGTCGTGGCGCCCAGCCAGACGCTCTCCGACAAGGAATACCAGATGCTGCGCACCTCGGCGCTGAATATCATCACCGAGCTTGGCATTGAGGGCGGCTGCAACTGTCAGTTTGCCTTAAAGCCCGACAGCTTCGAATACGCCGTCATCGAGGTGAACCCCCGCGTGTCCCGTTCCTCGGCGCTGGCCAGCAAGGCTACGGGCTATCCCATCGCCAAGGTGGCCGCGAAGATCGCTATCGGCTATTCGCTGGACGAGATCACCAACGACGTCACGGGGCAGACCTGCGCCTGCTTCGAGCCCGCGCTGGATTACTGTGTGGTCAAGTTCCCGAAATGGCCGTTCGACAAATTCGTATACGCCAAGAAATCCCTGGGCACGCAGATGATGGCCACGGGCGAGGTGATGGCCATTGCCAACAGCTTCGAACACGCCTTCATGAAAGCGGTGCAGAGCATCGAGCTGGGGCTGGAAACGCCCACGCTGGAAACGCTGTCTGCGCTGACGGACGAAGAAGTGGTGGAAAAACTGCATGTGTGCGATTCCGACCGCTCTTTTGTTGTGTACGAGGCCATCAAGCGCGGCGTGTCGTTTGAGACGATTTACAATATCACTAAAATTGACCCGTGGTTTTTGGCAAAGCTGCAAGGGTTGGCCGAAACAGAGCTTGCGCTGGCCGGGCTGCGAGGCGGCATACTGACGGAAGAGCTGTACCGCACCGCAAAAATGCAGGGCTTCCTGGACAAGACCGTGCTGCGTCTGACGGGACTGGATGCGCTGCCCTGTGAAAAGCTGCGCGCGTCCTATAAGATGGTGGACACCTGCGCGGCCGAGTTCAGTGCGAAAACGCCGTATTTCTATTCCACTTTTGACGAGGAGAACGAAGCGGCGCAGTTTATCGCGGAACACCCCTCCGACAGGAAAAAGGTGCTGGTGTTCGGCAGCGGCCCCATCCGCATCGGGCAGGGCATCGAGTTCGATTATTGCAGCGTGCACTGCACATGGGTGCTGAAAAGCCACGGCTGCGAGGCTGTCATCGTCAACAACAACCCCGAGACCGTCTCCACGGACTTCGATACCGGCGACCGTTTGTATTTCGACCCGCTCACGGAAGAAAGCGTGGAGCATATCATCGCCACGGAAAAGCCATGGGCCTGTGTGGTGCAGTTCGGCGGCCAGACGGCCATCAAGCTGACAAAACACCTGACAAAGCTGGGTGTGAAGATTCTGGGCACCAGTGCGGACGCCATCGACGAGGCGGAGGACCGGGAGCGTTTCGACGCGCTGCTGGAAAAGTGCGGCATTCCGCGCCCGCAGGGCCACACGGTGTTCACCTGTGATGAGGCACTGGCCGCCGGCGCACAGCTGGGCTACCCGGTGCTGCTGCGTCCGTCCTACGTGCTGGGCGGACAGAATATGATCATCGCCTACAATGAGAACGATGTGAGGGAATACATGGCCATCATCACCAGCCATGTGGATATGTCGAACCCGGTGCTGGTGGACAAATACCTGATGGGCACCGAGTGCGAGGTGGACGCCATCTGCGACGGCGAGGACTTCCTCATTCCGGGTATGATGGAACACATCGAGCGTGCGGGCATCCATTCGGGCGACTCCATCTCGGTGTATCCGCCGCAGAACCTCAAGCAGAAGATCAAGGGCACCATTGTGGATTATACGGGCCGTCTGGCCCGCGCGCTGAACGTGGTGGGCCTGATGAATATCCAGTTCGTGGTATACAACAACGAGGTGTTCATCATTGAGGTGAACCCCCGTTCCAGCCGCACGGTGCCGTACATCAGCAAGGTGACGGGCGTGCCCATGGTGGAGCTGGCCGTGCGCTGTATGCTGGGCGAAAAGCTGCGGGACATGGGCTATGGCACGGGCCTGTATCCCACGGGCGATTACTGCGCCGTAAAGGTACCGGTGTTCAGCTTCGAAAAGCTGCACGATGTGGACACCCAGCTGGGGCCGGAAATGAAATCCACCGGCGAGGTGCTGGGCATCGACAAAACCTTTGAGGACGCGCTGCTCAAGGGCCTTGTGGGCGCGGGCTACAGCCTGCGGCAGCCCACGCCGGGCAAATGCGTTATCCTGACGGTAAAGGACGCGGACAAGCGCGAGCTGGTGGACATCGCCTGGCAGCTTAAGGATATGGGCTACAAGCTGTACGGCACGTCCGGCACGGCGTACTATCTGGGCCAGAACATGGTGGCCTGCAACGAGGTGCGCAAGCTCAGCGAGGCGCGGCCCAATATCATGGACCTGTTTGAAAGCGGGCTGGTGGACTATGTGATCTCCACGTCCTCAAAGGGCCGCATCCCCTCCCACGACAGTGTAAAGATGCGCCGCAAGGCGGTGGAGCTTTCCATTCCGTGCCTGACGGCCATCGACACGGCGCAGGTGCTGGTGAAATGCCTGCGCAGCGGCAAAACGCTGGCGGATGTGGACCTGGTGGATATTTCGACCATTTGAAAAAGAAAAAGGACCCGCGTCAGCGGGTCCTTTTTCTGCGTTTTATAAAACTGCACCGAAAACAGGCTGCTCAAAATGGGCAAGTATTTCATTGACATCGTGCAGGTCATAAATCTGATGTTCAATGCAGAACAAAATGATAATATCTCGAACCATGCTCTGGGAAAGGGCGTGCCCGGCGGAAGCAAGCATTTCTTCAGTTTGCTCTTTGGATAAATGAAGCGCCAATGATAATGCCAGCGCTGTTTGCTTGGAAGGATGATAATTCGGGTTGGAACGGATTTTGGAGAATAGACGGCGGTCGATACCGGCGCGGCGGTAAACATCCGTATCGGCAAGTTCCATATTGTCGATATACCCGAACAGAAGGGTGTGGAAACTGGGTTTCAGCTCGTTGGCGACAAACTGTTCCAGTTTCCGTCCCTCGTCCGCTTCGCGATTGTTAAGAAGACCGAGGATGTCGTCAAAATATGAAGTGTTATCATCTTCTTCGCAGTTTGGACAGGCCAGAGGCATTGATGGGGCTGCACCTCTAAAGACAGGGGCCTTTGGAACAATTTCGGACTGCGGGTCATTTTCCAGCAGCCCTTTTTGCCTCAACAGTTCTTCTAGCTCGGATAGGAGCTGGGGGTGCAGCATATGGATTCCTCCAATTTGTCGCCGTAGCAGCGACCAAATTTTTTTATGGGAAGCTAAAATAAAAACAGAAAGCTGTTTGGGGGAGATACATGGCAATGAGTAGAGAAATTATTTTTTTGCTTGACAGGAGCAGCAACATGGCAGGAAAAGAAGCAGAAGTTATCGCGGAATATAATGCATTTCTTTTACAGAATGGGCGGGGAGATTACAATGTTACGACAGTATTGTTTGACGACCAATATGTACTGTTGTATTATTGCCTTCCCATCGGTTATGCACAGCTTTATCCCGAGCAGTATTACGTGCGGGGTGCTTGTGCGTTGTACGATGCGATTGGCCGCACTATAACAACCGTCAATGCCTGCCATGCGCAGCTTACAGAGAGCAAGCGCCCCAAGACCTATCTGTTCATCAGGACGAATGGAGGGGACAATGCCAGCCTGACCTATACGAAAAAAACGATTTGGGAGATGCTGGAGCGGCAGCAGCAGAAGTGTGGATGGGAGATATTTTTCGTTGGCTGCGATGTACAGACGGCGTTGGCGGCGGCACCCACACACAAAGGCATCAACGGTGCGGAGGACAGCCAGGATGATGATTACTTTGATATACTGCGAAGGCTGCTGGAAAGAAGAAATTTTTCGAAGGAGGAATAATTTCAGTATACAAGAAATATAAAAAATTTCAATATGAGACCCGTCGCGTTGATACGCGCGGGTTTCTTTTTTCAACAGGATATGATATACTGAATTTTGTATGAAAAAGAACGGAATTGAAAATATGTGTTGCAGGAGCGAAGCATGAATTACAGCGAACTGAACGTGCCCGAGCAGATCCACAAGGCTGTGGAGCGCATGGGCTTTACCGAAATGACCGAAGTACAGGAAAAGGCGATCCCCCCTATGATGGAGGGCAAGGACATCATCGCCAAAGCGCCCACGGGCACGGGTAAAACCTGCGCTTTCGGCATCCCGCTCATTCTCGGGCTGGACCAAAGCCGGAATTACCCGCAGGCCGTCGTCATGGCGCCCACGCGGGAGCTGGCGCAGCAGATCACCGAAGACCTGCAGGACCTGGCGCATTTTTATCCGGACATCCGCGTCGTCACCGTCTACGGCGGCGCGAATATTCAAAAGCAGATCGAAAAGCTGAAAAAGGGCGCGCAGATCGTCGTGGCCACACCCGGTCGCCTGCAGGACCACATGAACCGCCGCACCGTGGACCTTTCCCACGTTACCACCGTGGTGCTGGACGAGGCCGACGAGATGCTCAACATGGGCTTTTACAAGGATGTGCGCAAAATTCTGGACCAAATCAAATCCCGCCAGCGTTTGGCAATGTTCAGCGCCACCATCAGCCGCGAGGTGATGGACATCGGCTGGCTGTATCAGCGGGACGCCGAAGAAATCACCGTGCAGCCTGTGGAGGATTCCGCGCCCAGGATCGACCAGTACCTGGTACTGACGACAGGCCGCAACAAGCTGGCGGACATGGCGGAGATCATCGTACAGAAGGGTTACAAGCGCGTGATGGTGTTCTGCAACCAGAAATACACCACCGCTATGCTGGCGAACCAGATGGCCCGGCTGAATTTTGTGGTGGACTGCCTGCACGGAGACCTTTCCCAGGCGGAACGCAACAAAATTATGGGCGAATTCAAAGCGGGCAATATCGCTGTGCTGGTGGCGACAGACGTGGCCGCCCGCGGCATCGACGTGTCCGAGGTGGACGCCGTGTTCAACTACGATGTGCCGGACTCCAACGAATATTACACGCACCGCATCGGCCGCACAGGGCGCGCGAAGCATACGGGCGAGGCCTATGTGCTGTACACGAAGGAAGAGCACAAGCGCGTGCGCGACATGCTGCGCTACACCCGCAACACCGCCACACCCATTGCTTTCGATGAGAACCGCAGCATCATCCCGGGCACGTTTTAAGCCCGGAAAACAGATTATAAAAGCCGCCCCCATATCTCATGGGACGGCTTTTATTTTACTGAAAACAATGCGCTGATCTCTACTTCAAGACTTCGGGCGAGCGCATAAACCTCTCTGTCAGAAACCGAACGGGTCTGGCCCTCCAACTTTGATAAACTGGAATAGCTGATATCAGCACCAAAGGTCTGCATTTTAGCCATCAACGCTTTTTGTGTAATACCCTGTTCAAGGCGGAGCCGGGTGACGGTCGCGCCGACAATATTTTTATCACCCAGTGGTGCCACACGTTCCCGCATCTGCCGCTCTCCTCTTTTTGATTCTTTAACAGAATTATAAGGAGAAAACAACTTGATATAATTCCCAAAAAGAATGATGCTGAAATAAAAAGAAACGGAGTGAAAACGATGGAGCGACAGATGGATGCGTTGGGGAGGATCGTACTGCCTGCAGGTTATCGCAAACAAAAAAATCTTCAAGCGGGAGATGTTCTCTGCGTGGATGAGCAAGAGGGAAAACGGATGATTTATCCCAGAAAAGCGCGGTGCGCACTATGTGGTGGAAAAAAGAGCTTCTTTCCCATGGGAGACATACTTTATGTGAAGCCTGTTGGAAAGAACTGCATACATAATTGTATATCTGCCCCAAAATTGACAAAAGGCGCTGCCGCTTGCGCGGCAACGCCCTTTGCCAGTATAGGAGAATAAGGAAAAGGTTCCGTGCCCCGTACCGGACGGAACCGGTACGGGTTCAGTTTACGCCGAACAGAAGATCTGCGTAAGTGGGGAAGGGCCAGTAGTCTTTCCCCGTGGCAAGCTCCAGCGCATCAGCCACCGCGCGCAGCTCGGCCATCTTCGGCAGCACCCTGTCTTTGTAGCAGGCGGCCTCCTGCAGGCTGTCGCCGCGGGAAGCGCCGTCCACGGCGGCCTGCAGCTCGTCGATTTTTTCCACCAGCATGTCGGCCCCGGCTGAGAGCTTGGCCAGCAGCGTTTCCTCAGCGCGGGTGGAAAGGGCAGAGGACAGTGCCTTTTTGCTGCAGGCGGTATCGGCAAGGTCGCCCATGTAGGCGGCTACCGCCGGGACGATCTGTTTTTTGGCCATATCCAGCATGGTCAGCGCTTCAATGTGCAGCGCTTTGGTGTAGTTTTCCAGGCTCACTTCATAACGGGCGCGCACCTCAGCCTCGCTGAAAATGCCGAATTCCTCAAACAGTTCGATATTTTTTCGTTCCAACACACAGGGCAGCGCGTCTACGGTGGATTTCAGGTTGCACAGGCCGCGCTTTTCCGCCTCTTGTTCCCATTCATGGCTGTAACCGTTGCCGTTGAAGATGATGCGCTTGTGGTCGCGGATGGTGCGCTTCACCAGTTTGATAACGGCGGTGTCGAAATCCTCCGCATTCTCCAGCTCGTCGGCATAGCCTTTCAGCTCTTTGGCAACTGCGGTGTTCAGCACGATGTTTGCGTCAGCGATGCTCATGGCGCTTCCCGGCATGCGGAATTCGAATTTATTGCCGGTGAACGCGAACGGAGAGGTGCGGTTGCGGTCGGTCGTATCCTTGGAGAACGTGGGCAGGATATCCACACCCAGCTCCATGCGCGTTTTGGCCGGGGCAATGTAGTCCGCGCCGGAGGCGATGGATTCAATGATGGCTTCCAGCTCCTCGCCCACAAAAATAGAGATGATGGCCGGCGGCGCTTCATTGGCGCCCAGACGATGGTCGTTGCCCGCGGAGGCGACGGTCACACGGAGCAGGTCCTGATACTGGTCCACAGCCTTGATTACGGCCGCGAGGAACAGCAGGAACTGCAGGTTTTCCATGGGCGTTTTGCCTGGGTCCAGCAGATTTTCCGTGGGTGTGGAGATGCTCCAGTTGTTGTGCTTGCCGCTGCCGTTCACGCCGTCGAAGGGCTTTTCATGCAATAAGCAGGCCATGCCGTGGCGTGTGGCAACGCGCTTCATCATCTCCATAGTGAGCTGATTGTGATCCACGGCGATATTGGTGGTCGAGAAAATGGGCGCCAGCTCATGCTGGGCGGGGGCCACCTCATTGTGCTTCGTTTTGGCTGCGACGCCCAGCTTCCACAGTTCGTCGTCCAGTTCCTTCATATAGCCTGAAACACGGGGCTTGATGACACCGAAGTAGTGGTCGTCCAGCTCCTGCCCCTTGGGGGGCATCGCGCCGAACAGTGTGCGGCCGCACAGGCGCAGATCCTCGCGCTGGAGGTACTGCTCCCTGTCCACAAGGAAATACTCCTGCTCCGGCCCTACGGTGGTGGAGACCTGAGGCACCGTTTTGCCGAACAGCTTTAAGATGCGGCAGGCCTGCGTGCTGATGGCGGACATGCTGCGCAGCAGCGGCGTCTTTTCGTCCAGCACCTCGCCGGAATAGCTGCAGAACGCGGTGGGGATGCACAGCACCTCGTCCTTGACAAAGGCGTAGGAGGTGGGGTCCCAGGCGGTGTAGCCGCGGGCCTCGGCCGTAGCGCGCAGGCCGCCGGAAGGGAAGCTGGACGCATCCGGCTCGCCCTTCACAAGCTCCTTGCCGGAAAACTCCATAATAACGCGGCCGTCTTTGGTGGGGCTGATGAAGCTGTCGTGCTTTTCACTGGTCACGCCCGTCAGCGGCTGGAACCAGTGGGTATAGTGCGTGGCGCCGTGCTCAATGGCCCAGTCCTTCATGGCGTTGGCCACCACGTTGGCTACTTCCACGTCCAGCGGCGCACCGCGCCGGATCGTCTCATGCAAAGATTTATAAGTCGCGCTCGGCAGGCGCTCTTTCATCACGTGGTCGTTGAATACCATGCTGCCGAAAATTTCCGTAGTCGTCGCTGCCATACTCCCTTACTCCTTTTCTCCGGTGTATTTTGTATACTTTCCCTGCGGACAGCCTCTGCCTGCCTGAATGCAGACAAAAAAGGCGCTGTGGACAAAACCGTCCACAGCGCCTTTGCTGTTCTATGGCCCAAATCATACACCTCCGGGCGGCGGCTGTCAACGCTTTTTTCGAAATTTCTGTCCGCACCGGACATTTCTGTTGCTTTTTACCATCGCGTCCGCCGTTCAAAAACAGCTTTTGTGAAAACAGACAAAGTCGTACGCGGCACGTTGACATTCTGCATAAAGTTTAATATGATAAAAATGAACAAAGACGTTCGCCAAGGGGCTGGTGCCCCCTGGCGGGCGTTTTTTGTTTTTCCGGCGGCTGCGCCGCGCGGAAAAGCACTGAGGGGTGCTTTGAATAGGAGAACCGCGGGGCGGTACGGACCGCCCCGCGGGGAAACGGGAAAGGGAATGGTGTTTATGCTGAAAGAAGGAGAGGTACGCATCCCGTCGGGCTGCGCCATATCGGGCGTGTTCCACAAGGACGGCCGCCGCGAAAACGGCAGCGGCATCGTGGCCGGCATCGCGGCCATGCACGAGCGCTCCAACGGCCTGGGCGGCGGGTTTGCCGGGTACGGCATCTACCCGGAATACCGGGAGCTGTATGCATTCCATGTGTTCTACGACACCGTAGACGCCCAGCACGCGGCCGAGGCGAGGTTGCTGCAGGACTTCGATGTGGAAAGCAGCGGCACGCTGCCCACGCGCCCCATTGCGGCCATCCGGGACGCGCCCAGCCTTATGCGCTATTTTGCCGCGCCCAAGCCTCAGACGCTGCTGGACTCCAAGCTGGACGAACGGGAGTTCGTGGTGCGGTTCGTCACGCGGGTAAACCGGGAGATCGGCGGCGCATATGTGTTTTCCTGCGGCAAAAATATGGGCGTATTCAAGGCCGTGGGTTACCCGGAGGACGTGGGGGAATTTTACCGTCTGGAGGAATACGAGGGCTACGCATGGACGGCCCACGGCCGTTACCCTACCAATACGCCGGGCTGGTGGGGAGGTGCGCATCCGTTTTCCATTCTGGATTATTCCGTGGTGCACAACGGCGAGATCTCCAGCTATGACGCAAACCGCCGCTTTATCGAGATGTACGGATATAATTGCAGCTTGCTCACGGATACCGAGGTGATTACCTATATCATTGATTTCCTGGTACGGCGCAAGGGCCTGACGCTGGAAGAAGCGGCCGGCGTTATCGCCGCACCGTTCTGGAGCACCATCGAACAGATGCCCGAAGCGCAGCGGGAACGGCTGGCCTACCTGCGGGAGACCTTCGCGTCCCTGCTCATCACAGGACCATTCTCCATCCTGCTGGGCTTCACGGGCGGCATGATGGCGTTGAACGACCGCCTCAAGCTGCGCAGCATGGTGTGCGCTGAAAAGGGCGAGGCCGTGTATTTTGCCAGCGAGGAGTGCGCCATCCGCGTGATGGAGCCGGACGTTGAAACGCTTTGGGCGCCCCGGGGCGGCCAGGCCGTTGTTGTGCGCCTGAACGACGGCGTGACAGTGTAGGAAAGGGGAGAATGGGAAAATGTACGCGGATTTTATCTATCCGGAGTACGAGGTGGTGCGCAACTACCAACGCTGCATCGCATGCCGTGCATGTGAGCGCCAGTGCGCCAACGAGGTGCACCGCTATGACGCCGATGAACAAATGATGACGGCGGACGACGCGAAATGCGTCAACTGCCAGCGGTGCGTGGCGTTCTGCCCCACCCGGGCGCTGAAAATTGTGAAAACGGACAACACCTTTAAGAGCAACGTGAACTGGACCCAGCAGGCCATGACAGAGATTTACCGCCAGGCGG
>ERZ827522.1457-NODE-1457-length-20572-cov-9.682751_pt1 | contig 20572 bp, 16 predicted proteins | sample MGYA00519580_ERZ827522 | MGnify/ENA primary metagenome ERZ827522 (study PRJEB31778, sample SAMEA3449340) | human gut metagenome | biome: human gut; feature: human-associated habitat; material: faeces | place: United Kingdom | collected 2010/2012 ... | reverse complement strand
GTTGCACTTTTCCTCAGATCGCTCTGGGCGGGCGTTACCCGTTATCCTTGCCCTGTGGAGCCCGGACTTTCCTCACAGCGGGCCTTTCGGCCTCGCCGCGCGACTGTCTGTCATACTCGCACAACTATTTTAGCCCATGGCGCGGGGCTTGTCAACGGAAAATGCATTGCTATTTTGTCGTTCCTGCGCTATACTATATATTGAATTTGTATGTGCAGATGAAAGGACGAACGTCTATGACGATACAGGAATATCTATCCTCCCTGCGGGGAAAAACAGCGGCAGTGCTCGGCATCGGCGTGAGCAACACGCCGCTCATCGAGCTTTTGTGCCGAAACGGTGTGCAGGTCATCGCCTGCGACAAAAAGAGCCGCGAAGACCTCGGCGAGCGCGCGAAGCAGCTTGAAGCGCTGGGCGCGCACTTGCAGCTTGGCGAAGGCTACCTCGATGATCTGTGCGCGGACGTCGTTTTCCGCACGCCGGGCATGCGGCCGGACGTTCCGGCGCTGCTCGAGGTGAAAGCGCGCGGCAGCGTTGTAACGTCGGAAATGGAGATCTTTTTCGAGGTCTGCCCATGTACGATCATCGGCGTGACGGGCAGTGACGGCAAGACCACCACGACGAGCATCATCGCCGAAATGCTGCGCGCGGCGGGGAAGACCGTGTATCTCGGCGGCAACATCGGCCACCCGCTGCTATGCGACGCGGAGAAGATGCAGCCTGAAGACTTCGCGGTCGTCGAGCTCTCGTCGTTCCAGCTGCTTGATATGAAGCGCTCGCCGCACATCGCGGTGATGACGAACCTTGCGCCGAACCATCTGGATGTGCACAAGGATATGGACGAGTACATCGCGGCGAAGGAGAATATCTATCTCCATCAGCACGAGGACGACATCGCCATTTTCAACGAGGACAACGACATTACGCGCAAGCTCTCGAAAAAGGCGGCAGCGTGGACGCGGCTCTTCAGCCGCCGCGAAGAGGCCGCGGACGGCGCATTCCTTCGCGGAGATACCATCGTCCTGCGCCATGACGGATGCGAGGAAGCGGTCATGCAGATCTCTGACATCCGTCTGCCGGGGATGCACAATGTCGAAAACTACCTCGCCGCCGTGACGGCGCTCGACGGTTTGGTGCCCTACGAGGTCATGCGCGAGACTGCGCGTACCTTTGCCGGCGTCGAGCACCGCATCGAGCCGGTGCGGACGATCCGCGGCGTGCAGTGGTACAACGATTCCATCGCGTCGAGCCCGACGCGTACCATCGCGGGGCTCAACGCGTTCAACGAAAAGGTCATTCTGCTCGCGGGCGGATATGACAAGCATATTCCCTTTGCACCCCTTGCACCCGAGGTGGTAAAGCACGTCAAGCTGCTTATTTTATGCGGCGCGACAGCGGACGCCATCGAAAAGGCCGTGCGCGAGTGCCCGGGCTATCACGGCAGCCCAGAGATCGTGCGCTGCGAGAGTCTGGAGGACTGCGTAAAGACCGCCTACGAGCGTGCGGTGCGCGGCGACATCGTGACGCTCTCGCCCGCGTGCGCGGCGTTCGACCAGTTCGCGAACTTCATGGAGCGCGGCAAGGCGTTCAAAAAGCTCGTCATGGGGCTGGGTGAATAGGGAAAAGCCCGCGCGGCATAGGCTTCACTGGAATCGGGGTGAGGCTCTGTGCCGAAATGGAGACACAGAAGACTTTCAGGAAAGAAGCGGGCGCTGCTGCTTGTGCTGTTTTTGCTCGCGGCGCTGCTGGCGCTCGCCATCGTGGCGATGACGCACCTAAAACCCGTGCTCACGTCGCTCGCAACGGCGCGCGTGTCAAATACGGTCAACGGCATCGTGACCGCCGCCGTGAACGAGACGATCTACAGCGGCGGCGTAGATTACGACCAGCTCATCTCCTTTGAAAAGGACAACGAGGGAAAGATCACGGCGGTCAAGAGCAACATGGCGGAGTTTAACCGTTTGCAGTCCGCCATCATCGACGAGGTACTCGAAAAGCTCTCCGAGGTGACGACGAAGGAACTCTCCGTGCCGGTCGGCACGCTGCTCGGCTCGCCGTTTTTGGCGGGGCGCGGGCCGCTGATCCGCGTGCGGATGCAGTCGGTCGGCTCGTCGAGCGCGCATTTTGAAAATGCGTTCACGTCGGCGGGCATCAACCAGACGAAGCACCAAATTTATCTTGTGGTGGACGTCTACGTCAGCATTCTCCTGCCGGGCTTTTCCACAACGACAAAATTCAGCAACACCTATTCCGTGGCGGAGACCGTTATCGTCGGCTCCGTGCCGGACAATTACACCTATTTCAGCAATGGCGAGGACATGGAGCAGAACGCGGAAGATTACATCATGAACAACGGCTGACTGCCTTTTGCGCACCGCCGGAGAGAGGGAACGCACTATGGACAAAAATATCCGGATCGACGAGATCGTAACACGGCTGAATGCCGCCTCCGACGCTTACTACGGCGGGCAGGAGGAGCAGATGACGAACTACGAGTGGGACGCTCTGTTTGACGAGCTGACCGCTCTGGAAAAAGCGACCGGCTATGTCCGGCCCGACAGTCCCACGCAGGTGACGAGCCATTCCGGAAACGAAATGGACGGCGAGGGGGAGAAGGAAGCGCACGAGTACCCCGCGCTCTCGCTCGCCAAGACGAAAAAGGTCGAGGAATTGCAGGACTGGGCGGGCGAGCGCGACATTTGGCTCTCGTGGAAGCTCGACGGCTCGACGCTTGTGGCGACGTATGACGGCGGCGCGCTCACGCGCGTTTTGACGCGCGGCAACGGCACCGTCGGCACGAACATCACCTATATGGCCTCCGCCATCCGCGGTATTCCCGCGAAAATCAGCGACAAGGGCCACCTCGTCGTGCGCGGCGAGGCGACCATCTCCTACGCAGATTTCGAGGCCATCAACGACACGCTCGAGGACGCGGACGACCGCTACGCAAACCCCCGCAACCTCGCCGCCGGCACGCTGGCGCTCGACAAGACGAATCTCGACAAGGTGAAAGAGCGCAACGTGACATTCACACCGTTCACGCTCGTCCACACGGATGAAGTGATCCGCTCCTGGGGCGCGCGGATGGACTATCTTGACCAAATGGGCTTTACAACTGTCGAGCGCGAGCGCACGAGCGCGAAAGACCTGCCCGACGCCATCGCGCGCTGGACGAAAAAGGTCGACTCCGGCGAGATGGGCATTCCCGTGGACGGCCTTGTCATCACCTACGACGACACGGACTACGCAGCGACCGGCAGCGTGACGGGCCATCACGCCACGCGCGCGGGTCTTGCCTACAAGTGGGCGGACGTGTCCGCCGACACGGTGCTCGACCACATCGAATGGTCGTGCGCAGCCTCGACCATCACGCCGGTTGCGGTGTTCGACCCCGTGCAGCTCGAGGGCACGACTGTCACGCGCGCAAGCCTCTGCAACATCAGCGAGCTCGAGCGCCTCGGCATCGGCAAGGACCGCAAGACCGAGCTTCGCATCATCAAGGCCAACAAGATCATCCCGAAGTGCATCGCGGTCGTCAGGGCCGAGGGCAGCTATGAAGTCCCGACGGCCTGTCCCGTCTGCGGCGCGGCGACCGAGGTGCGTATCAGTCCCATCAGCGGCGTGAAGACGCTGCGCTGCACCGATCCGAACTGTCCCGCCAAGCACTTGAAGCGCTTTGTCCGCTTTGCGAGCAAGGGCGGGCTTGATATCGACGGCCTCTCCGTGCAAACGTTGCACGAGTTCGTCAACCGCGGCTATCTGCGCGATTTTGCCGACCTCTATCATCTGGACGCGCACGCGGACGAGATCGTAAAGCTCGAAGGCTTTGGCGAAAAGTCCTGCGCGAACCTGTTGGCGGCCATCGAAAAGAGCCGCAAAGTCGACCCCATCCACCTGATCTTCGCCCTCTGCATCCCAAACATCGGCGCGGACGCGGGCAAGAAGCTCATCGCAGCGCTCGGCACGAAGGGCTTTTTATCACGCATCGAGAGCGGCGAGGGCTTCGAGGACGTGGACGGCATCGGCGTCGAGCGTTCAAACGCGCTCCTGAACTGGTTTGCTGACGATGAAAACAAAAACCTCTTCGACCGCCTGATGGCAGAGCTCACACTGGAGGACGTCGCCCCCAAGCAGGAGGCCGACGGAACCTGCAAAGGTCTGAGCTTTGTCATCACGGGCGATGTGCACCTCTTCAAAAACCGCAGCGCGTTCAAAGCCTACGTCGAACAGCAAGGCGGCGCCGTGACCGGCAGCGTCTCGGGGAAGACAACGTACCTTGTCAGCAACGACGGGGAATCGAATTCGTCGAAGACGAAAAAGGCAAAGGAACTGGGGGTTCCTATTCTTTCCGAGGAAGAATTTGTCTCTCAATTCGGGAGTCCAGAGGCGGTTGGTTCCTCGGAGAAGGAACAGATCTCGATGCTGTAAACAGCAGGAAATTCCCCCCCCCTGCGCCGCGCAGGGGAAAGCGAATCAAAGGGGGCTATTCTCTTTCACAAAAGAGAATAGCCCCCTTTGACTCGTGCCGCGCTCGGTGAGCGCGACTATTTACATCGAGATCCAGCCGAACGCGCTGGCAATCGAGCTGATCAAAATGATCGCCGCGAAGAACGGGCACAGGAAGCGGATCATGGCGTTGAAGACCTTTCTTCTGCGGAAGGGCGCGCCGTTCAGCGTGACCTCGTCCGCGATGCGGTCGACACCGATGACGCGGGAGACGAGGATGCAGCTTGCGATGGCCGCGATGGGCATCATCACGGAGTTGGTCAGGAAATCGAAGAAGTCCAAAAACTGCATGCCGATCACGGTGACATTTGCCAGCGGGCCGTAGCCCAGGCTGGAGAGGCTGCCGAGGAGAACCATAGAGACGCCCATGATGCTCGTGGCCTTCTTACGGCTCCAGTGCAGCTCATCCTGCAAGGTAGAGACGGCACTTTCCGTCAGCGCGATGGAACTCGTCAGCGCGGCGAACAGCACTAACAGGAAGAACGCGATGCCGATCACCGTGCCAAAACCCATGGAATCGAAGACCTTCGGGATGGTGATGAACATCAGCGAGGGGCCGGCCTTCAGCGCGCTGGGATCGCCGCCGGAGAAGGCGAACACCGCGGGGATGATCATCAGGCCCGCCATGATGGCGATGGCCGTGTCGAAGACTTCGACATTGCGGGTGGAGCTTTCGATCGGGACGTCCTTTTTCATGTAGGAACCGAACGTGATGAGAATGCCCATGGCGATGGACAGGGAATAAAACATCTGCCCCATGGCGGAGACGACCGTCATCCAGGAAAAGTTGTCAAGATTGGGCACAAGGAAGTACTTGACGCCCTCAAGCGCACCGGGGCGGGTCACGGAATACACGGCGATGATCAGCGACAGCACCACGAGAATGGGCATCATGATCTTGGAGACGCGCTCGATGCCGTTTTCCACGCCCGCAAAGATGATCGCCAGCGTCATGGCCGTGAAGACGAGAAAGCAAAGCTCCGAGGACACGCCGTTGGAGATGAAGGACGAGAAATAGCCGTCCTCCGCGACGAGGTGCGCCTTGCCCATCAGGTATTCCGCCAGATATTTGATGACCCAGCCGCCGATGACGGAGTAGTAGGGGACGATCAGAATCGGAATGATGGCGTTGATCCAGCCGCCCACGCGCAGCGCAGGCTTGTCGCTGAAGGACTTGTAAGCGCCGACAGGGCTCTTGCCGGTCATGCGGCCGATCGAAGTCTCCGCAATGATCATCGTGTAGCCGAAGGTCATCGCCAGAATGATGTATACCAGCAGGAAAATAGCGCCGCCGTATTTGGCGGCCAGATAAGGAAAGCGCCAGATGTTTCCGAGGCCGACGGACGCGCCCGCAGCCGAAAGGACAAAGCCAATCTTGCCGGAAAAGGAACCTCTTTTATGATCCATGAAGAATCTCCTCTCTTTTTACGACATACAATTTACTTAGTATATCATAGAATAAAGATGAAAACAATCTGAAATCCGAAGAAAAGAGAGCTATTTGTCGTTGGCCGTGCAGAAAAATAAAAAAGGAAGACTCGAAAGAGTCTTCCTTTTTCCATATTTAAGACCAGAGCAGCTGCATCGCGACGATTAGCGCCGCAGCGGCGAGGATATACACACCTGCGATCAGCAGTCCCGCCTTGAGCGCGCCGCGGATGGCGGTATTGCGCTCCTCGCGCGTCAGCTCACCGGCAGCGCTTTCCCACGGGCGGTCGTTCGCACGGGGCGCGTCGGGCGCGGAAAAGTCGCTGCGCTTGCGGTGAAAGTGTGGGAGAAAGGTCGGCTGGCGTTCGATGCCGCTCATGTCGGCGATCGTGCGGCCGTCGTCCTCCTCGTAGAAGTCGTCCTTCTTCATCACTTATCGTACAGGTGGCAGCACACGAAGTGGCCCGGCTCGATCTCGCGCTGGACGGGTGCTTCCTCCTTGCAGCAGGCCATGCAGTTGGCACAGCGGGTGTGGAATTTGCAGCCCTTGGGCGGATTGGCAGGGGAGGGGATGGAGCCCTCGAGCACGATGCGGTTCATCTTCACCTTCGGGTCGGGGATGGGGATGGCGGAGAAGAGCGCCTTCGTGTAGGGGTGGAGCGGGTTGCGGAAGATATCTTCCTTCGCGCCGTACTCCACAAGGTTGCCGAGGTACATGACGCCGACGGTGTCGGAGATGTGCTCGACAACGGAGAGGTCGTGGCTGATGAAGAGGTACGTCAGCTTGTATTTATCCTGCAATTCGTTCAGCAGGTTGATGATCTGCGCCTGGATGGACACGTCGAGTGCGGAGACCGGCTCGTCGCAGACGATGAACTCGGGGTTGAGCGCGAGCGCACGCGCGATGCAGATACGCTGGCGCTGGCCGCCGGAGAACTCGTGCGGGTAGCGATCCTTGTGGAAGGGCTGTAAGCCGCAGTTGTCCATGACCTGGTCGATATAATCGTCGAATTCCGCCTTCGGGACGAGGTTGTGCTCGCGCACGGCTTCACCGATGATCTCGCCGACCGGCATACGCGGAGAGAGCGAGGAGAACGGGTCCTGGAAGATGATCTGCATCTTCGTGCGCAGGGCGCGCAGCTCCTTGTGGGAGAGGTCATAGACCTCCTGTCCGTTGAAGAGCACCTGACCGCCGGACTTGGAGTCATACAGGCGCAGGATCGTGCGGCCCGTGGTCGTCTTGCCGCAGCCGGACTCACCGACAAGGCCCATCGTCGTGCCGCGCTTTAAGTTGAACGTGACGCCGTCGACGGCCTTGACATAGCCGACCGTCTTCGACACCATACCGCCCTTGATCGGGAAGTATTTCTTGAGGTGATTGACCTGCAGAATGTACTGCGGGTCATATTCCACGGGGGTGAAATTGTTGTCGATGATGAGTGAGGACTTCTGCGCCTCATCGGCGTGCTCCTGCTTCTTGACAAATTCATCGGCATTCTGCTTCTGCGTTTCCTTCAGTTCATCGAGGACCTGATCGTCGTTCTTACCGGCTTTCCAAAACGGCATCTTATTCACCCTCCTTTCCGTTTTCCTTGCCCTCGGCCAGCTCTTCCTCCACGACCTCCTCAAGGTCGGGACGCTTGCCGTCGTAATAGCGGTAGCAGCTCACCTTGTGCGTCGGCGAGATGCTCACCTCGCACGGGTAGTCGCCCTCGCAGCCGTTCACGCACATTTCGCAGCGGTCCTTGAAATAGCAGTAGTTCGGCATGTTGATAGGGTTCGGCACCTTGCCGGGGATGGAGTAGAGCTTTTCGACCTGACGGCCCACGACCGGCTTGGAGGCCATGAGGCCGATGGTGTAGGGGTGCGCGGGATGGGAGAAGATCTCCTCTGCCGTGCCCTGCTCGACGATGCGGCCAGCGTACATGACGACCACATAGTCCGCCATTTCGGCGATGACGCCGAGGTCGTGCGTAATGAACATGATCGAGGAATTGATCTGATCCTTCAGATTGCGCAGAAGGTCGAGGATCTGCGCCTGGATCGTCACGTCGAGCGCCGTGGTGGGCTCGTCGGCGATGATGAGCTTCGGGCTGCACGCAAGCGCCATGGCGATCATGACGCGCTGGCGCATACCGCCGGAGAGCTCGTGCGGGAACATCTTGTAAACGCCCTCGCTGTTGGCGATGCCGACCATTTCAAGGAGTTCAATGGTGCGCGCCTTGATCTGCGCTTCGTCGTGGCCCTTTTCGTTGTGCAGGGCCAGCACCTCGTCGACCTGGTCGCCGATGCGGAACACGGGGTTCAGCGCGGTCATCGGCTCCTGGAAGATCATGGAGATATAGTTGCCGCGTAAGTGCTGCATGACGCTGTCAGGCGCCTTCGTGACGTCGTAGGCCTTGCTGCCGAGGTTCAGGCGAATTTCGCCCTCCACGACCTGACCCTGCGGGCGCTGCAAAAGCTGCATGAGCGACAAACTCGTGACCGATTTGCCGCAGCCGGACTCGCCGACGACGCCGACAGTCTTGCCGATGGGCACGGAGAACGTGACGCCGTCGACCGACTTGACAACGCCCGTGTCGGTGAAAAAGTAAGTGTGCAGGTTGTCGAATTCGACCGCGTTGTTGGGGTCGTGCATCTCGGTCAGATACTCGGATTCGGGAACGTTCTTGCGCTTGCGCTTCTTTTCGAGCGCATTTGTGATCTTGCGGTTTTCTTTGGAAATGCGGCGGGATTCCTTTGCGGAAAGATAGCCGTCATTATGCTTCTTAGCCATTCAAATTCCCTCCTTTCTCAGCGCTTCATCTTCGGGTCAAACGCGTCGCGCAGACCGTCGCCGACGAAGTTGAAGCCGAGGACCGTCAGCATCAGGCAGATGCCGGCGGGGATCCAGATGAACCAGTAGCTCGTGAGGACGTAAGAGTTGGAAACGTCGTTCATGATGTTGCCCCAGGAGGCGAACGGGAACTTGACGCCGAGGCCGAGGAAGCTGAGCGTTGCCTCGGTGATGATGGTGGCGCCGAGGCTCATCGTGCAGTTGACGATGAGCTGCGGGATGACGTTGGGGATCAGGTGGCGGAAGATGCGGCGCGAAACGCTGATGCCGCAGGCCTCCGTCGCGGTCATGAACTCCTGCTCGCGCAGAGAGAGGATCTGGCCGCGGACGAGACGGGCGATACCCGGCCAGCCGAGGAAGCCCAAGATCAGCATTAAGTAGAGCATTCGGATCTGCGGGTCGACGCGCATGCCGTCCATCGCTGCGCCCAGAATGATGATGAGCGGGGTGGAGGGGATGCAGTAGAAGATATCGACGATACGCATGATGAGGTTATCGACCCAGCCGCCGAAGTAGCCGGAGACGCCGCCGAGCACCACGCCGAGCGCCGCGGAGATGATGACGACGATGAAGCCGATCATCAGCGACACGCGGCCGCCGTACATCAGGCGGGTGAGCATATCCATACCGTTTTTATCCGTACCGAGCCAGTGCGCGGAGTTGGGGAAGGAATAGGCGTCGAACACGCGGGTGGACGTGCCCTCCTTGATCGACCACTGGTACTTGGCGGGATTGTATTCAAGCTTGATCTCGCGCTCCTGACCGGCGTCGTTCACATAGGTGTACTTGGTCTCACCGTTTTCGACGGCCTGCTGCACGCGCTCTTTGAAATCCTTGGTGATGACCGTGCCGCTGACCTTGGACTGGATGACAAAGCGGCTGATGTAGGCGATCTCCTCGCCATTCAGCATGACGCTGTCTTCATCAAGCGTATAGGTTTTGCCGTTGGCCGTAAACTCCGCTTCGCCGTTGGCGTGCGCCTTGAGGGCGTTGAAGCTGAAGTTGAAGCCGAACTTCTGGCTGGGGTCGTTGGCGCTGATGATGTCCTTATAGGCGATGGCAAGGAGTCTGCCGCCGCTCGAGACGGAGTAGAGCGAGTCGCCCTCCTCGGTCACGTCGTAGGTGACACCCTTGTAGGAGAAGCTGTCGTCCTTGCCCATGTGCAGCGTGAGCTGCGCCTGAAGGATGGTGCCGAACTCCTGGCCGTCGGCCACGAGATAGCGGTACTCGGTGTTCTCGCTCATGGCGGCGTATTCCTTGAGCTGGATATCGTCGCGGTAGAAGACCTCGTCCTGCCCGTAAGGGCTGATGAGGCCGCCGATGAAGGAGAAAACGAACATCACGGCGAGGATCGTCAGACCCACGACCGCGAGGCGGTTGCGGAAAAAGCGCTTGGCGACCAGCGTGCCCGGGGAAAGGACCTTGACGCGGCGGTCGTCGTTGAGGGAAAGCTGCTCGGGGGAGCCGCTCTCCTGCTGATCGTTGATCTTCTTTTCTTCAGACATGGATTAGCGCCTCCTTTCTTACGCGATGCGCACGCGGGGGTCGACCACCGCGTACAGGATGTCGGAGATCAGGTTGCCCAGCAGGGTCAGGATCGCCAGGAACGTCATGTAGAACATGGAGAAGGGGATATCGCCCGCGACCATCGCATTGTACGAGATGAAGCCGATGCCGGGGATGGCGAACAGCGTCTCTGTGATGAGCGCGCCGGCAAAAAGGCCGGGCAGCGAGCCGCCGATGAATGTCACGAGCGGAATAAGCGTGTTGCGGAAGGCATGGTGATAGATGACCTTATGCTCGGAAAGGCCCTTGGCGCGGGCGGTGCGGATGTAGTCGGCGTTGAGCACCTCGAGCATGTTCGTGCGCACATAGCGCATCCACGGGCCGATGGAAATGAACACCAGCGTCACGATGGGCAGCACCAGATGCTTTGCCATATCGAGGATCTGACCAAACTGGCTGAGGGAGTTGAAGTCACGTCCTGTGAGGCCGACAAGGTCGAACCAGCCGAGTTTGACCGAGAAGATGAGCTTTAAGAGCGTCGCGAAGAAGAACGTCGGCAGCGACATACCCAGCAGTGCGACCGTCGTGACGGTGTAGTCGGTCACGCTGTACTGCTTGGTGGCGGCCACGATGCCGAGCGGCACCGCGATGAGAAGCTCGAACACGAGCGAGATAGCGCCCATGATGAACGAGACCCAGATGACCTCGTTGAACTTCTGGATGACGGGCACGGTATACTTCCAGCTGTCGCCGAAGTTGCCGGTGCACAGGTTCTTGAGCTGGACGAAAAAGCCGGGGATGAGGCCCAGGTCCAGACCGTATTGTGCGTTGAGCTGTGCCAGCCACTCCTCATAGGGCTTGGAGCCGGGAGCCTGCGAGAGCTGCCGCGCCATATTCTCCACGTAGGAGCTGGGCATGCAGCGCATAAGCAGGTAGATGATGAATGTCACAAAAAAGAGGATCACCACCGACAGCAGCAGGCGTTTTACCAGATATTTGCGCATAGAATCCCTCCGTTTTTTGATAACGGCCGCCCCGCGCCCGGGGCCTTGTCGCCGTTTCGGGTTTGATATGTCTCTCTCTGCATATCAGCCAAATGCTCCGATGCACCGGGGCATTTGGATCATAGGCAGATGTGCCTGAGGCAGGCTACCCCGCGGCAGAAGCCGCAGGGTAGCCATGCGCCTAAGTAACGTTTTTGTGCAGCGACGGAGCTTACTGCAGGTCGAGCAGCTCAATGTCGTTGTACCAGGTCCAGTAGGTCGTGATATCAGGCGTCACGGTGTCGAGGTTGACACGCTTGGCGGAGAAGATCACGCAGTTCTGGCGCTGATAGATGGGGATCTCGACCGCCCAGTCGGCCACGATGTCAAGGCACTGCTTATACAGGGTCTTGCGGTAGGTCTGGTCGGTGGACTGACGAGCCATCATGATGAGCTCATCGAGGTCGGCATCCTTGATCCAGTAGGACTTCTCGTTGGAGCCGCCCTGGCTGTGATAGATCTGGAACATATCCGGGTCGGGCGTGGCCTGCCATGCCATGGCGAACATGTCGGCAGTACCGGCGTTGATCGCGTTGGTCATCTCGGCGAAGTTGGACATATCGGAGACGATCAGGTTGAAGCCGATCTCCTTGAGAGCGTCGGACGCGAGGGTCAGAGCCATGAAGGAGGGGTGGTCGCCCTTGCCGCTGCCGCCGACCATGACTTCAGCGTCCATGCGGCCGCCGGCGGGAGCAGCGGTGATCTTGCCGTCAGCGACGGTGTAGCCGGCAGCCTCGAAGTAGCCGAGAGCGGCCTGCTTGGCGGCGGCGTACTTGTCGTCGGCGCTCATGCCTTCGGTGTAGATGTCGTTGCCGTTGACGTCAACGGAGAAGGCGACCTTGTAGCCCTCATCGGTAACGCGCGGAGCGGCCCAGGAGGTGTCGGAGATGGGGTAGTTGATGACGTTGGCGAACTCACCGTAGTAGGAGTCGACAGCGACATCGCGGTAAACGGCGATAACCGTGGCGATGGCCTTACGCAGATCCTTGGAGGCCTCATCACCGCCGTTGCCGTCGCCGACCTTCACGCGGTTGGCGTTGAAGCCGACATAGCCGTAGCCGAGGTTGGCAACGAGGTCGGTCTGGATGGTATCACCGGAGATCTCGCCGTTAGAGTTGGCTTCTTTGATCTGCTCGGCAGCTTCCTTGGAGTAGGAGGGGTCAGTTACGTCGATCGTGCCGGAGACAACGCCGGGGATCTTATCTTCGTCCTGCATCTCGCGCCAGATGACAGTGTCGATCTTGGGCTCGCCCTTCCAGTAGGTCGGGTTCTTCTGCAGGGTGACAGCGCCGTTGGACCAGCTCTCGAAGGTGTACGGGCCGGAGCCGACAGGCGTGGAGGTCACGGACTTGACGTGGGACAGATCGCCCTTGACAAAGCCGAACATGTTGTTGTCGTAGTCATACTTGTCAGTCTCGCCATAGTAGTGCATGGGGCACACGGTGACGGGGAGCTGATAGATGGCGGTGGCGTTGACCTCGGTGAGGGTGACGGTCATGGAGTAGTCACCGGTCTTGACGATACCGGCAACGTTGGGAGCGGACTCGCCGGTCTGGACGGCGACGGTATAGTCGTTGTAGGCGTCGCCCAGCTCGGCCTCGAGGAAGGAGGAGATGCTGGTGCCGGCGGTCTCGGCGTTGATACCGTCATCGGAGATGTCGTAGCCGTACTTAGCAACGATGGCAGCCCAGAAGTCTTCGACAGTCGCGTCATCGGCGAGATCGAAGCCCCAGTTGCCAGCCTGCGCGGCGACGGAGTCGTCAGCGGTGGCGGAACCGGAGGCGACCACGTAGTCAAGGATCTCCTGGGCGAACTTCACGCCGGCGGCGTTGAAGGCGGTCCAGTAAGCGTTGTACTGCTCTTCGGTGTAGAAGTCGTTGGCGGCGTAGGCGTCAGGACCGGCGGCGAGGATCAGGTTCTGCACAGTGTCCATACCGCTGCGATAGGCTTCCAGACCCTTGATGGGCAGGGAGTACAGCGTGGAAACGCCGTCATAAGCGGGGTCAAGCAGGACATAGTAAGAGAAGATGACATCGTCGATGGTCATTTCCTCACCGTCGGAGAACTTGACGCCCTCTTTCAGGGTGATGTTGTAGTCGACCGTGCCGTCGCTGTTTTCAACGATGTCGCAGTCGGCAATGCCCTTGTAAGTATAGTCGGTGCCATTGTAGGGACGGACGTCGCCCTCGATGCCCTTGAGGACGACAGAGCCCTCGCGGTCGACGAGAAACAGACCGTCGAAGACCATACCCATGACCTGGTTTTCATAGTCATTGGTATAGAAGAAGGGGGAGAACTTACCGTCGAAGTTCTGCGTGCCGACAACAAGCGTCTTGCCGTCGGTCTGGCCGTCGTCCGTCTTCTTGTCGCCGCAGCCGGCCAGAAGACCAAGACACATGACCAGAGAAAGGATCAGTGCAAGTGTTCTTTTCATTGAATCTACTCCTTTATAAATTTTTGCTAAAACGGGTCGCCCCGTGCAGCACAAAGTAAGGTGCCCGCGCGTATACACGCGCGGAAAGGGGGAGTGCGCCTCCTATGGACATCTGTGCGCCGAAAAACAGCGCGTAGATTTTTTTTGATTATAGCATGAAAGGATGCACATTGTACAGAGTAAAATCTTAGAAGTTATTTTTTTTAGGCAATTTGTCCCATTCTGCCTGCATAATTTCGGCGCGCAGAACAAGGACACTCAGTAGGGCTATCAGCTTCAGCAGGACATAGAGCAGCGCGAAAAACGTCTGTCCTGCGTGGTCATTGACGAAAAAGAAGATCAATTCGCACACGACGCCGAGAAGAGAAAAGACCGCCGTGACCGCCGTTCGCACGGGCAGAACGGCCACGCTTTTTTTGTAGTTGTACTCGCGCACCGTGCCCCAATCCATGCCGAGCTTTGCAAGCGCCCAGATGACGCTCGCCGCGCCCAGAAACTCGCCGAGGTAGGGGAGCAGAACGTAAAAACAGTTCTGCATCCCCGGCGCAGGAATGCACCCGCCCGCGGCGACCGCAACGGTCAGAATGGCTGCCATTCCCCACACGGCGCGCTTAGATCTGCGCTGCTTTGCATCATCGCTTTGGCAGGCATAGAGTGCCCCGTCGTAAACATATTCGCCCGCGATGTTCAGATGAAAGTCGTTCAGGTGCTCGCGGCGGCTGTGCTTTTTGTGCTGTTCGCCCATTATTCGATGCCCGTGAGGTCAAAGTCCGCGAGGGCCTTCTCTGCCTCGGCGCACACGCCGCGAAGGCACGCTTCGTCAAACGGACTCTCAAGGCCGGCGTTTTTGAGAAGGTCGGTGAACGTCCGGCTGCCGCCCTGCACGGTGTAGGCCATGTAGTGCTGCCAGGCGTTCCCCACGTCCTTGCGGATCATCGCCCAGAATTCGAGCGCCACGGTCTGGGCAAGGCAGTAGTCAATATAATAGAAGGGGCTCGAATAGATGTGGTGCTGGCGCTGCCAGCCCATGCCCTCAGAGTAGAACGGGATCTCGCCGTCGAGCTTCATCCACGGCATGTAGACGCCGAGCAGCTCCTTCCAAACGGCGTGGCGCTCGGCGGGCGTCATTTCGGGCTTTTCATACACGATGTGCTGGAAGTGGTCGACCATCGTGCCGTAGGGAATGAACGTCAGCGCGCCGGAGAGGTGGCTGTAGAGGAACTTTTTCGCGTCGGGGCCAAAAAAGCCGTCTGCCCACGGCTCGGCGAAGAATTCCATAGACATCGAGTGGACCTCGCAGGCCTCCATGCTCGGCCAGATGTAGTCGATGGGGATGCGCTTGCGGTTCGTCCAGGCCTCGAAGGCGTGACCGGCCTCGTGCGTCACGACCTCGACGTCGTGCTGCGTGCCGTTGAAGTTGGCGAAGATGAACGGCACCTGATAGTCCATGATGCTCGTGCAGTAGCCGCCCGCCTGCTTGCCCTCGGTCGAGAGCACGTCGAGCAGCTCGTCGCGCAGCATCGTTTCGAAGAACTCCTTCGTCTCGGGCGAAAGCTCGCTGTAGAATTTCATGCCCTGGGCGAGAATGTCATCCGGCGTGCCCGCGGGGCGGGGATTGCCGGAACGGAATTCGAGCGCGTTGTCGGCAAAGCTCATCGGATACTGCTTGCCCAGACGCTTGGCCTGCTCGCGGTACACCTTGTCCGCCACGGGAACGAGATACTTGACGACCGCCTCGCGGAACTTTTCGACGTCGTCTTTCGTATAGCAGTTGCGGCCCATGCGGTAGTAGCCGAGCGTGGTATAGCCCTCGTAGCCGAGCTTTTTGCCCATCGCGTCGCGGAGTTTTACGAGCTTGTCGTAGAGCTCGTCGAATTTTGCCTGATTGTCCTTGTACCACTGGCCCTCGGCCTTCCACGCGGCAAGGCGCTTTTCGTCGTCAGCGCAGGTCTTGAACGGGGAGAGCTGCGAGAGCGTGTAGACCTTGCCCTCGAACGGGATCTGCGCCGAGGCGAGCAGCTTTTCATACTCCTGCGTCAGGTCGTTTTCCTGCTGCAATTCAGGAATGATGGCGGGGGAGAAGGTCTTGAGCGCGATCTCGGCGTTGACGAACATCAGATCGCCGTATTCCTTCTCAAAGTCCGCGCGGAACGGGCTTTCGAGCATCGCTGCCGTCCACGCCTGATTGTATTCCTCAAGCTCAGGGTTGAAGTTGTTCCAGAATTTTTCCTCGCCGTCGTAGAATTTGTCTCGCGTGTCGATCGAGTGGCGGATGCTCGCGAGCGTCGCGGCGGTGGAGATGTGGCTCATCAGCTCCTGCTGCGAAAGGAACACCTTGCGCGCTTCCTCGTAGCTCTTGGCGGCCTTGAGTTCCGCCGTCAGCGCGGAAAGGCGCTGCTTGCTCGCCGCGGGATCGGGGCGGGTGTAGGTCATTTCGGAAAATTTCATGTTGTTTCCTCCATCAAATTTTTATTGTTACATTTCTTATTCTTGCCGGTTATAGATCGCGGACACGTCTCTGCGTCCGCCGCCGATGACGACGACCGCTGCGGCCGCCGTGACGAGCATGAAGCCCGTCAGCACGCCGCGCACGGGGAGAAACGCCACCAGCGCGCCCGCAAGCAGATTGCCCGTGAAGCTGCCGACGGTGTTGAGCATGTTGAACGCGCCGTTGAAGCGGCCCTTTTTCTCGTCGGGCACGTAGCTTTGCGTGGCGGAGATGCGGATGGTGTAGCTCGTCACGCCGAGGATACCCGTTAAAAAGCACGAGACCATCATCACCGGCAGCGGGCAGTAGAGATAGAAGCCCTCGCACAGCGAGATGACGACATAAACCATCAGGGCAATGGAATACTTATGCTGCACAGGCAGCTTGATTTTATAATGAATGCCGCCGCCGATGGCGCGGCCGAAGATCGCCATGCCCCAGACGAGCATATAGATGTATTCGCCGTTATCGAATGTCGACTTGAAGTACGGCAGCGTGATGACCTGCGACGCGCCCGAGGCCAGCATGCTGAATGTGAAATAGATGGCCACGCGCAGAAGCCCCTTTTCACTCATCAGATAGCGAAAGCCCTCTTTGATGTCGCGCAGGAGCTGGCGGCCCGAGGAATGCTGCTCTTCGAGCGCGAGCGCGGCACGCTGCTTTTCGATGTAGTGTTCCTCGGCGCGGATCTGCGTCTCCGCCGTCGCGGCGATGAAGAAGCACAGCGCGTTGATGCCGAGCAGCGGCGCAATGCCGAAGAGATTATAAAAGTACGTTGCGATCGGGATGATGAGCGCCGAGAGCGTCTCCAGCACGCTCGCGATGGAGTAGGCCTTGGAGTAGTTCCCCTCAGAGATCAGCAGGGGATAGAAGCTGTCGTAGGCGACATAGTAGATGCTGTTGATCGAGCCGATGATAAAGCAGAAGACCGCGAGCATCGGAAAGCTGAACCAGCCGCGGCTCAGGATCAGCGCAGCGACAAGGTAGACCCCGGAGGAAAAGAAATCCAGCGTGTAGATCGTCTTCTTGCGCGAAAAGCGGTCGAGGATCGCGCCCGAGAAGATCGGCATGACGATCTGCGGCAGCGTAAATGTCGCAATATAGATGGCATAGAGCAGGTTCGAGCCCGTGTAATCCAGCACGAGCAGGCTCAGCGCGAAGCCGGACATCGAATTGCCCAGCATCGAGATCACGCTGCCCAATGTGATGATAGTGAAATCCCGCGTCCACAGCGGTGAGACCGGAGCTGGCGCGGGAGAAGAGGATTCGTTCATAGAAATAGCCTCCTTCCGGCTTAAGAGCGCAAACAAAAGCCCGCTCGATGCGGGAGGGGGGACGGAAATCAACTGTATTATAAAGGATTTCGATAAAAGAATCAACTATAATTCCACCAAATATGGACAAATGCACAAATGCTGCCCCTGTTTTGTGCGGCACAGAGGGAGTGTCCGCTTGCCGAGAAGCATGACGTGTGCTATAATACCGCCAAACAAAAATAAACTGTGGAGGACATCACCATGCAATATGCACCAGCAAGAGAACTGCTGCATTTTATCAAAAATAGCCCCACCTGCTACCATGTGACCGAGAACATCCGCCAAAAGCTCCTCGCAAACGGCTATACCGAGCTTTCCGAACGCGAACGCTGGGAGGCAGCCCCCGGCGGGAAGTATTTTGTCCGCCGCAACGGCTCGAGCACCATCGCCTTCCGCGTGCCGGAGATGATCGACGGCGGCTTTGCCATGGCTGCGGCGCACTCCGACTCGCCAGCATTCCGTTTAAAAGAGCATCCCGACCGCCGCAGCGCGCATTATGTCCAGCTCTCGACCGAAAAATACGGCGGCATGCTGATGTCCACGTGGTTCGACCGCCCACTCTCCGTCGCGGGCCGCGTCTTCGTGCGCGCAAACGGCGAGATCGTCGAAAAACTCGTGAGCGTTGACCGCGACCTGCTCGTCATTCCCAATGTCGCCATCCACATGAACCGCACGGCGAACGACGGCATGAAGTACCTCGCGAATATCGACACGCTGCCGCTGCTCGGCGGCAAAGACAGCGGCGGTATCCTGCCCATCGTCGCCAAAGCCGCGGACGTTGCAGAAAACGACATCCTCGGCAGCGACCTGTTCCTCTACTGCCGCGGCGAGGGGACGCTGCTTGGCGAGAACGAGGAGTACATCCTTTCTCCCAAGCTCGACGATCTCGAGTGCGCCTGCGGCTGCCTCGAGGGCTTCCTTGCGGCGAAGGAGAGCGGAAATATCGCCGTCTGCTGCATTTTCGACAATGAAGAGGTCGGCTCGTCCACCAAGCAGGGTGCGGGCTCGACGTTCCTGCGCGACACGCTGCGCCGCATCGCCCTGTGCCTCGGAAAGGACGAGCAGGAGCTCCAGATGATGCTCGCGCGCAGCTTCCTCGTCTCGGCGGACAACGCGCACGCCCAGCACCCCAACCACGGTGAATACGCCGACCCCGACAACTGCCCGTATATGAACGAGGGCGTCGTCATCAAGTTCAACGCCAACCAGCGCTACGCGACCGATGGCCGCTCCTGCGCTATTTTCCGCGCCGTGTGCGAAAACGCGGGCGTTCCCGCGCAGGTCATGTCGAACCGCTCCGATCTTCCCGGCGGCTCGACGCTCGGCTCGATCTCCGATACGCTCGTGCCGGTCAGCACGGTGGACATCGGCCTGCCCCAGCTCGCGATGCACTCTTCGTGGGAGACCGCGGGCGTGCAGGACTATGAATTCCTGATCCGCGCGATGACGGAGTATTTCGGCAGCGCACTGTAAGAGACCTGCCGAAACGGTAGACAAAAGCACGGAAACATGCTAAAATAAAACGATTTTTGATCAAATACGCTTTCAACGACAGAAAGGAAATATATCATGGACGTTAAGGAAATTCTCAAGCACGTTGACCATACCCTCCTCAAGCAGACCGCCACCTGGGAGGACATCAAGCAGATCTGTGACGACGGCATCAAATACGGCTGCGCGAGCGTCTGCATCCCGCAGACCTATGTGAATCACGCCGCGCACTACGTCGCCGAGCAGCAGCACTATGGCTTCGGCCAGCTGCCCATCTGCACGGTCATCGGCTTCCCCAACGGCTACACGCCCAGCGGCATCAAGTGCATGGAGGCCGAGTCCGCCGTCGCCGACGGCGCGACCGAGATCGACATGGTCATCAACCTCGGCTGGGTCAAGGAGGGCCAGTACGACAAGATCCTTCAGGAGATCAACTCTGTGAAAATCTCCTGCCACGGCAACATCTTAAAGGTCATCATCGAGACCTGCCTGCTCACCGACGAAGAGAAGATCAAGCTCTGCGAGGTCGTCTCCAACTCCCACGCCGACTATATCAAGACCTCCACGGGCTTTGCCGGCGGCGGCGCGACCCGCGAGGATGTCGCCCTCATGGCCGCCCACATGACCAACGGCAAGAAGATCAAGGCCGCCGGCGGCATCGCGAGCCTGCAGGACGCCGAAGATTTCCTCAAGCTCGGCGCCGACCGCCTCGGCACGTCCCGCATCGTCAAGGCCGTCAAGGAGCTCGAGGCCAAGGACGAACTTTAAGAAAGGGGAGGGCTCAATATGCCGACTCCGCATAACAGCGCGAAAAAGGGCGACTTCGCCAGGACCGTTCTGATGCCCGGCGACCCGCTGCGCGCGAAATTCATCGCCGAAACGTTTTTAGATGAACCAAAGCTCGTCAACAACGTCCGCGGCGTGCAGGGCTATACAGGCACCTACAAGGGCGTTCCCGTCAGCGTGATGGCCAGCGGCATGGGGATGCCGTCCATCGGTATCTACTCCTACGAGTTATTTAAGGAATATGATGTAGACCGTATCATTCGTATCGGAAGCGCTGGAAGCTACAGCTCTGACGCAAAGATTTATGATGTCGTTCTTGCTACTTCCGCAGTCAGTGAGTCCACCTATGCAAAGGTTCAGTCTGGCTACGACAAGGATGAGAGCTATCCATCCAAAGCACTCAATGATTCCCTTCGCGCTGCTGCAAAGCGTCTTGGAATTAATATGATTGAGGGTGCAATTCACTCTAGTGACGTCTTCTACCGTCAGCCGTCTGATGAAAAGCCAACCTATTGGGAAAAGCTTCGCGATGAGCGTGGCTGTCTGGCTGTTGAAATGGAAAGCTTTGCACTGTTTGCAAATGCTTCGGTACTAGGCAAAGAAGCAGCCTGCCTTTTAACAATCTCTGACAGCTTTATAAGCCCAGAGATCACTACTGCCGAAGAACGTCAGACTTGCTTCACTAACATGATGAAGATTGCTCTTGAAAATTTATAAAACATTATGAAAAAGGTGCGA
>ERZ827522.1452-NODE-1452-length-20663-cov-14.696429_pt1 | contig 20663 bp, 10 predicted proteins | sample MGYA00519580_ERZ827522 | MGnify/ENA primary metagenome ERZ827522 (study PRJEB31778, sample SAMEA3449340) | human gut metagenome | biome: human gut; feature: human-associated habitat; material: faeces | place: United Kingdom | collected 2010/2012 ... | reverse complement strand
GCAGCCGCCGGAGCGGTGCTTAAGCCGCAAGGCGGGAATTGTGCGGTGTTGCCTTTATTAGCGGCTGCTCATCCGTTCAGTTTGGCGTGCTCTTCGTCGGTAACGGGCTCGCACCATTCGTTGCTGCAATCTTCGCCGGGAACTTCCACAGCAATGTGGCTGAACCAGCTGTCGGCCTTGGCACCGTGCCAGTGCTTGACGTTGGCCGGGATGGTGATCACGGTGCCGGGGTCAGGCTGACAGCGGGTTTGCCCTTTTCCTGGTACCAGCCTTCGCCTGCGGTACAAACCAGCAGCTGGCCGCCGCCCTTGGCCGCGTGGTGGATATGCCAGTTGTTGCGGCAGCCGGGCTCAAATGTAACGTTAGCCAAAAACAGGCCGGTTTTAGGGTCGGTCAGCGGGTTCAGGAACGACTGGCCAATGAAAAACTTGGCGTAAGCAGTGTTTGCGGCACCGGTTCCAAAAACATTCTGCTGCTCAAATTCATGTTTATCCATGCACTTCATACTTGTTGCCTCCTGTTTTTCTCTGTCCCTGCCCTGTTGTGCTTGACGCTGCGGCGCTGGGATACTATGTGACCGCTATATTTTTTCAAAACCCCTTATCGAAAAAACTGCCCGCACAACGGCTTATCATACCGTGTACGGGCAGTTGATTTATCATTATCTACTTTTCTCTCAGGTCTGGGTCGATAAACGCAACCCCACCTGGTACCCCAGCAGGGTGCGGGTTTCCACCGGCTGATGGCGGATGAGGGAAAGCAGCTGCTGTGCGGTACGGCGGCCCAGCTGTTCGGCATCAAAAGAGACCGCCGTGATCTGTGGCGTACACCCCTGCAGCGCTTCGTCGTCATACAGGGAGGCAAGACGGATATCCTGCGGCACGCGCAGGTTCAGCTGTCTCAGGGTGTTCAAAGCCAGCTGGGCAACCTGGTCATCCATGCACAGGATGCAGTCCGCCCCACGCTGTACCGCGAGCTCCACAGCGCTGGTGCGTAGATCGTCGCTTTCCAGCTCCAAAAACAGCAGGCTCTCATCAATCTTGCAGCAGGCGCGGTCATGCGCCTGCTTATAGCCTTCCAGGCGGGACTGGTTGACGGTGTACAGCATGGATCCGCCCAGCAAAGCAATGCGGTGCAGGCCCTTCATCAGCAGCAGGCTGACCAGCTCGCGGCAGCCGCCCACCTGATCATGGTCCACCGAGATGACATCCTGGTCAGCCGGGCGGCCAATGGCAACAAAGGGGATGCCGCTTTTTTGCAGCATGGGGATCAGGGGATCACGCTCCAGCGTGCGGGCCAAAATCACGCCATCAATCTTGCGGTTGACCAGTAGACGCTGCATCGGGCTTGTTTCCTGCTCGCCCACCATCGTCATCAGCACATCATAATCATTGCGGGTGGCAATATCGTACACGGCGCTGACGGTTTTGCGCAAAAATGGTGCGGCAAGGTTGCCGAACTGGCGCGAGAACACCAGTGAGATATTATAAGACTGCTGGGTTACCAACCCGCGTGCCAGCATATTGGGCACATAGTTTTTTTCTTTGGCGTACTGGACCACGCGGGCGCGGGTCGCTTCGCTGACACGGCCATTGCCCGAAAGGGCACGGGATACCGTGGTCTTGGACACGCCAAGGTCTTCAGCCATCTGGCTGATGTCAATTTTTTTTTCTCCTTCTGTCTGTTTACGGCGCGGCATGGGTTTACTCCTGTTAACGTTTGCTTCTATAAGATCTTCTTTCTGTCCTTGCCGGTTTTCCGCCCCACGGGCAGTTCCCAGGGTACTGTTCCAGAAACCAGTCCCCCACCCCGGCCATTCCCTACTTGGTCAATGGACTTAACATATTATACCACATTTTCCTGGATCATGGTAGCCCCCTATGCAAAGAAAGCAAAGAACACGCTACCCCAGTATGGGGTCATTATATCATTCCTGGCTCTGTTTTTCAACCGATTTCTGGCTCTGTTTCCGTTTTCCAGTGTGTTTTATAATCTGGTAAAGTTTTCTCATTTTGTCCGTATCCTGCTCAGTCATCGTACCTGCGCCAAATTGGGCGGCTTGGGCCAATGCCAGCAGAGCTTCGGCATCCTGGGGTTCAAGGGCGGGGACACAACTTTGCAAAAATGCGGCAAACTCCGGCGCATCGGATGGTGTATCCGGCGGCAGGCCGCGACGCACCAAAAGGCGGTAGATGCTGCCAAACACGGCCAGCACCCGCGCGTTGCAGCTGCCCCGGCCATACCCCATGGCATGGCGGCGGGCCAGCACCAGCAGCACCGCAGCAGCCAACAGGCAACCCCCCAGCAACGCCGCCAAAACCAGCCTGCTGCGAGGCACGATGGTGGCTGCGGGTTCGTTTGCGCTGCTCTCCCCTGCTGCAGGGGCGGTGTCTTGACCTTGAGTTTCGGGCAGCGGGTCGGTGCGCAGGTCGGCCTGTTGGGCACTGACCAGCACGCCGGGGGTCATCTCCATGGGGGTCCAGCCCTGGCCGGAAATGTACACCTCTGCCCAGGCGTGGGCGTTATCGTCCTGCAAAATGGCGTGCCAGCTGCCGTCCTCCTGTTGGGTAAACAGGCTTTGCGGCGCGGCATAGCCCACCACATAGCGCGCAGGCAGCCCGAACATGCGGAACATAACCACCGCCGCCGAAGCAAACTGCACACTGTACCCCTGTTTGGATTCCGTTAAAAAGTAACGGATGGGGTCGGCCCCCTCCGGCGGCTGGGGAGCGCTGGCGTTATACTGGTAGTTGGTGTTCAGGTAGGCGCGGATGTAATCGCCAATGTCCGCAGCTTCGGTCAGCTTCTGGTCCTTTTTGGCTTCATCGCACAGGGTTTGCAGCTCGTCATAGCCGTCCGGCACGGCGGTGTAGCGGCTGGCGGCGTAAGCGGCATAGGATGCTTCCATCCGGTCCAGCACGCTGGGGTCGGCATCGGCGCGGGCTTCCAGCTGGGTTTGGGCGGTATCCCGCGGGTAATACAGGAACACATCGTCCTGCGCGGTCTGGCCCGCGGCAGCACCATCGCCCTGGATGGTGTAATAATCGCCCCAGTAGGCGTTGTACGGTGCATAGGTGTACTGGGTATCGGCGTGGATGCGCTCCACCGTCAGCGTCTGGGGCTGGGCGGTGCCGTCATAGGCGGTGCGCAAAAACGGCAGGCTTGCAATGGTCAGCCGGGCGTTATCCTCGGTTTTCCAGTTCATAGCGGCGCTGTCAAAGGCATCGGCATCAGGGGCCTGCCAGGTGGTGCCGTCATAACTGCCGCCGATAAATCCCCGCAGGTATACGGTTTCTTCGGGTTTGTCGCTGGCGGTCAGGGCCAGATCCGTCACTCCGCTGACCTGGATACCCCCGCCCTGGCTCAAGGCGCCATCCGCCACACCACCGGCGGCGGCTTCTACCTGAATGTTCAGCCTGCCGCCGCTGACCCGCGGCAGCCAGGTAATGGCGGTGCTCAGCGCGGCGGATTCCACCCGCTGGGCCGCGGGCTGCAGCCAGCCAAGGGGAACCCCCAGCGCCGGGCGCAGCAGCCACCAACAGGGCAGCGCCAGCGCAAGGCAAAGCCCGCCCGCCGCCAGCGCGGCAGACTTTTGGATGTTATAATGGCGGCAAAGGTTCTGGCGGTAGTTTTCGGTATCGCGCCTGCCCCACAAGGCCCGCCGCTGCACCGAGCAGGAAGCCGACCACGCCCCCATCCAACCGGCCAACAGCAGCAGGCAGGCGGGCACAGCAGGCGCGGCCCCGGCCAGCGCCAGCAGCACAACAACGGGCAGCAGCATTAGATCCAGCAGCAGGGCATCCGCACGGCGCAGGGCCGCAGCGGCCAGCGCCCCGGTAACGGGCAGGGCGGCCAACAGCAAAAATAGCCCCAGCTGCGCCGCACTGCCGCCCTGGGCCACCGGCAGCGCGCTGCCAAGGCGGGCGTTCAGGCTTTGGGCAATGTTCCCGGCGCACTGCTGCGCCCCGGCCAAAAAGTTCCGCTGGCAGATGAACAACACCACAAGATACACAATCACCCCCGCCAGCAGCCCCCAGCGGCGCAGGGCTTGCGGCGCACGCAGGAACAGCGCCCACCCGGCGCAGAAAGCGGCTGCCGCGGGCCACACCCACAACGGCACCGCAATGCCGAACCCGGTGGAAAGCACCAGCAGCAAACCAAAGGTGAGCGCCAGCAGCAGCGCGGCATCTGCCGCCAGCCACAACGCGGGGTGCGCTGCGGGGCGCTGGGTGCTCACCAGCACACGGTCCACAAACTTCAGCCCACTGCCGGGGTCGGCAGCGCCGCGCCGGCTCAGGGCAGTACGTTCTTTTTTGCGCTTGGGCGGGTTTTTGCGGTGCTTCGCCGCCTGTTGGGGAAAATCCCCCCATTCCTCCGCTCCGTCCAGGTCCCCACCGGGGGTCAGGGCAGCGCGCAGGGCGGTCAGCGGTTCGCGCACCATCAGGCGGTCCAGCTTGGCGCTCAGCTTCCAGTGTACCTGCTTGAGGGTATCCCCGTCCCGGTACTCCCGCAGCTCATAGCTGCCACCCAGGGCGGCGCGGGTGTCGGCTTCGTCGCCGTCCTCATCGGGGGCGGTTTCCGCTTTGGCTTTGCCAGCCGCGGCAGCGGGCAGCACACAGATGCTCCGGCTTTGCACGGCAGCCGGGCACGCCGCGGTGAACACCCCCAGGTGATCCCGCAGGGTGATGCCCCGCACCGCAATGCTCCACACGCCGCTTTTGCCTGCGTTTAGGATAATGCGCTGTTCGGCGCTCTCCTTGCCGCCCAGCATGGCGGCGCAGCGCAGGGTGATCTGCCCGCCGCCCCATTCATCGGCGGCGTTCAGCAGCACCACAAGCGCAGGGATGGGCAGCCGGCTGCGGTTGCGCAGCCGAACCGTCAGGGTAAAATCTTCGCCCTGTATCACGGGTTTGTCCGGCACCAGCAGCTCTGCCGTTACCTGCCTGCGCAGATAGGCGGCATCCAGCCGCAGCAGCACCAGAAGCACCAGCGCAAACGCTAACAGGAACACCGCCAGCGGTGCCTGGGTGATGAGCGCCGCGGCCAGCAGCACCAAAAGCACCAGCGCCCGGCCCAGCTTACCTGCCATGGCGGTCAGCCTTTTCGGGGCGGGGGCGCGGCACGGTGCGCAGCAGGTCCTGCATTACGCTGTCCACCGTTTCGCCGCCTGCGCGGGCCTGGTCGTTCAGCACCAGGCGGTGGCGGGCAACCGCATCAAACACAGCGGTCACATCCTGCGGGGCAACAAAATCCCGCCCCGCCAGGTACGCCGCCGCGCGCGTCATGCTGGCCAGCGCCAGGGTGGCACGGGGGCTTAACCCCACGGCCAGGCGCGGGTCCTTGCGGCTGGCCTGGGCCAGCGCCACAATGTAGCGGTACATCAGCTCATGCACAAATACCGTGCTGACCTCCTGCTGCATGGCAAGCAGATCTGCCTGACCGGCAACGGGGCGCACACGGTCCAGCAGGCGGCCTTTGCTCTGCCCGGCCAAAATTGCCAGCTCCGCTTCCTCATCGGGGTAGCCCATTACGGCGCAGACCATGAAACGGTCCAGCTGAGACTGCGGCAGCATCTGCGTGCCGGCGGCGCCGATGGGGTTCTGGGTTGCAATTACGGTAAAGGGTGCGGGCACCGGGCGGGTAACGCCGTCCACCGTCACCGTGCCTTCTTCCATCACTTCCAACAAAGCCGACTGCGTGCGGGAGGAGGTACGGTTGATCTCATCGCCCAAAAACAGGTTGCACATCACCGCACCGGCGTGGTACACAAACTTGCCGGTCTCTTTCTGGTAAACGGAAAATCCCACCAAATCGGACGGCAGAACATCCGGCGTAAACTGCACGCGGCTTTCTTTCAGGTCCAGCGCGCGGGCAAAGGCCAGCGCCAGCGTGGTTTTGCCCACGCCGGGAATATCCTCAATCAGCACATGGCCGCCCGCCAGCATGGCCATCCAGATGGTGTTTACCGTTTGCTGTTTGCCCTGCACGGCCTTGTTTACTTCGGCCGTAACGGCGGCGGCCTGCTGTGTGTACTGCATGGTTAATCCTCCCGGTGTTTTTTCCATATCACCATAATGCCAACGGCGGCGGCAATAACCACCAGCCCGGCCCACAGTGCGTTGTTTTCCAGCCAGATCATGGTATTGGAGATCGCGCTCCCCTCGGATTCCGCGCTGCCCTCCCCCGGCAATGGGGTCAGGGCCTGGGGGGCCACTTCGGCAATGGAGCTGCCGCCGGCATCCTCCACGGTCACCTGGCGCGGCGTTTCGTCCCAGGTAGCGGCGCTTTCCTGCAAATCCTCCTCTTTGGTGGTGTCCGCAGCGGCGGTGTCGTGCTCCGCAATTACCAGGTAGCGCTGGCTGTTGCGGGTGTAGGGGTGGCAGGTGGAAAGGGTCAGCAGGTCCCGCCCCGGCTGGATCAGCACGGCGTTGATATCGCTGGGGTCAATAATTTTCAGCTCGCTCACGCGGTAAATCAGCGTTTCCCACGGGGTGGTCAGCTGGATCTTGTCCCCCACCTGGATCTGCTGCACGTTGCGCAGCATTTCCGCGCCATAATAGCCGCGGTGGGCAGCGATCACGGTGTTGGTGTTTTCGCCGCCCAGCGGCATCGAGGTCTGGCCCAGCAGCGCCGCGCCTTTGGCCAGGTTTTCGCGGCTGGCGCCCAGGTAAACGGGCAGCTCCAGGTTCAGGCGCGGGATCCACAGCACAGCCAGCACATCATCGTCATAGCCATAGGCAGCAAGGTCCAGCGGGGCTTCCTCATAGGCGAACGGGTCGGTCAGGCCGCTTTGGCCCCCGGCGTAAATTTCCGCGTTATAGTCCTGCATCGCGGCGTACAGTTCAGGGTAAGCGCGTTCCGGCTCCGGGGGTTCGGCTGTGGTTTCCTCCGCCGCGGGGGCGGTGGGCTGGGCTTCGGCGCGGGCCGCAAACTGCGCAGCGGTTTTGGCGTTGCGGGTGCTGGTCCACCACTGGGCGGCGGTGGGCTGTATCAACAGCGCCAGCCCCAGCAAAATGGCCAGCCAGGCCAAAATTTTAGCAATCAGCCGTCCCATTTAGTCATCCTCCTCGCGCTTTTTGCAGCGGTGCAGCAGCAAAAGCAGCAGCAGCGCTTCGCCGCCGATCACAATGCTGCCCGTTACCGCGATCCACGGCCAGGCATCCACCACGCGCTTGACCACCGTTCCGGTGCGCAGCGCCTGATACTGCACGGCCTGCGGGGTGTTGGCTTCTTCCTCTCCATTATAAGGGATGCGGGTGCCGCGCACAAGCATGCGGTGGGTGTTGATGGCATACGGCGTGCAGGTAACAAGGGTGCAGTAATCCTGCCCCGCGGTGATGTCCAGATCCTCGGTGTGCTCCGGTTCCACCACTTTGATTTGATCCACCTGGTACGCCAGCGTTTCATCCAGAATATGCAGGTAGAAACAGTCGCCCTCTTCCAGCTTGTCCAGGTCGGTGAACAGCACGGCTTCGGGCAGGCCGCGGTGGCCGGTCAGCACGCTGTGGGTGCTTTCGCCGCCAAGGGGGTAGCTGGAGCCTTCCAGATGGCCGACGCCCCTTTGCAGCACATCATCGCTGGTGCCTTCGTAAATAGGCAGGTTGACGTCAATTTTCGGGATGGTGATATACCCCAGGCTTTCGCCCACATCCACAAGGTCCACATAGCTGGTGCCGGTATCCTCCGCTTCGCCTGCGGCATCGCGCTCCACGGCGCTGTCCAGCTGCTGGTTATAGCGGCGGGCGGCCTCCTTGGCGGCGTCCAGTTTTTCGGTATCCATGCTTTTTACGGTATCATCGTAATTTTGGATCGCTTCGCTGGCGTGGCGCTGCGCCACCGCGTTGCTGATAACCGGGTACGATGCCACCCCAATGCCGGACAGGATCATCAAGGCCGCAAAGCCGACTTTTAGTTTTGTTGTGGTATCCATAGCGTCACCGCGAACCTTTCCGTGAGAGGGTTGAAGTTGGGAGCTGATGCAATTAGAAATTAGAAATTAGGAATTGGAAGTAGGCAAAAGAATAAAGAATAAAGAATAATGAATAATTGTGGTGGACCGCGCCGCATTGCGCCGCTCAGGAGATATTGGGTTGGGGGTGGTTTTTAGGGTAGTGAATAACAATATAATAATCTGTAGGGCCTTACGGCGTTGCACACCACAAAATTGTAATAAACCTCGCCCTGCATGTAGGGGGCGGCGTCCCCGACGCCCCGTTTGACGGGCCTTGCCCTATTTATTTTTAGGCTCTGCACGGGGAACCACCCCTCAGTCACCTTCGGTGACAGCTCCCCTCAAGGGGCGCCAATATCTCACCTTATGTTTGCGGTGGCTCCCCTTGAGGGGAGCTGGACGCGGAGCGGCCTGAGGGGTGGTTCCTCGCCGCAAACCTAACGCCCATGGGGTGGTTCCCCACGCAGAACCTAAAAATCAACCGAACAACGGCCATGTACACCCAAAAAAATTTATTCCCCAATAACCCACCATAGGGGGAGGGCCAAATCCGGCCCTCCCCCTGTGTATGATGGATTATCCCTCTATACCCTATTGGTGAATTGTAACATTGTTTTGCCTTGCGGCGGGCGCATCAGGCGCGGTTCTTCTTTTTCAGGCTCAGCAGCACGCCAACACCGGCCACAACCAGCAGCACACCAATGCCGCTGAACAGCAGGGTGCCGAAACCACCGGTGGTGGGCAGGTTGAAGCCCTTGCGGTTGATGATAACGATTGCTGCATAGTTGTACGGAGTTTCGCCATTCTTAACCTCGGTGGTATTGTAGTCATGCTTAATCAGTTTACCCGTGCTATCAAAGGTTTTCGTATCACTCCATGTGGTGGTGTAGTCCAGAGTCAGGTTTGCGTCCACCGGCTCAGTCAACAGGTTATAGCCTTCGTGAGTCTTGGTTTCAACCAGCTTATACTCGCCAGTCGGCAAACCATTTGCAACAGCCTCACCGTTGCCATCCGTCTTCAAAGTCATAACAGCAAACCACTTAGACTTATCACTAACAGTAGCGTTCAGCTTTTTTGCTACTGCTTCCTCAGGCGTTAAAATGGGCTTATTAGCACCCTTAAACGTAACGGCGGTGCCAGCTGCGTTAATCTTATCTTTTTCTGGATCAACCTTTTTATAAAGGGTAAATTCAACATTCTCCAGCAGTTTGCCATCCGCACTATCACCCTTTTTCAGGATGCCAGTCTTGAACGTATAAACAACAGCTTCGTCATGGATATCATACGGAGGATCCGCTTCAGTAGTGGTAATATTTGTCTTCTTGGAGTATTTCAGGTCGGCACTGTTTACATTGCCCACTGCACCAACCGAAGCGCCATCCTGGAGCTTTGCGGTATAGGTAATGGTAATGGTTCCACCTGCATATTCCGCAATCTTGTCAGTAGCAAATGCAATCGTAAAGCCAGACTTACCCTCAGCATTCGTTATCGTCAGGGTATACTCAGTACTCTCTTTAAATGTCGTTTCTTCAGCTTCGCCAACTTTTCCTTTAACATCAATATCACTATTAACAACCAGCTGGTCGCTATTCATTTCATCAGATACGGTGAAAGTCTTCAGTTTTGCAACGTTTTCAGGAACATTGACAGTCAGAGTATACGGAACATCATCACCAATGCCATAGTCTGCATCCTTTTTACCTGTAATTTCCTTTTTGAAGTCCGGCTTGTAGTTCTTTACTTTAACCTGTGCTCCACTAAAAGCATTAGTGTCAAAGCTCGTTGCATTTTCAGGGTATTTCCCGTTTACAACATCAGCTTCGGTCGCTTTAGCCATCTCGCCATTGTCATTGATCTTAAAAACATAGGCAATGCCGGAATCCAAAATGTAACCATCGTTTGCATTAACTTCAGTTTCCACAAAGGCATATACACCTTTGGTCAAACCAGAAACGCTGATTTTGCCATCTGCACCCGTGGTAAGGACACCCGTATTATTAGCTGCGTCAAGCCACTCGCCTGCATTATCTACGCCATTTGCAGGCTTCTTCTCAATCCAAGTCCATGTTCCGTCTTCATTCTTCTTATAGAGCTTAAACTTGTAGCTCTGCATGGTTGTAACTTCTGTATCCGTACCGCTCTGCTTACCGACTTTCTGCAAAACAGCCTGACCATATGCAGTAGAGTTTTTCGGGAAGACATGAACATCGTACAGCCAATCAGTCAGACCGCCATTCGCATCAGTCGAGACTTTTGTCATAGGAACAGAGACAAAGAACGGCTCACATGCAGTCTTGACAGAATCCGGTGTTTCGGTTTCAAGCACAAGGTAAAGACCCAAAGGCAATTCTTCAAACTTAACAACGCCACTGGTATCTGTCGTTTTCGAACCGACTTCAGTTACAGTTGCAGTCACGCCACTCTTCAGTTTATAACCGCCGGTAGTAGTATTTTTTTCTGCATATTCTTCCCAGCTTGTAGGCCAAGTTACATTTTTACCATTATAATAGTCTTTCAGTTCATCTGCACTCTTAACCTGATAAACGGTAAAGGTTGCACCTGCCAACGGAGTAGGCGTTTCATCTTCGCCCCCCTCAACGGGTTTCGAAGGAAGACTGTCTCCTGCCTCGCCGGTTCCGGCCCCTCCATTTTCACCGTTCCACTCATACTTATGAATCGTAATGGAACCGGTATCCTGCGTCCAAACCGGATTTGCAGTGGGTGCCGGTGTTGTTCCACTGCCATCATCTGCCATTGCTGGCATGGCGCACAGGCTGAGGGCCAGAACGGCGCTCAACAGGCCTGTGAGAAAACGTTTTGCTTTTTTCATTTCAGTACCTCTTCTCTTAAAAAAAATCATCATCGGATGGGCGGCGGGGCCGCCCGGCTTAAGGGTTCTGCATCAGCACGGCGTGCAGTGCGGGGCGCTGCAGCGGGGAAACGCTGCCGCGCCGCCCGCACTGTGCCGTGAAGAAAAAAGGAGGAAAAACTGGGCCGCTTGCCCACTTGGCTTAAGGTGCATCTGAAACCAAAGGAAATAACGGATATTTCGCAGCCACAAGCAGGATGTAAGGCAAAGAGCCGCCGGAATCCTTTCCGGACCCCAAGGCTTCTTAACACAAAATCCGGCTGCGCTTATAGAAACAGGCGATATTTTCCGCTTTTCAGTTACACACCCCGGCTTATGGCTGCGCCCTGCCGTAAACGGGCGCGCACGGGCGGGCAGACCCTGCATCCTGGGGGTTGCTGGGTTTCCGGGGGATGGTTAATGTCGCCGGCCCCCTTTCCTGTTGTAGCGGAATGTGAATATCAACAGCCCTGCCACCGCCAGCGGCATGCCGATCAGCAGCCACAGGCTTGGCGCGTCTGCACCCGTGTGGGGCAGCTCAGGCGTTTTACGGTTCAGAACGGTAAGGGTCATGGTGTAGGTGTTGTCGGACTGCGTAAACTTGTTTTTGTCATCAATTAGCTGCCCATCAATAGAACACGTGCCGTCTTGGGTAAATTTGATCACAATTGGCTGTGCCAACAGGTTGTACCCCGGATGTGCCTTGGTTTCCGTCAGGCGGTATGTACCGGGTTTCAGATTTGTGAACACATTGGTGATTTCGCCTTTATCGTTCGTTGTGGCGGTAATGGAACCTGTGTTTGTGCCATTTGTGCTATTGAATATATAGGCAGTATCTACCTTCTGCGGTTCTCCTTCGGTTGTTGGTTCGACCAGCTTTTCCAGCTTGAACTCAACACCACCCAAGGGCACATCTTTGCCATTTTTGCCTTTTTCCGCGTCCTTCTTGATGATATCCAGTACAAACTTCGGGTTCTGCAGCGTGTTGGTCAGCTCAATCTTGCCGCTGCCGCCGGTGATGGTTCCATCGGGGGCTGTGGCTGGCGTTGTAGTTGCGCCGGTTTCGCTATTCGTTTCGCTGTTTGCTGTGGCTGTATTGCCTGTTGAGCTGCCCGCGCTGTTCGTTTCGCTGTTCGTTTCGCTTTTTGGTGTTGCTTTAGCCGTTACAACATACGTATTGCCTTTAATCGTAATGGTTTTGCCTGGTGCTACCTGTTCAAATTGGTCATTCTTCACCGTACCTTCCACAATGCGGTACTCATAATTGGCTTGACTGCCGTCAGCATTGATTTGGTACTGATCCAAACCGCTAAAGGTATGCTTCCAGCCATTATTATCATCGGGGAAAATGGTAACATATTTCGTGCTGCCATAGTTTACCGGTCTCCAGTCTGCTTCGTTTGTGCTGGTTGCCAGGCGGCGCTGGAGCTGGATGTAGATTTGTCCCGGCCGCTTCGCAGTGCTAAGATCGTCCTTACCATTTGCATCTTTCCAGAGCTTATCGAACTCAATGTTGATCAGTGTGCGCGTGGTGTTGGTAAAGATTGCGGTAAGTTCCGGATCGTTCGGATTTTCGCTCTTCTCAATCACGCCTTCCACCATGGTGTTGTTGTTGATCACATGGGCGGATTTGCAACTATCCGGAACGGTTACGCTTTGCAGTTTGGCACCATCGTTGCTTCCGACTTCCTCGATGGTATAGCGGGTGCCAACGGGGATGCCGGTGATGGTTCCGGTGCTTTCGCCCTTGCCCATATCAATCGTAACGGTTCTTTCGATGGGCTTTTCTTCCAGACCCTCACCGCCAACATCATTAAAGGTAACTTTGAAGGTGTAGGTTCCGGTCAAGGTTTCGCCCTCTGCGGCCTTCTTTTGGATTTTCAGCCCGCCGGTTTTGACGGTGTTGACGTATTTTACCTTTAGCTTTGTCAGCGTGGAGCTATTTTCGTCCGGGTCCTTATAGGAGCGGAAGACGATGGTGTTGGTGCCGGGCTTCTCGTCCTTCGTGTAGCCATCATTCTTTACCCCATCTTCATCGACATAAACTTCCGTTCGGTCATCATCGGGGCCGTCGGCGGGAACCTTCTGCCCATCCAGCGACCTGGGCGTTCCGAATGTTACGTGCGAACTACTCGTACCCGTCGGCTCCGTCCAGGCAACCGCCTGCCCGTTCTCGTACACGGTCCATGTGGTGTCGTACAGGTTTTGGTTCAGTTCCTCTTTGAGCGAAATGTAGCTGCCGCGGCGGAACTGGTCGCTGAAGGTAACGGTTTCTCCAGCTTCCAGAACAAAGCGTCCGTCCTCGTCCACCAACTGGGTGTCGCTGTCCTCGGTGGAGGTGTACTGTGCGTATTTGGCGTTTTCCAAATGACCGGTTGTGGCGGAGCTGTAATCCGGGATTTTCTCCTGATCGGTTGTAAAGCCGGTCATCGTACTTGGCACCGCTTTGGGAATGAAGGTAAAGTTCCTGAAATAGATGTTGCGGCTATAGTTATCGCCCACGCGGATGGTTTTGACGTTGCCGCTAAAACCGTCCCGCTCTTTCATCTTGTGCAGGTCCAGCTTTACGGTGACCCATTTGCCTGTCTTCAGTTCGACCGCGCCATACGTTGCGCCGTTAATGCCTGTTGTGTCAAGGCTGCCTTTTTGGACACCGTTTTCATCCAGCAGTTCCAGATACAGGTTGTTGAGGGAAAGTTCACCTCCACCATCCTTTGGATCAACGTAAACCTGGAACGTAAGGAAGCGCATGTTGTCTTTGATATTGATGGGGGCATTCAGCGTCAGGATGCCATAACGTTGCTTACGCGCTGCACTGACGGGTTCCGTATCCGTATAGCGTGCGTACCAGTGAAGGACCTGTTCGGTATCTTGCCCGGAATCTGGCTTGGAATCTGGCCAGTGGTTTGGTTCCAACCTGAAAATGTAGTCATCGCTTCCTTTGGTTGCGGGTTCAAACGTGTTACCACCTTCCGCAGTCAAATCCACCTTTTGGGGCTTAATACCGCCCGTATCCGGGTCAGCGGCCGGTGTTGTTCCATAATGGGTTGCCTGGTTCTGGATGGTGAAGTTGAAGATTTTCTGGTTTTTAAAGCAGTTTTTGAAGTCATCATCAGTAACGTTGGTCAGATCGACTTCTTTTTGAACCTGCAGCTCGTTATTATCCGGGAAGTTGAACGCCACCGCCATGTTGGACTCCCACATACCGCGTTCCATATAGTACATGGTAAGGGTGTGCTTTTGGCCTTTGCCGAGGTCATTAAGAGTAGTGCCTTGCGCGTAGAAATTGATGACCTCGCCATTATATGTTACGGTCTTGACAGCGGATTTGACATTTTTTTCATCTTTATCTTTATCTGACGTTCCGCCTGTTTTGACCCTACTGACATAGGCTGTTACACTATTATTCTTTTCATCTGCCTTGCCAAATTCCAGCAGGCCGGAAACCTCACCATGGGCGCCGCCAACGTCAAGCGCCAGCTGGCCATCAATGAATACCCAAACGTCATCGTCACCGGAGAAGAAGAACTTGATGCTGGTTTTTTCCGTTGTTCCATCTGCCTTTTCTGTTTCCACCATGCCGTCATCCGTCAGGGTAAAATCCATCTGCAGCTTGGTGCCAAAGCCGTAATTGTAGGTAGAAAACACACCAGGCTTTGCTGTTTCATTGAACGGGAAGTAGCCATAAGGGTCTTTCGGGTTCGATGACGCACTCACATTCTTTGAAGACTCTCTGTTATTGGCACTTTGGCTTTGGAGAAAATATTTTGAATCCGAATTTTGTTCCGAATTTTGTTTTAGATACAAGGTTGTATCCTTGCTGTCAAAGCACCAATAATCAACGCCCTGATCCTCACCAAAAATCTGTTTCTTGGTAAAGGGGAACGCAACGTTGTCGTACACTTCACCAAGCTTTGCATTTTTACTATTCTTTCCTAAGAGGAATTCTTTGTTAAAGTGCGGTTCTACTGCTCCTGTACCTTTCAGCAGCGGTTCACCTGTTGCTTTACCGGTGGATGTTGTATCCTTAACCAAGCCCTGATAGGCATAGTATGTATGATTATTGTCATTGTTTTGAGGATCTTCATTATACTGAGAGTTATTGATTGCCATGAAACGCTTAAATTTGTCGTACCCAAACAAATTTAATGTAGTAGCAATATCGCTAAAGTTAGTTCCTCCTCCAGGCTGGAAATGTCCGGTATAAATCGGGTATTCGGCCTTTGCATCCTTATAATAATCGCTCAGCGCCTGATCGAACTGGCGGAAGGGTACCCAGTTGCGGTGACTTACAGTAGGAGAACTTTGATCGTAACTGCCACGGTTATTGCCGTTCAGTTCGTAATCTGTATAATAATCATACAGCGTACTGGTAACATACTTTGTATTTGGTTTTTCCGTAAATTCAGCGGCGGCAATATCTACTACTTTAGTGTCAGGATTTTTCCACGTTTCGGCATCACGCAGGGTACCTTTTGGAGCCCAGTAGCCGCCACGAGTGGTACCTTTATATACTGCATCGTCATTCGTATCCGCATAGAAGCAATTTTTGTCATCTGTGGGAATCGGCAGCCACTCTGTACTTACTCCATTTTGTCTTGTCGTATTGTCATCGTTAATTTCTTCACCGGAAAAGATGATTGAACGATATCCTTGGGGAATGTCAATATAATAAAGATTTTCGTTTGTACCATCTTTTACCAGCGTGCCGCTTTCGGATTCTACGCCGTCTCCTTTTATCCGATAATAAATGGTCTCTTTATTATTATTATTGGCTTTGGGGATTGAAAAGTCGCCGGTATCTCCATTCAATGCCATCTTGGAAAAAGTAGCATCGTAATAGATGCGGATGGCACCGGGACGCCCCCATGTTGCATCCTCACTACCATTGTACATGTAGCAATAGCATTGACCTTCGGAATACTGGAAGCGTTTCTGATTTTTTCCTTTTACTTCCTCATTATAAAAATTGTAGTATTCACTTATTTCTGTATTATCATCGCCCGCGGTAAAGCGAACAAAAGAGCAAAAACCGTCAGGAATATTAAAGTTTGCTGTGGAATTAGGTTGGATATCATTTAAGGATATTGGCTGCTCACTGACTGGGGTAAGGGTTTTATTAGTATCTGGTTCATAAAACCAGGCTTTGACGTTCGTTAGTGTTTCACTGGTTTTATTTTCAAAGGCCATCGTTTTGTTAGCGAAATGCTTATGGCCAACCTTATAGATTTTCCACAGCTCTGGATGCCAGCCATCTCCGTTCTCTCCGTCATAGTAGTCACCGCCGATATAATTCGGATTAACTGGATCGAACGATATATCCCGTAGCTGATTATTATCATCTACTTTAACAATGGTTACTGTGTATGTATGTGTTTCTCCTTTATATCCGCGAAATTCAAGTCCACCCAACACTCCATATTTATAGTGGTCTTGATGATTCAGGACCACAGAATAAATTTTTCTTCCGTCATCCGTTTCGCTAACTTCCTTCATAGGAAGTTCATATTTTGGATCATTTTGACTTTTTCCAATAATGGCACGTATTGTCACCCCTGTATAATCGATCCAACTCTTAGGCACTGCAAAATAGAGCGTGTAAGTAGCCGGCACTCCCCCCTCACTAACTGCCTGCACGTTATCCACGCTTCTTGCGGCGTACATCTTCTGCGGCTGTTCGGTCGGTTCCGGGGTGGCGGTGGGGGTCACGGTCGGCACAGGGGTGGCCGTTGCGGTGGCTGCCGGTTCCGGGGTCGGGGTGGGTTCTGCCGTGGGCTCCGGCGTTTCGGCCGGGGCGGGCTGCTCCGGCTCGGCGCTTTGTTCCGGTTCCGGGGTAGCGGCTTCCGGCACCGGGGTGGCGGCGTTCTGCTCCGGCAGAGCGGTATCCTCCCCGGAGGCCGTTCCCGGCTTATCCTCCAGCAGCTCTACTTTGTCAGGTGCGTCGGGCAGAAGGTCCACCTCGGCGTATACAGGCAGGGCCATTGCCATAACCAGGCAAGCGGTGATAAGCAGCGCTGTCAGCCGGCGCGCCCAACCTGTTGTGTTGTTTCCTTTTCTATTCAATCTGCTCACCCGCCTTTCGCGCTGGCTTGATGGAAGCACATTGTTCCACGGGAGATCCCTGTGAAACAGTAAAAGAAGCCAGCTTCTTTTACTTGCGCAACCGTTGCCATGTTGTTTTCAAAAAAAAAACCGCATCGAGTCTTCTCATTGCGCATTTACTTTTTATTTTCTTAATATAGCACCTTTACACCAGAAAGACAATACAATCCACGCAAATTCCTGTTTTTCAGCACTTTTACTGATTGCGCTTTCCTCCAATTATATAATGTGTTCAAAGCCTTTGTATAATTTACTCCTGATTTTCTTTTTGGTAGCGGTCACTTTTATATACTTTGACCGCGCGTTTATGATCCTCTGCGCACACAGAGCGCAACTTTGCGGCAAAATTCGCCTTTTTTGTTGCATTTTCCTGTTTTTGCGCAATTATTTGTTTCGCATGCGCCTGTTTGCGGCGGGGCCTGGCGGCTGGGTGGGCGCCTTGTGGGAGGGATGGCAGGTTTGCGGCGCACGGTTCCCGTTTTTTTGCGGCGCGATGGGTACACCGCGCCCCTGCAAACGGTTTGCGGTGTTTGCGGCGGCGGGTGCGGGTTTGGTGGATTGCACGCCCGCCAACGGGACGCCGTTCTCCCTTTACAACGGGGTGCGGGTTTGCTGCAGATATGCCATTCGCTTTTTTGTCCCCCCTGCCCTGCCCCTGATTCCCGGTTCCCCCTTGCCGATCTCTATCTGCGCCAGCTCCTGAGGTGCATCTGAGAGCAACGAAAATAGCGGATCTTTCGCAAGCACAGAATCCGGCTGCGTTTGCGAAATATCCGTCATTTTCTTTGTTTTCAGATACACCTCCAGCTCCCAGCTTTCAATCTATCCTGTGTAAACTGCAACCCCTCACGCGCCATTCTGTGCGGCACTTACCTTATTATAAAAGGGGTGCTACCCTGTGTAAATTTGCAACTGATCTATTTGAAGCAGCTGTGAGCTGTTGCAATTTTGCACAGGGTATTGCCCGCATTCTGTGCCGAACATTCCCGAAACGTGTTGGAAAAACGCACAGGATTGCCTTGTTTCCCTATGCCGCTTACCGTTGGAAAAACGCACAGGTTACCCCCGGAACAGTTGCATTTTACACAGGGTATTCCCGCTCCCCTGCCCCGCCGTGACCCGCGTACCTGTTGGAAAACCACACAGGATAGGCCCGTTCCCCCCTGTTGCAATTTACACAGGTTTGGCTGTTTTTGGCTTATTTGCAACTTTACGCAGGTTGCTTTCCGCACAGGAAAATGGTGGTGGAATGCACAGGCTGCAGTTGGTTGAACACACAGGTTTGCGTTGTTAAATTACACAGGCTCTACCTATTACTAATATAGAACTAAACAACTAAGCCATAATAACAACCAGAGGTAAGCCGGGAGATGGGGGAGAACGGGAAAAAATTGGTGTTGCCATTCCATCAGGTTACAGAACCCTGAAACAGCAGGACAGAAAAGCACAAGAAAACCCTGTGTAACCTGCACCCGGGCTGCAACCCCAACAGGATATATGGCAAACCACAACGCAGGTGTTGCATTTTGCACAGGGTAATGGCGGTGAAACCCTGTGTAAATTTGCAATTCTTGCGCTGGACAACAGGATGTGCTATAATGTTTAGCATGATGTGCGTGACCACCCGGGATACAGCAACCGATATAGGAGGCCCCTGCTTATGGCGGCAAGTAAACAGAAAAAAGATGATCCGTTTGTCGTTACGTTTGAAGAACGCGGGGACCAGACCATCGTTCGCAAATCCAATGACCTTGTACAGATGACGCGCAACAACCTGACGCTGAGCCAGCAGCGCCTGATGCTGCATATTTTTTCGATGATTAAGCCGGAGGATACGGACCTGCCCTCTTATGAGCTGAGCATTTATGATTTTATCAAGATGACCGGCATGGACCCGCACAGCGGGGCGCTGTACAAGCAGGTGCGCAAAAATATTGAGGAGCTGGCCAACGCGCCCATCCAGTGGATCAAGAATAACGGAACTTCTACGGTGGAAACATTCCGCTGGATCGATAAAGTGCGCATTGATGAGGGCCGCGCGCGCATGACCATCACGCTGGATCCGGTGCTGAAACCGCACCTGGTGCAGCTGAAAACCCTGTATACCACCATGGATGTGACCTACACCATGCTGATGCGGTCCACCTATTCCATCCGCATATACGAGCTGTGCAAGAGCTACCAGAGCCTGTACCTGAAAAAGAAAGCGGCCGGGGAACCGCTGGTATGGAACCTGAGCATGCTGTATGAACAGCTTTCGTATACGGCCAACCGATGGTCGGATTTCCGCCGCCTGGCACTGGAAAAGGCAAAGGCGGAAATTAACGAAAAGACGGATATTATTTTTAATTACGATGTGTACGAAAAAAAGGGGCAGAAGGTTCTTTCGCTGGTGGTAACGATTGACCCGGTGGATGATGCCGCCGCACAGGCCAACCTGGACAGCATCAACAGCACAGTGCGCAAAAAGAGCAAAAAGAAGGGCCGCCCCACCGTGGCGATTGAGGATTCGCTGCTGGATGACCCCAGCGTGATCACCTTTGATTATGTTTCGGCACCGGAAACAACGATCCCCTATTCCTTTGGACGCCACCGCACCGAGCTGCGGGAGGAAATTGTTGTGAAAGCGCGCATGGATCAGCTGCGCGCGGAGATTACGCCCGAAGAGCTGCACGCGGTGGAAGTGATCATTGATGTGTTGGCAGATGCCTGCTGCACCATCCAGGCAGGCGATGGCGAGCAGGACGGCGGCAACAAAACGGTGTTTGGAAAGATGAATGCCATCATCCTGGATTGCGGCGGGCTGACCAGTTGGCTGGCCGGTGTGGCACCCCGCTATGCACAGGAGATCATTCCCCGGTCGCAGACGATGCGCAGCCCGGCGCGGTACCTGAACAAGGTGCTGCGCGAGGATATGGATAACTATCGCATTTATATTTTCCGCAAGGCAAAGCCGGCAGCCGAACCCAAAGAGGAGCTGTTGGAAGCGGAGTACCATGTGATGGACGAGCCGGTGCAGCAAACGCTGCCGGAGCCTGAGCCGCCCAAGGTAGAGCTGATTCCCGAAACGATTGTAAAACGGCAGGATATGCGAAAAGAGTTTGCAAAGTTTGTAGATGATGGATACCTGGAAAAGACGTTGACGAGCGGCCAGCGCGGCGCTTACCACGAAATTTACCGCCACCTGGCAGCGCGGTGCGTGCCATCGCCTTCCAGCCTGCGCAATGGGCTGAAAGACGAAATGCGGCTGCATTACCTGGCCTGCATGAATGAAGTGATTGAAAAGTATGGCAGCCTGACCCCATTGATGGAAGCTATGGCGCATGAACTGGACTTTGATGTGTTCTGGGCAAAGGCCGCCAAGGACCCCAACGTGAATAACCCGATGGGGCTGTTCTACCACATTATTGAAGAACGCGCGCTGAACCCGATCGGTACCATAATGAACGACCAGGCACAACGGCAGAAGGTTGCCGCCAAGGAAAAAGGTGAAAAAGATAAGTGGCACAACGAAAGCTGGATGGATGCTTTTGAGGAAGATATCCCGGATGACAGCGAAGAGTAATTGAGATGAAGCGGAGCGGAACATCCGGGAGCGCTATTATAATAAGGTAAGCAGCGGCTGGCAGATTGCTGGCCGCTGCTTTTTTGTTGGGGTGCAGCTGAGAAATGGAAATATCCGGCGTTTTTTGATTTCAGATAGACCTTGGGCAACACCGCACAATTCCCGCCTTACGGCTTAAGCACCGCTCCGACGGCTGC
>ERZ827522.1440-NODE-1440-length-20857-cov-2.754447_pt1 | contig 20857 bp, 16 predicted proteins | sample MGYA00519580_ERZ827522 | MGnify/ENA primary metagenome ERZ827522 (study PRJEB31778, sample SAMEA3449340) | human gut metagenome | biome: human gut; feature: human-associated habitat; material: faeces | place: United Kingdom | collected 2010/2012 ... | reverse complement strand
CCAGCGCCGTCGGCATTCGCCGCACCATCAGCAGCATTGCCAGCAAGATCATCGCCCGTCGCCGCCTGCGCAGGCGTTGCGGAATCGCCCGCAACCCCGACGCCCGCGGTCGTGCCCGCAGCCACAACATCATTCGCGGCAGGAGCTGCAGACTGAATGCTTGCCGCGCCAGTGTCAGCAGTCGCTCCTTGCTGCGTGGTGCCCAGCGCCTTGTTCAGAGCATCGAGCGTAAACACGATTTTGCCGAAATCGATGCTTCCGTTAACATCGTTCGTCGCGGTCACACGTTCGGGCATGGGAGCGCCATCCTCGTTCGCCGTAATGGAGAACGTGAATTTGTCCGTGATGTCGCCTGGGGTCAAGCCTTCGGCGCGGCTCAAATGCTTCACGCCCGTCACGCTCACCGACGCATCGCCCGTTCCGTACGTGTTCTCGAAAGCCAACCCCTTATCGCCAGCCTCGATAGTCACAGCAAGCGTGCCAGAACCGTCATCGACAGCATTGATGGTGAACGGAATCGACTGAGTCGTTGCGGTAATGCCACGATCAGAGAGCCCGTCAGTTTTCTCGTACGCAATGCACGGAATAGTCCAGGTTACAATGCCCCTGTCGTTTGTCTCCTTCGTGGCAGAGCGCTTCGCGACCAGCTCGTTCAGCTTCGCCGTATCGAAGTTCAGCGTGTCGAACGCAACCACGCCGTCGGCCGCATTCGTCGCCATAGTCGCCATAAGCACATCGCTGCCCGCCGCTTCCCCTTCAGCATACTGCATGCCAAAGGCGAACTCGCCTTCAACCAGCGCGCGGCCGCTCAAGGTTTTCGTCGCATTCACATCAACGCTTCCCGAAGCGGAATAGCTGTTTACAAACGCAACCTTTGCCGCATCGGCGGCTGGGCTATCGCCCGTCTTGTAGGTATATGTCGCAGCATCGGGACCGCCGGAAACCGTCGTGGTCGCCATAAGCGTTGCCGTAGCGGGATCATCGCTCACGGCAATCGCCACCGTGCGAACAGCCGTATCGAAGGTGTATCCGTTGCCCGCGTCGCCAAGCTCGGAAACGGTATACGTGAACGTTTTGCCCGCGTCGAGCTGTGTGAATTCCACATCGCTGCACACTGGCACGCTCGCCGCCTTACCATCCGTGGCAGCAGGCATATCGAACACCTTGCCGTTCATGGTCAGACCAAGCACCGCAGCCGACGCCTCGTCATGAGGCACAACCCGAATCCGGAACTGACCCTGGGTCATGTCGCGGCCGTTCAAGGTTTTCGTCAGCGTCAGTCCGCCAGCAGCCGTGTAGTTAAGGCTCGTTTCGTACTTGTTCACGAACATGCCGTTCTCGGTCGAGGATGTAGCAACCAGGTGGCCCTCGCCATCGTCGGTCACCGTCACATAAATCTTCGCGACATTCGTGCTGTACTGGATGCCGGCCTTCGCAGGGTTGGGTTTGATTTCGTTCACCGTATAGACGAACGTCTTGCTCGCGACTGCGCTGCCATCAACGAGCATATCGCTCGCCGTGAACGTGATGTTGCCAAAATCAAACGCCACCGCCTCGCCATCTTTGACGCTCGTCGACTGAACAGTCGTAGTCGCGCCGTCGGAAGGCATGGGAGCGCCTTGCGTTTCGGCCACAATCGAGAACGAGAAGCTGTCGCTTTCGGTCCAATCGCGGCCCTCAAGAACCTTGTTCAAACCGAAGTTCGTCGTGGCATATTCCGTATTTGCCGGTGCGTAGGTATTCGTGAAAGCCACCGTCGGAGTGCCACTTTCAACCAGCTTGCCGTCGACATACGTCGCCACATCAAGGCTTATGCCGTCCTTCAGGCTTACAACGATTTTCACCACATGGGGCGCTTCATCGTAGGTCACGCCAGCGAGTTTGGCATCGTCACCGGGAACAACTTCGCTCACGACGAACTCAAACGTCTTGCCCGCGTCGGCCTGCGTAAACGCGGTGCCGTCAATCGGCTTCATGACGTCGGCCACGCCTGCGGCGCGATCGTTCGGGTTGCTGAACTGGAGCACGCCACTGCAGTTTTCGTCAACGCGCTTGAGCAGTGCCTTCGAGGCATCATCGGCTCCTTCGATGTTGAAGGCAAATTCGCCCGCATGCATCGTGCGACCCTTGAGCGTCTTCTTCACCGCAAGGCCACCAAAGCTACCGTATGTCTTTTCCTCGGAATACACGTTGGTAAAAGTCGCCCCACCGTCGTAAGAGACCTCGGCCCGCAAAGTGCCCGAATGGTCGTCGGTCACCTTGACTGTCACCAGGCACTCATGGGTATCAAACGCGATGCTGCTCGCCTGCGCAGCTTCGGAATCCAGTGCCTTGCCGCAGTAAGCGTTTTCGACCATCTTGAACGTATACGTGCCAGGTTTGGCAAACGAAAGCTTATCGAAGCTGAAGGTCTTCGGAACGTCATTTGCCAAGCCGCTTACCGTTGCCTGCTTCGCAAAATCGGCGCGGAACGCATCGGTCGCGGCCTTATTAGCCGGCACCAGGCCGAACCCGAAGCTTTCCGCTTCGGTCATCGCGCGGCCTTGGAACACCTTTGTGCCAGAAATCGCGACCTCGGCAGGCTTGGGGCTGTAGCTGTTTTCGAATGCGAACGCCTTCGCATCTGTCGTGACAGCTTCCGCATCGGTCGCGACACCCTGCTTAGAGTACGCAACGCTCAGCTCGATATGGGCATCGGCTCCCTTTTCAACCGTGACAGTCGCCTGCCACACTGTGGGGTCATACGTCACACCAGGCAAACCTTTGCCAGCAGCCAGGTCTTTCGCATCGACCCACGCATTGTCGACCTTCACCACTTCAGAAATTTCGTAGACATATTCCTTGCTTTTCGCGTCACCCAAGTCGCTCAGGTTGAATGTCGCCTGAGGGAACGCGATGCTTCCGCTTGCAGAAACCGTCGACACCACGCCACGGTAGTCAACGTTGGTGGCGGTTTTACCCGTCACGACCTCGACGCCATCTCCTGCGGGCAACGGAGCCGAAGCGTCGGTCGTTTTCGCCATCACAAAGAACATGCCCGGCTCGAGCGCGCGCTCGCCCGTTGCGTCTTTCCACGTTTTCGTGCCGCTCGGGTTCCAAGCGACGCTCTGGTCGCTAAACTCATTCGTAAATGCAGCAAGTTCGGCATTTTCGGGCTTCGTGAGCTCAATGCCGTCGTCACCCGCAAGCTTCGTCATGGCAGATTCAACCGAAAGCGTGCCGTCATGTTTATCGGCGACAACGACCTTTACCTCGTACAAAGCTTGCGACATGGAAACGCCCGGATTAACGGTGCTGTCTTCTTCCGATTCGTAAATCTGGTAGATATACGTGCCCGGCTGCGTGTACACGATGTCGCCGAAGTGGAAACCAACCTGCGTGCCCGCGGGCGTGCCTTCGGGCTGCGTTACCTCAAGACGTGCCACGCCATCGCTTGCACCTTCGGGCATCGGAGCGACCACGGACGTATGAGCATCTTTCAGCAGGAATGTGAATTTATCGCTGGGCAGCCAAACGCGGCCGTTGAGGGTCTTCGCGCCCGCAAGCGCAGTTTCGCCTTTCAGCGTGCCCTGCGCAGCGTATGTGTTCACGAACTCGGCCTTCGCAACCTCGCCCGCTACAACCGCGCCCGTCGCGGCAATCGCCTTGCCTTCGGCATCAGTCGGAGACGACTGCAAGAAACCAGGGTTCGCATGTGTCAACGAGCCATCGTCGGCAGGCACATTCAGCAACTCCTCAACCGAATAGTCGGCGTTTGGAGCAACGCCATACACGTACAGCGTTTCATCGGCCTTGATCGAATGCGTTGCTTTTCCATTCTCGTCAAACGTCAGCTCAAACGGGTCGCCGCACACGTCTCCCGCGGCGTTCTTCACTTCGGCATGCAGCGTTTTACCCGCCGCAGCCTCTACCGTGAGCTCGAAATCAAACGACTTGTCGGAATAAGCGGCCGCATCGAAACCCTCGGGCATATCGAGCGTCTTCGAAACCGCCAACGTTCCCGGAATTTCGACCGACAGCTTGCCGTTGTTGCCCAAATGCGGAATAACCGTCGTCGCGGCCGAGGTCGACGTCTCGCTGTTCCACTTCGGGTTCAGCACGTCGGTCGCCGTGCCGGTGATATTTTCCGCCTTCGACTTCGCGAGTTCATCGATATACGTCAAACGTGCCGTGCCGGCCTTGAAATAGGCATTGCCGCTGGCGTCGTACGCAAGAGCGCCCGAAAATTGCTCGGCCGTGCCAGATGGGAAGCTCACGACTTCCGCTTGAGAAACGGCAGCGCCGCCTTCGCCCATCGCAAAGAAATGATTCTGGTAGTAATGCGTTCCACCCGCCTCGATCGCGCCGCGAGTCGCAGGCTGCGTGCACGCTTCATCAGAATAAATGGGCGTATCGCTCGTGAAGTAGTAATATGCATTGCCCTTCGAAGGATTGAAGTGCGAAACCGCATCGCCCAACGCGGCACCCGGGGTGAACGCATTCGCGTAGAAATTCACCTTGCCGTCTTTGGTATTGTCCGCGATGTATTTCGCCATGGCTTCATCGGGGTTCGCAACAAACGCAAGCGCATCGGGCTTAATGCTCGACGTGAAGAAAACGCGCAGCGGATACGTATCGCCTACCGTCATAGTGCCCGCAGTTTCATTCACATTGAAGTCGCGCAGAGGAATAAGGCCCGCAGGAACTTTCACCTGAACCTTATCGCCCGTGGCCACATCGCTCGATTTCGTCACGGTAATCACGATATTGCCCAGGCTCGCAGTTTTGCCGTTCAGTTCGGTCGTGCCTGCAAATGTGTAGGTATCGGCGGTATCGGTCGTGGTTTTCGTCACGTCGCTAAACACATGGTTGTTCACCACGATCGCTTCGAATGCGTCAACCTGCATGTACGAGCCCAGCGAGTCGTCGAACGTGATGTAGCCATCGCTCATCTCAAAGCCCTCGCGAGCGCCCTTCACGATTTCCTTCGAGATGTCTTCGAAGATTTTCGAGAGCTCGCTGGCGCTCGAAGCAGACTTATAGAAGTCGGACCCTTCAGCGCGATTGCCGAAGCTCCACTTCCACTCGCCACTCAACCAGTATTGTGTATAGGTATAGGCAGCTGCAGGGTAGTTGCTCGAAGCCGCCTGCATGAATTTGTTTTCGTTGGAGGCTGTATTCACATCGGCTTTCGGATTTGCGTCCTTGAAAATGCCAATGGTATACACCGAAGCGCCCGCGTCTTTCATGGTTTTCGCGGCGGCGATAGCGTCAGAGGCAACCCCATTCGAGAATTCACTTTGAGTCGTCGGCGTACCATCGGTAAAGAAAATCACAATCTTTTTTGCATCGGAACGCTTGGAGGTTTGGCCATGCGCAAGCTCCATGCCAGCAGCCGCATTCGTAGCGCCCGCCGGTTTAATGGCGTTGATGGTGTCTTTAAACGAGCTCTTCGTCGTTTCGCTGCAAGCCGTCATGTTTTTCATGACCTGGCTGTAGTTGTATGTGTACCCACCCTTGCGATACGTGTCGTTGCCAACCTTATTTGACTTCTCGCCGGCGAACTTCACGATAGAAACCTGATGCTGCTTCGATGCGTCGGAAATGCTCGCATTTTGCGTTGCAATCTCGTCGATAAACGCGTTTGCGGCATTCTTCAGCGCATCGATGCGTTTTCCGCCGGTCATGTCGTCATCCATAGATCCCGATGCGTCGAGCACAAGCACGATGTCGAGCGGCGTGGTCGACGTCGACGCGATGTTCGATGTAGAGGAAAGCACTGAAAGCGCCGTGATGAAATCGGAATCGCCCTTAGAAACCGTAGCACTCATGGCGCTTGAAATGCCAATATCGTTAGTCGATACCGTTTTGTCGGTCCAAATACGACCGATATTTTGGGTCGTATTTTCGACGACGCCAGACCAATCGCCCATCGTCGATGCGTCGGCGATTGTCTCAATGTTTGCTGCCGCGCGAATCTGTTCCGCGCGCGACGACGCGCTCGATTCGTCGGCCAAAGCCGTGCTCCCAATCAAGGGAAGCAGTGCGAATGCGAGCAGCGCCGCAATCGCCATTTTCAATCGCTTCATGGTGTGGCCTCCTTCATGCTTCCCGCCTTATGCGCCCATTGCTTGACCCTTCCTACTTTCATGCACGGCTCCTTTCGCCCAAAGATAGTCACCATGATTATTCGATCCCTTTTGTTTCTGCGGAAGTGCCATTTCGCAACGAAAATGGCCAAAATGGGCCGCGACCTACTTTCATTTCCTACAAAGAAAGCCCTGACGCCGGAAGGTTCGTATGTGCGACGCGGCAGGCAAAAAGAGGGCCGTATTTACGAACCCTCTGAAGAAAACGCAGGTAGAAACAAAGAAGTCAGCTTTTGCGCTCGGAACGCACGCTTAGCCCGCAGCGACCTGTCGCCATCGCCGCTACGAAAACGTTACGTCCGCCGGATTCCAGAGGCGCGAATGGTCGCTTCTATATGAGAAACTTTTATATACTTATATATCTCTTAGTTACTAACATTCGTTTGAAAAGCTTGCTTCTATTTCAATGTAGGAGCTTTTTAGAAGCTATCGACTCTCAACATTGCAATTGCGAGACATGCTGCCAGGCTTCGTTGTTGTGCGGCGCGCATTCAACTACAATCGACGGCGAAATCGAAATTCCGACCAAGGGAGGAAATCATGCCCACTCGCGACGAGCGCCGCGCTGAAGCCGCCAAGCATTTGGCTCTTATGAAAGGCGCATTCGCCAAAGAAACCCAGGCGACCATTGATGCCGCTGTTGTCTACGAAGACGGCGACGCGCTCGCGCTCGAGTTGCCCGAGCCCACCGCCGAGGCAACCGAAACCCAGGTGACCACCGATTTCACCACCACCGCGCTTCGCCGTGCACAAGGCAAAACCGCCATTGTCGACCCCGTTTCTTACACGCGCCCCGGCGGTGCCTACGAGGATGGCTCTTTCGGCCCCGAGCAAATCTTGTGCTCGGAAAGCAACCTCTACCCCGTTCTGTGCGGTATGAAGTCGGCCTACCACGACCAGAACCGCAGCTACATGTGCGGCATGCTGCTCACGAGCCGCGCGATGTACTTGCCGAACGTCGTTTTCATTCGTGAAGGCGAAATTCGCGAGGCGAACGTCATCGCCGTGCCCGAACCCAACCGCGAGCGCGCCCTGGAAAACCATCGCTCCGAACGCGAATGCCTCGATTGCCTGGCGGCCCGCATCGAAACCCTGCTCAACATCGCGGCTACCAACGAAATCGAAACGCTCATCGTGAACGCCTACGCATGCGGACGTCAAGGCTTCCAACCCGCCCAAGTCATCGAGCTTTTCCAGCAATGGATTGCCGCTCACCCTGGCGCCATCAAAACCATCGTGTTCGCCGTGCCGCGCGCAAGCTTTGATGCGTTCGACGAGGCGTTCGGCCAACCCGCGCCCGTCGCTGAAGAGGTCGTCGCGCCCACCGAGGAACAGGAAGACGACGAATTCGACTTCCGCGCAATCGATTTGCCCGAAGGCATCACCATTCGCTAGAAGCGATGCCGACGAAGATCTTCGCGCGCAAAGCGATGCGACTCAGCGCAGGCCAACGCGAACCGAGGGCCAACGCAAGCCAACAAGAAAAGCGCTGGATGCAACATACGCATCCAGCGCTTTTTGTTTTCCAATATATACATCGCGTCCAGCGGGCGGTTGAGGGCGGCTGCGCCATAGACGCATAGCTTGCAAAATGGGAATTGCAAAAAGCAAGCAGACGGCCGGCTCAAAGTGGCCCCAGAAACAACCCCCGCAAACCGAATAGGCGCCCCTACTACCCCATCCAAACGACCACGCCGCGAAAAGTCTTGCAACGCAGCACCAAGCAGCCGTCGAACACGTGAATCGACAAACGGCGCTCGCCCAAAGCGACCGTCGTATCGCCGTTTCGGCACGTTATTCAATCGGCCCCATGAGGAACATATTGTGCGTCGACTGGAACAGCAGCTTGCCCGTCACCGCCTCGCGCGTGGTCACGCGAATCACGGCCGTCGAGCGGCCCTTGTGCAAAGGCTCGGTCGTCACGTCGACCTTGCAGCACGGCACCGCCTTGAAGAAATTGATGCTCGCGGAATTGCACACGTTGTTCACGCCAAACGAATACGTCGCGAACCCGCAGCCGATTTCTCCAATGAAATAGCCCGTGCCGCCATGGATACCGCCGCGATAATTGCCCAAGCTTTCGGGAATGTCCATCGTGAAGTGCACATACCCAGGCTCGCTTACCTCGACAATCTCAATATTCTCTCGGAACTCGGGCGCTTCAGGAACGTTGCACCACATCTTCTCGATCAGCTTCTCGTCAACCATTCCGATCCCCCTTCCGCATTCAAAAAAATTGTTCGCACCAACAACGTCAGCTGCCTTCATCGGCGTCATTTTCGTGCAACCGTCACATTGCATCAATAAACAACTTCCGTTATCTGTGGAAAGAAGTCGAGCGCAGGCCAGTCCGCCTTCTTCCGCCTAGGCCTTGCGCACTAAATAGCAGCAATGGATTTTGGCATTGCGCTCGAAATCGTGCGGAATGGTCTGCGGCGTAATATCCTCAATTGCCACGCCCGCCTCGGCAAGCGCTTCAACATCAGGCTTGAAATTGCGCAGATTGCAGCTGAACACCGCTACGCCGTCGCGCTCGAGCAAGCGCACCACATTCGTCAGCAGCTTCACGTGATCGCGCTGCACACTCCAAGTGTTTTTGCCCATGGCCTTCGAATTCGAAAACGTAGGCGGGTCCACGAAAATCAAATCGAAGCGGCGCCCCCCGCGCGCCTCACGTTCAATCCACTGCAACACATCGGCGCGCACGAATCCGTGCTCGGGACCATCGCAGCCGTTCAATTCCATATTGCGATGTGCCCACGACAAATAGGTCTGCGATAAATCGACCGTAAGCGTCGATTTTGCGCCGCCCACCGCCGCATGAACCGTGCAGGTACCCGTGTACGAGAACAGGTTCAAAAACGACTTGCCTTTGGCCATGCTTCCGACCATTTCGCGCGTCACGCGGTGATCGAGGAAAATGCCCGTATCCAAATATGAACCCAGGTCGCACTCGAACACGTTGCCCGATTCCTGCGTATAGAGCACATGCCCCTCTTTTTGCTGGTCGGTATATTGCCCGCCGCCTTTTTCGCGACGGCGTGTCTTCAAGAACACGCGCTCGCGAGGAATGCCGAGCGTTGCCGAAGCGATTTCCACCGCATCGTCCAGACGGGCGGCAGCCTTCGCCGCGTCGATTGATTTCGGCGCCTGATACTCGGCTATGACCAGGCAACTCTCGCCTTCGCTTTTCCATACGCCATCATATCGGTCGATAGCCACGGCGAAATCGGGCAGGTCGGCATCGTAAACGCGATAGCACGAAATGTCGTTGTCGCGCGCCCACTTGCGACGGTCTTTCGCCACTTTGCGAAGACGCGCCGCGAACTGGTCGGCGCCCTTGTCGCGACACAGCACCTCGACTTTGCGCCCGCCGTCGATGTTGCCCACCATAAGGGGATACTGCGCAGGCAACAGTTCGAAAGCGGGCTCCGTGGCCGCCAGCTCAACATCGCCGCGAGCGCTGCGGGACGCGCCATTGCCACGGGACCCCCAATCGTTATGGGGTCGGCCATTGCCACGAAGTCCCCGTTCACCGCGGGACCCTCCATTGCCGCGCGAAGCGCCATTGCCACGCGAAGCACCACGACCACTTGGCCCGCTTTTGCGCGAATCTCGCCCCCGGAAATCGCCTCGTGCGCTCGAGCGACGCACTTCTTGGCCACCTTGGCCATCACGCGCACCACGCTTATCGCGCGATGGGTTTTGAAACTGCTCGTTTTGCGCCACTTACGCACCCGCCTTCACGCCAAATTCGAACGGCGGCTGAGCCACCATCTCAAGCACCAGCTGGCAACGAATAGAAAGCGGATCGCGGTTCTCGCTCAGAAACGTCGGCACCTCGGCACGCGGAAGAAGGAATGACTCGATAAATTCGGTCGACTCGCTGCGCGGCTCGGCCACACGTTCCACCTCGGCAAATACCATGGCGATGCTCTCGTCGCCCATGCCAAGCGACGAAAAACCAGGCTGCACGCATGCACGTGCGCTCACCGGCTGGCCGCACTCGTCGCGCACCAAATCGAAGCCGGTTTCTTCGCGCAGCTCGCGGGCCGCGCATTCCACGATGTCCTCGCCAGGCTCGCGCAAACCAGCGGGAAACGCCACGCACATGCGATTCATGGGGAAACGGAATTCGCGAATGAGCAGGAATTCATCGTTCGCCGTATGGCCCACAATGCACACCGCATCAACCTGGGGCGCAACGGTTCCCAGCGTCTCGATTTCGCTGCGATATTCCTCAAGGCCCTTGCGCGAAACCACGTCATATTTCAGCTCGCGCCCATTCGGCAAGCGATACGTCAGAATATATTTCTTAATCCAGCCATCGCTCACCTGCTCGATGCCGAGCAATTCGGGCAATCCGGCCGCCTCATCGAAGCTTGCCGTGCACACGTCTTCTTCCATAATCGCTCCTTCGAATGCCACTTGGTCGGCAGCGTTTACTGCAGCGTTTTTTAATCTGCACCATTGTATAGCGACGACGCGCGCAAAACAGAAGAGGACGGCAACGCCGCCGCGAAAACGGCTATCGCGCCCCATAGCAAGCATCGCGAACGTCGGCGAACATCGACGAGCATCGACGAGCATCGACAAGCGCCGACCGAACGGCCTCATTGCGAATGGTGACGCTTTTGACCGCGAAGAACGATTTGGTGGCCAAAACGGCCGCCATTCGCAAAATCGCGAAGCGGAAGTTCCCGACAAACGCCGCTCCAGGCCACCCCAGGCTCCCCAGAGACCGCCCCGAGTCCTCCGAGGGCACTTCAGCACGCCCAGAGATGCCCCTCTGAGAAAAAGAGATGCCGCATCGAGCGACCTTCCTTGCAAATGACGGCGTTTTTGACAACAAACGAGCCAGCGCTGGTCAAAACCACCGCCATTTGCAAAAGCAGCTTCCGGTCAGCAGGGGGCAGGCCCAACCGCAGTCCCGCCAGCCCGCCAGCTCGCCTCGAACAGCCCGTCAGCTCAAATCGACCAGTTCCTGACGTACGCGCTGCGCACGCTGACGTCCATTGACGCTCGGACCGCACACGCAATCAAATTCATAGGCAAGCAAACGAAGCGCCGCAAAACACACGGCAAGCGTTACCACGAGCGCCGCAAGCAAAATCGCGAGCTCCATGACAGACCCCTTTCCGCAAACGCAAAAGCTCCTATCGTATGCTCGCCGCGAGAGTTTCGCGAAAGAATCAAACCCTTTCGACGGGCGCGGGAAAAGTCCAATTCGTTGGAATCATCATGTCGCACGAACGTAAAACCCACGCAAAGCGCAGGTCAAAAATGAAATTCAACTTTTGAAGGCTACTTTGCAAAACGTGAAGATGCTGCCAAAGTGCCATGGACGTTTTTTCACATTTCCAAGAGCAGCTCCATGCGGGTGTACGATGGCGACCCCTTTTACCGAAAGCCTGGAGATGACCCACCCATGCGAGAACGCATCAAATTCCACAGCAAGCGACTTACGCTTTTCTTCATTCAGCTGGCCTTCCTTGCCGGCGTTTGCTACATCGGCGAAGCGGTTTCGGTCCATTTGCCCGTCGAGGTTCCTGCGAACATCTGCAGCATGGGTATTCTGCTCTCGCTGCTGATTTCGGGCATGATTGACGAGAGCAAAATCGAACTCGTATCAAGCTTCCTGCTGAAATACATGCCTGTATTCTTCATTCCTGCGGGCGTCACGATTCTGCGATGTCTCCCCATGATCGGCGACCGCATCGGCTGGTTCGCACTCGTATGCATCATCACCACCGTGCTCGTGTTCCTCTCCACGGCGCTCACGGTAATTCTTGTTGGACGCTTGCAGAAATACATCGCGGGCAAACGTGCCGGCAAAGATGTCCATCTGCGTGGCGTGTTCACAACCGAGACCGAAGGAGAATAGCCATGGATTTCGCATCAATTCTTGAAGCAGGCGGAAGCCTGGCGCTGAGCATTGGCGTGTTCGCGTTCGCCGTGTGGCTTAACCGCAAAACGAATTCCCCGCTCCTCAACCCCCTGCTCGTCACGGTGGCCATCATTATGATCGGCCTTACCGTGTTCAACATCCCCCTCGATTCGTACGAAAAGGGAGCAACGCTCATTTCGTCCATGCTCGGCCCCGCCACTGCCGTGTTGGCGTTCTCCATTTACCAACAACGCAAGATTCTGCAGAGCAATTTCCTGCCGATTTTCATAGGATGCTTGGTAGGATCCACCGTTTCCATGGTGAGCGCATACGGACTGTGCGAGCTGTTCGGCCTGGGCGACCAAGTGGCGCTTTCCACGCTGCCGAAATCGACCACCGCCCCCATCGCGCTTGCCGTGACCGGAGAGCTGGGCGGAACGGCGTCTATCACCATGGCGGCCGTCATGACCACGGGCGTTATGGGCGCCATCTTCTCGCCTATGTTGGCCAATCTGTTCCACATCAAGAACAAAGTGGCCCAGGGCGTGGCCATTGGCACGTGCAGCCACGCGGTAGGCACGGCGAAGGCCCTGGAAATGGGCAAACTCGAAGGAGCCATGAGCGGCGTGGCCATTGCGGTATCGGGCCTGCTCACCTGCTTTATTGTTATTGCGGCTACGTCCATTATGTAAGGAGCGAACTTGGGTAGCATTCCTACTCTTGACTTCATTGGGGCAAACACGCCAGCGGCAGCAGACCAACTTGCGGAAGAAACTGCCATAGAAACGGCGCACGGCGTCGTGTGGCCAAGCGCCCCACAGTGCGTTCATGGCGCGATTTTCGATCTGGACGGAACCCTGCTCGATTCCATGCCTTGGTGGGACGACTTGGGCGAGCGTTATCTTCGTTCACTCGGCAAAACGCCCGAGCCAGATATTCGCTATCACTTCAAGCGCCTTACCATGGAGGGTTCGGCGCGCTACATGAAGGAAACTTACGGCCTGGAGCAGTCGATTGAAGAAATATGCACGGGCGTAATGAGCGGCATTGAGTTCGCCTACCGAGATTGCATCCAATGCAAGCCAGGCGTCATCGATATGCTTGAGGCGATGCGCGCAGCGGGCGTCGCCATGTGCGTCGCAACCGCCACGCGTCGCGACTGCGCGCTTGCAGCCCTCGAAAGGCTCGACATTCTTAAATATTTCTCGGCGCTGTTCACCTGCACTGAAGTGGGCGCAAGCAAAACCGAGCCCGACATTTTCGAGCTGGCGCTTTCGCACCTTAGCACCCCGCGCGAAACCACGTTTGTGTTCGAAGATTCGCTGCACGCTATCGAAACGGCGCATGCGGCTGCCTTCCCCGTGATGCTCATCGACGAACCGGCCAGCGCAGACGACGCGAAAGCATGCCAAGCCCTCGCCGACGTACGCCTGAAAAACTTTACAGCCTTCTCAACGCTCTAGTCGCGGAAGTGGCGCACATCGTAACTTGCGACCTGTTAAATGCTCGTAGCGTTTAACAGGCACGGAAAAGGAAGGAGGGGAGCGAGCCCGGTGCTCACTCCCCTCCTTTGATGAAACGACGAATGCGTTCCGGTTAGATTTCGCCCGCTTCGGCAGCCTTCAAGGCCTGTGTCAGCTGATCGGCGCAGCTCGTGGTGCGACGACCGCAGGTATTGCCCTCTAGAACAGAAACAACCCAGTCGACGGGCTTGCCCTCGATGAGCTTTGAGATAGCCTTCAGATTGCCGTCGCAGCCGCCGACGAAGCTCACGTTGTGCACATTGCCGTCGACGATATCGAAATTGATTTGGCGCGAGCACGTGCCGCGCGTATTGAATGTATGCATGCCATTCCCCCTTGGAACTTCTCGTGATACCCGCACAGCTTACCATGATGAACTCTCATAGGCAGGCTATAATCAATCGCACTGAATACTTGCAGAATTCCTAAGGAGGTGACCATGCCACAACCCGCCCGCGCCCTTGCCGGTGCCGCATGCGCGCTCGTGTTGAGCACCACCATGTTCACCCCCACGGCCTTCGCCGACGACGCCAAAGGCGATGACGCCACAACATCCCGCAACGCCATCTCCGCCGCTGCCGATTCTATACGCGGAGAGCTTGGCCCCGCACTTTCAACATACGACCAGGCGAAAAAGACCCTCGAAGCCCTCGAAGCGACCGATATCGCCACTGCCCGCGTTCAGGGCCTGCAAGATATGATGTATGACGGCACCGAAAAGCGCCCCACAGTCACTCTGCGCATTGACTCGGTCAAAGACGGCAAGAATACCGAGACATCACTTCGCGAGGGCGTCGATTTCAACGTGCAATTCGATGGCGACCTGGTCAATCCCGGCACCGTGCACGTAACCATCACCGGCGCAGGCGACTATACGGGCACCGTGGAAACGGGTTTCGTGATTCTTCCGGCCGACTTGGCGAACGCAACCATCGACATGATTCCCGACCATGTACGCACAAGCTACCCCATTGAGCCCGACCCTGTCGTGAAACTCGACGGACGCACCCTTGCAAAGGGCGTCGATTACGAGGTGTCTTATTCCGAAAACGTGAACGAAGGCACAGCGACGCTCATGGTGAAGGGCATCGGCAATTGCGCTGGCGACACGCACGCGACATTTCAGATTATCGCGAATCCCAAGGAAGGAAAAATCGGTTATCGGGCCGTGTTCCCTTACGTAGCTGCTGCCGTGCTGGCCTGTTTCGCCGCGTTTGTCGTGCTGGCGGGCGCCCTTATCCATAAACGTCGCAAAGCAAAGCGGTTGCAAGCAAAATAAACTATGAAGGACGCGCATCCCCATCGAATTCGCGTCCTTTTGCGCATCCGCGCCAAGCCGCGTCGCAGATGCAAAAGCTCCGCGCCAGCATTAAACCGCGCTCCAACCCTAAACCTGCATTTCGTCATGCGCTCCATCGAGCTGCATCTCGAACGCAAAAAGCCCGGAATGAATCTTCATCCCGGGCTTTTTAAGCCTTATCCAACGAGAAGGCTGCGTTTATTCGAACAAAACCTGATTGTCTTCGTCGTCTTCCACCGCGAATGCGTTCCATGCCCCCGAATCGGCGAAGGCGAGGAAATCATCCGTAGGAATGTCCATGCGCAGGCCCTCTTCGTCGAACGTGCCATTGAAACGCTCTTCGAATTTCGCCCTCACTGGACCGTTCACGGGGCGCGAGAACCATACCCACGACGCCACCGGACCGCCCGCGTCGTTGAAGTCGGCGCCAAAGCCAGCGTCAACCGGCGTGCCGTCTTTACGTTGAATCATATATTCGTCAATCGCGAAACAGCCATCGAACTGCATGCCCTCAATGGAGCTATCGACGGTGTTGCCCTTTTCGAAGAACGTGATTTTCACCGTGCCTTCCGCGGGTTCGACGGCAGCAGCGTCACCCTTGTCCATGAATTGCGCGGCCATCATTTCCGCGAGAGCTTTTTCGGAATCACTCAGCATGCTTCCTCCATTCCAAAACGCCGCCCCATCAGCGACGCATAACGACATGTCCTTAATATAGTCGAAGGTCGCAGCGCGTGCACCAAATGTGCCCTTCCAATCGCAAAGCGAGACGAATTCGCCTTTATCCATAGGCTCGCCCTATTTATCACGCGCGAATAGACCCACAACGACAACTGCGACGAAACAGGGGCTTTCTTTTCGTCGCTGCGCTTTTCGCGACTTTTCAGCGAGCGAAAGTCGAGCGCACTACAATGGGCTCATTCACGAAAGGACCCATGGGCCTAGAAAATTCATTGCGAAGGAGTTATGCGATGTTTTGCGTTTATTGCGGCACAAAACTCCCCGATGAAGCACGATTCTGCTTCATGTGCGGAAAGAAAGCCGAACCCGCCGACAATGCAGAAAATACCGTTGCCGCCAACAGCGGAAGCATCGATGAAGAAGGATTCGACATCGAAAATCAAGAGGCCCCCACAACCAGCTCCAGCGAGAAAAACCCCGACACACCAGAGCTTGCCATTGAAGACGGCCTCATCGAAGATGCCCACGACACGTTCGCGACGGCCAACGAAAGCGGCCCAGACGAGACATCAGCGGAAGACCAATCCAGCGAACAAGCACACGGCATATCGGAATCCGCCGACGAAAACGATCACGACGAGGCTGAAGAAGCTCAGGGCTCGAACTCGGCCGAGCTCGACGCCCCGAACAGCTCGTCGAACGAGACAACCGTGATTCCCCTTGCCACATCGTCCAGCAAGACAACCGTGGTTCCGCTTGCCGCACCGTCGGACAAAACGACGATACTCCCCGGGTTCGGCGCCGAAAAAGCGGCCCTCGAGCAGGAAAAATCTGACGAAATCGCCGCGCTTGCAGCTCTCTATCCCGATGCCAACCCCGCTCAATTCTGCGACCCCACGCCTTTTGAGGCGAAAAGCCCCGACATTACCGAGTTCATCGCCCCCGCACCCATTAATGGCACCAAGCCCGCCTCTGCGGAGTCGGTTCATTACGCCGAAGGCCAAAAAAAGAAGAGCGCTGGCAAACGCGCCCTTCTTATCGCCTTCGTTGCAATCATCGCAGTGCTTGCAGCGGCCGCCGCATTCGGCATGTCATTCGACGTTTTACCTGATTAACGCTAGAACATCTCACGTTTATTGAATACGTACAGCTGCTCGAATTCCGACTGGCTCTTCGTAAGGTAAATAATGCCCTCGATAACGCCAATGAGCCATACCACGCCCGCCGCAATGCCGATTGTGAGCAGGCTGCCCAAAATAGTCACGCCCAACATAATGAAACCCGTGGTGTGATAGCCCAGATAAAACTTATGCACACCAAACACGCCCAAGAAAATCGCAAGCAGGCCTGCGGCAACATGGTCTTTCGTATGCACGAGCGGCTGCTGGTACGGAACCTGATAGGCACCTTGGCTCGACGCATAATAGCCATTGCTTTGCGAATAGTACGCTGCTTGACCCGGCTGCTGAGCACAAGGTTGCTGAGCGGCATAACCAGGCTGCGCATAGGATTGCTGCGGCTGGCCGGCAGGCTGCTGCGACGCCGCACCTTGCTGCCCATAGGGAGCGCCATTGAAGACAGGAGGCGCCGGCTTGGGAGGCTGCGACGTGGGCATGAAATCGGCAACGGCAGCCGCGACATAGGCAGGGTCGACCGGTTTGCCGTCGTCGTCAACGACCTTCTCAATCGGCGGGGTGTTCGGGAAAGCCTCGAAAGTCTCTGGCGCTGCAGTCGACACGTTGGGGGCGGGGGCGGGAACCGCTTCGACCGCGGAGGCGTTGGTTTCGGCAACGAAAGACCCCGTCATGCCCGAATCGGCAGCGGGCGCCTCGGATGAAATCGCGGGTTCGACGACCTCGGCAACCCCGGCAACCTCAGCCGAAGCAGCCAAAGCAGAAGAATCGCCCTCGGCAGACGCGCCCGCGCTCGTGGCCGCGGAAAGTTCCTCGAGGCGCTTGTTCATTTCTTCGATTTGACGCTTGAGCACCTCAATTTCAGCAGCATGCGCAGCCGCCGAATTCTTCGCCTCTTCAGCCATAACCCCTCTCCTTTTTCAAAACGGCGTATCGCGTCTATTCGCGATGCCCGAAATATGTGCTGGGGCCATACTATAACGAAAAAGGGCGACGGCCCTAAGCCGCCGCCCACCTGTTAAACGAGCGTTATGTTTTCGTAAGTTGCATACGCCGCGCACGCGGCGCAAAGCCTACTTCTCGGGAACTTTCGTCATAAGAACGAAACCGATGATGAACAGCACGGCAATGCTGAGCACGCCGATAGAGGAATTGCCGGTAATCTGGGTAAACACGCTCACGAGCAGCGTGCCAAGCACCGTTGCGTACTTGCCGAAAATATCGAAGAAGCCGTAGTACTCGTTGGCATGTTCCTTCGGAATGAGCTTGCCAAACTCGCTGCGCGAAAGGGCCTGGATGCCGCCCTGGAACAAACCGACGCACACGGCAAGCACCCAGAACTCCGCGGCGGAACGCAGGAAAAACGCCGCGAACAACGTGATGCAGAAATACGCGAAAATCGCGATGAGCAGCATGCGCTTCGTGCCGAATTTGCCCGCCAGGCGGCCATACGCGATAGCCGAGGGGAACGCCACGAACTGCGTGACCAACAGCGCAAGCACGAGCTGGGTGGAGCCGATGCCCAGATCGGTACCGTAACTCGTCGACATCGTGATAATGGTATGCACGCCATCGATATAGAAGAAGAACGCGAGCATGAACATGAACACGCGCTTGTCGGCGAAAATGCGCTTCGCCGTGGCCCACAAGCCCACGAGCGCGTCGCGGAACAGGTGCTCGGTGCGCTCCTTGTAATGCGTCTGGTGCACGTTCTTCAGCACGGGCACGCTGAAAACGACCCACCACACAGCGGTAATCACAAAGGAAATGCGAATGGCGTCGAGCTGGCCGAGGCCGAAGTTCTCGCCGAATAGCACGAGCACGAGGCAAATGATGAAGGGCACGCACGAACCAATGTAACCCCATGCATAGCCTTGCGAAGATACCTCGTCGTAGCGGTCTTCGGAATCGGTCGCGTCAATAAGGAACGCATCGTAGAACACGAGCGACGCGTTAAGCATGATGGTCGCTACCACGTACATCACTAAGAACACCATCGCGTTGCCAGGAATGCCCATGCATGCGAGCAGCACGGCGCCCGTGCCAATCGAGCCCACGAGCAAGCGTTTCTTGTTGCCCTTCAAGTCGGCGATACTGCCCAAAAAAGGCATGAGCAACGCGAGCAAAAGCGACGCCACCGTGGTTGCATAGCCCCAGGCCACTACAACAGAGCTGCCGGGGTCGGCAATCGCCGAGAAGTAAATGGGGATAAGGGTCGACGCCAGCAGCACGAATGCCGAGTTGCCAACGTCGTAGACAATCCAGCTCTTCTCGCGCTTCGTCAGTTTTATTGCGGACATGCGTGCTTCCTTTTTTTTCGTGGGAGGGACGCCCAAAATAACAACTTGCGTAAAGTTCTGGGCGCTGCGGAAAAAACGCTCAAACGATTGTATATCATGGGGTCTACACTGGGACGCGCGCATTGGCGGCTTAACGTCAATTCGCCGTAAAAACGCCCCGCGCCATACTTCCGAAAGGGAGGCATCATGCCTGCAATTCTTACCCACGATTTCTTCGGCCAAGACGTCTATGCCGCGCATTCGCACGTCATCGGCAAATCGATTGACGAGAAAGATGCGTTCTTGCTGGGCAACCAAGGCCCCGACCCGCTGTTCTACCTTGTTCTTTCACCGAGCATGAAGCAATTCTTCGGACTGGGCAGCGCCATGCACCACAACGCCCCCAGCAAACTCATCGCCGCGCTGAAGGAAAGCCTGCAAGTGCTCGAGGAACACGAATTGCCCGTGGGTCGCGCCTATGCGCTGGGCTTTCTGTGCCACTATTCGCTCGACCGAGCCATGCATCCGCTCGTGTATTGCCAGCAATACGCCATTTGCGACGCAGGCATCGACGGACTCAACCGCAGCCAGGAAAACGAAGTCCATGCTGAAATCGAACGAGAATACGACGAAATGGTGCTGTTCAGCAAACTGGGGCGCACCATTCGCTCCTACCGTCCCTTCGAAGAGACGCTCCACGCGAGCGAGCGTACCCTGCAAACCATCGGGAAAATGTACGCCTTCGTCGCGATGAAGGCGTACCGTACATTCCCGCCCGTCGACCTGTTCGTTTCCGCCGTGCACGATTTCCGCCGAATGCAGCGCTTGTTCTACTCGCCGAACGGCACTATGCAAAGCGCGCTCAACACCATTGAAACGCGCGTCCTGAACAGGCAATTCTCGTTCTATAAATCCATGTCGCACCGCGACAATGCCACGCGCGTGAGCGACTTCGACAATCGCATGCGCCACCCTTGGGAAAACCCGTATACCCACGAAGTGAGCACGCAAAGCTTCTGGGATATTTTCGACGGCACGAAAGCCATCGCCTTCAGCGCAATCGAAGCCTTCGGTAAAGACGATTTCGACGAAACCGCAGCGCGCGCACTCACGGGAAGCCTCAATTTCTCGGGCCAGCCGGTGGAAGAATAAAACGACGGAACAGAAAGGCCGCCCCATCGGGCGGCCTTATTCGTTATTCAGCAGGCTTGAAGGTATCGCGATCGGGCGCGAAACTCTGCATGGCCCTGATGGTGCGGTCAAACAGCTCGTCCAGCTCCCAACCGAGCATCTCGGCGCCCGAACGAATCACATCGCGATTCACGCCGGCAGCAAAGCGCTTGTCCTTGAACTTCTTCTTCAGCGATTTCACCTCGAAGTCCATCACGCTCTTGCTGGGACGCATAATGACCGCCGCGCCAATGAGGCCCGTAAGCTCCTCGGTCGCGAACAGGATTTTCTCCATCTGCAGCTCCGGCTTGGGCAAGTCGGGATTGAAGTCGCTCGTGTGGCTCTGAATCGCGCGAATGAGCTCGGGCGACCCCCCGGCAGCTTCGATGAGCGGCGTGGCATACAGCGTGTGCATCTCGGGTTCGTCGTCATGCTCTTCCCAGTCGAGATCGTGCAGAAGACCCACGATGCCCCAAAACTCCTCTTCTTCGCCATAGCCCAGCTGGCGGGCAAAATAACGCATGACCCCTTCCACCACTTCGCCGTGGCGCAGGTGGAAAGGCTCTTTGTTGTATTCGCAAAGCAGCTGCCAAGCTTCGTCCCGTGTGATCATCTGTCTTCTCATCCTTTCCGGTCAAACTGGGCGCTCTGGAGGCCCAAGACCCCTTGTTTGCAGCAAGATCTGCGCCGGCGCGCCGCCTTTTTCGCCCGCCGCCTGGGGGCGGCAGGAAAAAAGGCTGCCCAAGGGGCGATCCA